>MDTC01040786.1_pt1 | contig 13446 bp, 7 predicted proteins | sample 811181 | NCBI WGS metagenome assembly MDTC01 (sample SAMN05326644, study PRJNA326480) | marine metagenome | isolation source: seawater | place: Pacific Ocean: North | collected 2011
ACCAATATTGTAAGGATATCCATTCGGGTTTGTGTTACTTTCAACATCAACACCATCATTTCTGTAAGACCACCCATCATTATAGCCACCATCACCATTATTGTACCAATTATCATCTGTGTATGATATTCCCCAATTTCCCACATCATAATGGACTGCTGCGATTGTTCCTGGAATTGAGTGAGCTCTATACGGCTTTGAAACCGATCCATATTCGGGGTCGGTTAAGCTAGAAATAACACCTTCATTTACATGACAATTTTCAATTTTTAAATTTTCTGTAAGAGTAGATAAAGCATACTCTGCTGCTTGTGAAGTAGGGGGAGAAGCATTCCCTTCAAAATAGTTTAATAAATTATTGTATTCTGGCGAAATAATGGCGGAATAAGGACTAGTTATTTTATCAGCTTTTTTATGGCACCAAAAATTCCAACCTATGTTATTCTCTTCTAGTAATTTAACTAGAGCCTCATAATACCAAGAGTTAGAATTCTCTCCCGATTCCCCCATCCATAATGGAACATTATAGGTGTTACGCATTGACAAATAAGATTGAATAGTTGATATATCTGTCTCCCCCCAATATTTATGAAAGGAATAAGACATGTTATCATCCCAAGGTGGAGTAAGTCCAGAAAAATCAGTGCCATACCAATTCCCTTCAACAAAAACGATATGATTTTGGTCTACCTCTCTTATAGCTTGCGTAATATCTATGTAGAGTTGTTTGAATTCAGTTAGGCTTACTCCTCCCGGTAAAACAGGCTCATTGATTAAATCATACCCACCAATAAGTGTATTATCAGAATAGTAGTCTGCTATTTCTCTCCAAATTTGTATAGTTAATTCTTTTTTATCCTCTTCAAGCCATAATCTAGCTATACCATCGCTATCGCTAATTGGGCCACCATTTTGTGCGCCAGGCGCACAATGCATATCAAGAATAACGTACATATTATAAGGCTCACACCAGGAAAGAAGTGTGTCTACAATTTCGTATCCAATTGGAGTTGATCCATCTTCAGTGTGAAACTGTTTGTAATGAAACGGAAGCCTTATATGGTTAAAACCCCATTCAGCAATTTGATCAATATCAGCCCTGGAAACGAAATTTTTTCTATACTCATCCCAAAACATGTTTGATTTTTCTTCTCCAATTAAATCTACAACATGGTTCTCTATTTGAGTTGGAGATTCAAAACCTTCTATCCAGGCTCTATTTATAAGCATGTAGCCTTCCGGGACCAGCCAACCACCTAGCCCAAAACCTCTTAATAAGATTGGTTCGCCGTTGCCTTCTACAATTTCTTTTCCAGCGGTATGTAAAAACCCTTGAGAAAAAGATAAGCCAGATAAAATTAAAATTATTTTTATTAATCGCATTCTTCGCATTTATTAAAACATACTAAACTTAGAACTTTATCAGCAGATTCTGTAACTACTATTCGATCATTGTATTGGCCCGTGCCGCAATTACTAGGCACCGTTTCCCAACCACCAGACCAGGTAGTAGGGAAATACCCATTCCTAAATTTATAAGTAAAAGTAGATTTTTTTGGTAATGATAAACTAACAAACCAAACATCAGTCCCCTCTTGAGGAAACATTCGTATACCACCAGGAGAACCAGACCCAATAGTTCCTCCTGATATCCAGACTCCTGTTCCTCCAACATTAACATTTTTCATATCAACAGAGACTGTCACCATCACATCATTTTCTACAGTTGTTTTTTCATAAACCTTTACATAATCAACCATCATTTCCATAGGGAATTGTGTCGCGTCAACGCCTTGAACACCTCCCCAATCACCACCAACAGCCAGATTTAAAATAATATAGTGAGGGTTATCAAAAGGCCACTTAGAAATGTCACCATCACTATCATTATAGACAAAAAAGTATGGATCATTATCAACCAAAAACCTTAAATAATTTGGAGTCCATTCTAAGCTATAAACATGAAAGCTATCTGTGGCTGTATTAATTATTGTTGAACCTGATTTTTGGGTGTTTAAGTTATGGTTAAATGTTTCGGTATGAATCGAGCCATGAATTATATCATCCTCGTAACCCACGTGTTCCATTATATCTATTTCACCACATTGTGGCCAACCATCTGTACTAATATTTTCGCCAAGCATCCAAATTGCCGGCCAAGAACCGCGCCCCTTTGGTAGCTTAGCTCTGATGTCAAAACGACCATATGTTTTATTGAACTTACCAGCTGTGTTTATTCTTCCAGATGTATAGTCGGAATTATAGTCGTTCCCTTGGTAGTCTTTATCAAAATAACCCGGTTCCACAAGAGCTCGAATAACCAAGCACCCATCTTTAAAATATAAATTTGTATCTCTGTTTGTATAGGCCTGCAGTTCGTTATTTACCCAACCCGGTCTCCATTTTAAAATATTCCACTTATTATTATCTAACACTGGGCCATTAAATTCTTCATTCCAAATAAGACTCCAGGTTGAATCAGAATCTTCAGGTACAATATTATTACCATTTTCACTTTCAGAATCATTACACCCAAAAATGAATATTAAAAATATGATATATAAAAATTTTAAAAGAATAAACATTATACTATTTAATGAACATAACCCTCGTGTTTTTGATTAACGTTCCATTATTTATTTTTAAAATATATGTACCAGAAGAAACATTTTCTCCGTTATTGTTCTTGCCGTTCCAAACAATATTTTTTTCTCTATTGGTATGGTTTGTCCAATTCGATTTGTAAATAATATTTCCATTAATATCATATACATTGAAATTAATTGAAGAGTTTTCATTTGTTTTGATGGGTATAGAAACACGCCCATTAAAAGGATTTGGGTATGGAGGTTTTATTTGAAATAACTGTGGGAATTGAATATCGCTTAACTTAAGTGGGTCCCCATTATAACCTGTATCTTCAGGTTTTGTTAAACATAAAATCATATAGCCGGATTGGAACACAACATTTGCATATGTGAAATCTGCATTGTTTCCGTCAAAAGAGTGTGATGCTTTGCTCCAACGATCTCTGTCATAATCATCAAAATCATCTTTCCATAACTCTATGAAATTATTATTTGTTCCTGCATTTCCTGTGCCTGGTACATAGGCATAATATTTAACCCAATCATAAAGTGCATACGAAGGTAGTGTTGTCTCATCAAAAGAACCGGCCCAACTCACGGAAGTTGGTTGCCAGATGTTCATCATTAATTGTTGAGGATGATAAAGTGAATCAACATAGAAATTATTTATATACCGAATAAGCATATCATCAACAAAAAAAGCAATGTAGTTTGGAGTCCACTCAATAGCATAATCATGAAAATTTTCTTGTGGGTTAAAATTAACAACTGTTTGTTCTGGGAGGTCCCATTGGTTTTGTATAATTAAATTCGTTGTTACTTTATTATCATACCTGCCGAGTAATTCAATGTCTATTTCATTCCAGTGTTGCGCTCCAATTAAGCCCTCTGCCCAATAATCCCTATATAAAAAGAAAGAATTTACAACTCCGCTCCCAGGTGCTGCTTTCATTCTAGTTTCAAAACGACCATACTGAAATGTTTGGTCTGTTCTTAGTTCACCTCCGCGATAAGGTTCTGCAACTAAAATACTTAAAATAGTGATTGATGATACAAAACAAAATTTTATTATAGAATTTTTTTTCATTAAAGTATAAAACTCGATTTTAGACAACTAACTTTTATTTCTTTTATCTCTCCTGATCTAGAAAACAATTTGTTACTGATTTCAGCGGGTAGAATTTTTCCTGATATATCTTCTGTAGTTTGATTATTAAACGAAACAGATAAGTTGTAATCTTGGTCAGATAGTTGATATATGATTGGAACTTGACAATATGTAAAGGCAAGTTGCTGTGGCTTAAGACTGTATTCACAGAAATTATGATTTATATCAACATATGAAAAAACAGCGTCTTCTTTTAAAAATTCAGATAATTTTAGAAGATTGGTTTGGAATACAAGTTTGCCATTTTTTAGAGAGCATCCTAATTCTCCCATCCTTGTAATAATTTCTTCCTTGACTTGTCCTGTCATTCCTGGTTGCTGAGCACCCCTCTTATATGGAGTATGAGAGTAGGGGTCGTAAGGGAAAGCGCCATATTGTTCAGGAGTTTTATCTGAACTAAGACCAGCTCTTATTTTGTAATATAAATCACCGAGTTCTTTTACTATGGAGATATCTTCTTTCTTATTGACAGCTTCAAAAAACAATTCTTGGGTAGCTAATAATAATTTAGAAACCATGTGCCAATATATAGATCCAATTCCTTCATAGGCATACATAGTTCCTGATCTACCGGTGTAGTTTTGGTGATCAAAAATTTCAAGATAATAGTTTAAAATTTTGTTTTTTTCTTTTTGAATATCTTTAGCATACTTTTCAACTTTTAACAATAGGTCTAGTTTTTTTTCGAGAAAATTTGAATTAATCAGTGATTCATTAAACCGATAGTTACCAACATCGTCTATATAAAGTATTTCAGTGTTTTTTTGTTCTATTAGGTTTTTGAAAAGGTTACAATCATCAACAATATTATCTGGAACTATATTTTTATCTAAAAATCTTTTTAATTTTTTTCGCGGATAAAGCATAAAACTATTTTGTTCTGGTTGGTACATGTCACTTTTAAAAAGAGAAGAAAGAATATTTATCGCCTCTTTTGGCTTAACCTGACCAGAACTTAGAGCGGACACCTGTCCTTCAAGCATAGGGAAAAGAGCTGAGACATTTATCTCGTTCGTTTTATCTATGTTAATAGTATTGTAGGCAGAGTAAAGCGACTTATTTAAGTTGTTTTTCATTGAGCTTTCAAAGTAACGTAAAACCAAATTGTTAAAACCTATTAAATCAATGACTTTTAATTTTTCACTGTTTTTTGATATTTGGTTATATGTTTGTGACCTATAGTGTGAAAAAGCTTCTTGTAATTCAACAACAAAGTTTTTTCTGCTGGTAGGTCCGATTTTACCTTCTAGGCTAGATTCATAACTCTCAAAAATGTTTTTAATAGTTTTAAACCACATTACTACTTCAGAAGAAATTTCAACCTCAACACTATTTACATCAGAAAGCACCTTATTTAAAAACAGTATATGTCGATTTAAGTAGTAAAGCGTTACCATTGAAACACCATAACCCACTAAAGCATTATTAGCATCGTTCCATTCAGGTCTTTGTGCATTCATCCAGATACCACCATCAGGGATAAAGTTTGATAATTTTGATAATTGTAGTATCAAAAGTTTTTCCGCCATTGTAACATGCACTACTCTATTTTTATCGATGACTAACCTAGCATCTGTTCCAATATCTTCAATTTTATTTATGATGAACTGATGAAGTGCGTGATCAAATTCTATTGTGTCTTTAGGGTTGTTCAGGATTTCATCAGAGCTTTTAATTTTATAGGGTACGTTAGCCGAACTAAATATTTTGGAGTTGAAACAACGTAAAATAAAGTCACTATTTATTTCCCATTGCGATTCAAGCAGTTTTAACAGATATATAATTTGATGATCATTCCAGTACCCAATGTGACTCCACGTATCTTTCTCGTCCACAACCTCCCAATCAATCCCTTCTTTATTTATTCTGTATGGATTATATCCGTCAGTTGTGCAGGCATTTAAAAACTTGCATATTATTGATTCAAGAGATTTTGGATAACTTATAGAAAGACCCTCCCAGTTTTGAAAGATATCTCTCCAGTTCCCTTCATGGTAGTATAAAACAGAATCTCCATCATTTACTTTTATATTAAACTGATTCCAGGGCCTGCTTGGGTCGCCATGCCTTCTACCAAAAGTGAGAGGCAAGTATTCGTAACATAACCTTAAAAGAGAAGGGTTCTTTCTGGTTTCCCCAAAATGGATTAGGTCGGTTAAATTACTCTTTTCATCAAGTTGACGTAGGTCTTCTTTTACAGCATTATATTCACTTTTATTTCTTGTCTTTAAAAAATCTATAAAATCGTTTTTACTTATATCATAGTTTTGAACAAAAATTCCACCACGCATTATGTTAAAGAGGACATTCGATGTATGATGCAAATTATTGTTAATAGATGAAGTGAGCTGAAAGCCATCTGAGCTTCCTATATATTTCATTAATGAAATATGATTTTCTTTTATACTTTTATCAATCTCGTTACTTATAGTGTTTATTGACTCATTTAGATGGACAATGTTTTTATGATTTTGATTTACATCTAATACTATATCCCAATTAGCTTTTTGCTCTGGTTTTAATTTTCTTCGAGTATTTATGAAATAAGACCCTGGCACTCCAGTTATAACATCTTCATTATTATGTGCATTCTCAGGAAAAAGAAGCGTTGCTTTAAAATTAATCTCACTACGAAACCATGCGGTATTAGCAGTTAGGGATTCTCCTGGGTCTGGCCTATCCATTATCAAAGACCCAAGAGAGAAGATTGCGAGGTTTGTATCTCGAATAATCTCTGAATGTTTATAGGCGTTTGATAGGTTGCTTAAAGATTGTTGGGTTTGTACATCAAGGCCTGAAGGTAAAATATTTTGAAGGCCATCAATTATTTCAAACTCAAACTCTTCTTCTGAGTTATTTAATAATTCGGTTCTTTTTATAAATCCAAATTCTCTACTAGGTAACCATTGGTATCTAAAAGAAAGTTTTAAATCTTTATTTATTTCTTCATAAAGAATATTATCTCCGAGCGCATCCTTGTATAGGTTTCTTTGAATATTATATTTTGCAGGTAAGTAAGAAAGGGGAGACCAGGTATGAATTTTTTCATTATTTTTATATATATTAATTTTCGTTCTTGGACCGGTTGTGTTCAAGCAAGTATGAATTAAGTTATCTGTAATATATGGGAAGAGAGCGTGGTCGGCTTTTTCTCTTCCAGCGGTAAGCGCTCCATTACTTGAAATAAACATCCAATGGTTGTCGCTGCTTGTTAAGCTCATCAAGAATGGCTCCATGCGGTCAACATTTTCTATTTTACACTCTGGTTTTTTTATTGTCATATTATTTATAACTATCAACTACTGTGATTATTGATCTTTCGGGAATTGTAAACACAGATTTTATTTGATCTCTATTATATTCAATTTCAACATCACTATCATTTTTATTTAGTATAACAGTTTGAGTTGAGCTTTTATCTTTTTTAATAGAAGATAGGACTTCTATGTTTTTATTTGTATTTACAGAGTTTACAATTTTGTCACCAGGCATTATAAATTTAGAAAAGTGACCAATATAGTAATACGAACTTTGGTATAATAATTCTTGAGACTTTGTATCAACAATAATTGGAGCACTACAATAATTCCCAACGTGATTTGGGCCTCCTTTTTCATCTAAAATTAAATTCCAATCTATCCATGCCACTGTCCACCTGTTTAGGTCATTAATTATAGATGTAGCATATCGCTCTCCTAAGTCCCAAGAACCAATGTGGGGACCGCCTTCTTGACAACCTTCTGTAAAAATTAATTGCTTGTCAGGAAATTCATCATGGACTTGTTGCACCTTATCAAAGTGGTCACCACAATACCAGTGAAATCCCGTACCCCATACATATTTTGCTGCCTCAGGGTCATTTAAAACCGTCCTAGCTCTCTCAACCATCATGTCTCTATTATGGTCCCAAATGATAAGTTTTTTATCGGAAAGATTATGTTTTTCTAAAGATGGGCCTAGGTGGTTTTTGACAAAATCTCTTTCTTCTTCTGCTGTATATAAGCATGAGTCCCATGTTTGCTTGGCTTCAGGTTCATTTTGGACAGATAAACCCCACATTGGGATTCCTTCATTTTCGTAATGTTCTATAAACTTACAATAGTAGTCAGCCCAGATATGTCTATATTCATTTTTTAGTTTCCCCCCATAATTCATTTCACCAGTCGTTTTCATCCAAGCTGGTGGACTCCAAGGGGAGGCCATTATTCTAATATTATTCTTTCTTTTTTTGAGGGCATCTTTTATCAGTGGTATTAGAGAAATGCGATTTCTTTCTAATGAAAATGTATTTAGCTCTGGGTCATTTTCTTTTTCAACGTGGGCATAATTACCTAATGAAAAATCACAACTATTAATATGTGTTCTAGCCATACTGTACTTATTTCCGCTGCCTCCAAAATAAGCTTCAATGATTTCTTCTTTTTTATTCTGATCGAGTTCTTTGTATATGATAGATGAGGACTCTGTAAAAGAGCCCCCAAAACCCAAAATTTCTTGGCGAACCTTATTGGTTTCTATGGTCAACTTTGAACTTATATTAGTTTTTTTATTAGGTATTTCTTTTGGTGATATTGGAAAAATTCTATTAGATGAGTTTTTTGAAGTGATAAAGAATTTCAGGTTGCCATTCATTTTTTACTCATTTTTGTGATTTAAGAAAGTTTTGGTACCAGTAGTAGCTTTCTTTAGGTACTCTTTCAAGTGATTCGAAATCAACCCAAATTAAACCAAACCTTTGACTATAGCCTTCTGCCCATTCAAAATTATCCAATAAAGACCAGGCAAAATATCCAGTACATGGAATACCTTCATCAACAGCTAGTAGTATTTGTTCAATATGTGAGCGGTGATATTCGACTCTTTTAATATCGTTAACCTTATTATCCTCATCTGGGGCATCACCATAAGAGCATCCATTTTCAGTAATCATAATTTCATTAACGTTATATTCATCTTGTAATCTTTTTAATAGATCGTAGATACCTCTTGGGTATACTTCCCACCCAAAATCTGTTTTTGGGCCCATGGATATTTTGTGATTATCATTTAGGTTTTCATCGATACTTTCATCTCTTATAATCGCTCTACTATAATAATTAACACCTAAAAAATCAGTTGGCGTAGATATTATTTTCAAATCTCCTTCTTGAATAAAGTTTAGATCAGATTGTTTGATATCTTCTTTTTCTAATAAACGATCAAATAATAATTCTGGATATTTTTGTTTATATAGTGGATCAAGGTATAGCCTATTAAATTGAGCATCATAAAAAGCACATTCTTTTTTATCATGTTCACTATCAGAAGCTGGGGTAGCTGTGTTTAGATTTAGAGTTATACCTACTTTTGCGTTTTTAACATTACTTTTTATTTCTGGAACTGCTTTTCCATGAGAAAGTAATAGGTGATGTGCTGTATGAAGACTCTTCGCCCATTCATTTTTTAACCCAGGTGGCTTTCTGCCTTCTACATAGCCTAAAAAACTTATGCACCATGGTTCATTATGAGTAATCCAGTTAGAAACGCGATCACCTAAGCCCCTGGTTAAATAGTGGCTATATTTTACAAATTGCTCTACCATATCACGGTTTGTCCACCCACCTAAATCCTCTAATCCTTGTGGTATGTCCCAGTGGTTAAGTGTTACAAATGGTGTTATATCGTTCTCTAGTAGTGCGTCAACTAAGCGATTATAAAAATCCATTCCAGGCTGATTTACTTTATTCTCTGTTCCAATTGGGAAAATTCTTGACCAAGAGATTGAGAACCTATATGAATCAACACCAAGATCTTTCATCAGTCTTATATCTTCTGGAAATCTATGGTAATGGTCACACGCAATATCTCCATTGTCATTATTTTTAACTCTTCCCTTTGAATGACTGAATACATCCCAAACTGATGGTCCACGCCCATGCAGGTCGTGTGCCCCTTCAATTTGATAACTTGAAGTGGCAATCCCCCATTTAAAATCATTTTTTTTCTTAGTTATTTCCATAATAGTATTCACTCTTAGTTTGTTATTTCGTTAAGTCATCACGGAGACGCAGCTTAGATTAATTCTTTTGTATATTTTTCTACTGAGGCTTGTATTAGGTCTTCAGATTTGTCCATAATAAAAACAATAATTAACTTTAAATAGATGGTCATGGTTTTTTCTTATATACTCTAAAATGTTCTATTTCCATCTTGGTCGGGAATGCGTTGTCGTCAACACCTTTAATTCCACCCCAATTACCACCGATAGCTATATTCAGTATAAAACGGAATTTTTCATCAAAAGGCCACCTCTCCCATGGTTGATTGTTTTTAGAGTAGGAGAATATTAATTTATCGTCAACAAAAGTCTTAATCTGTTTTTCATCCCACTCTAGTATATAGTTTTTAAATGTACTAATGACATCGTCAACCACAATGTGTTTTGTTTGATCGGAATTAGAAAGATCTCCATGGTGTGCAATATTATGAACCGAAGAAACAATATGGCCTTCGTCAAAACCTACATGTTCTAGCACATCTATTTCTCCGCTATTTGGCCAATTACCATACTTCCATTCGGTAGGTAGTCCCCAAAAAGCAGCCCATGTTCCGATTCCTCTTGGAAGTTTTGCTCTTATTTCAAATCTGCCGTACTTCCAGCTCTTTTTTGTTTTTATTCTAGAACTAGTGTATTTAGATCCGTAAAAATCTTCTTTTAATGCCTCAATGATTAGTTTCCCGTTTTTAATCCTAACATTCTTTGGGTCATCCGTGTAATACTGGGCCTCATTGTTTCCCCACCCTCCTCCTGTAACCCAGTTTATCTCTTTGTCAATTCTAGTTATAGGTTGTTTGTTTTTAGATGGTTTAAGCTTTTTATTTCTATAGTATGTTCCTTCAAGTCCTGGCATTCCATTTTTAGTTGTAAGGTTGGGGCTTGAGATTAATCTTTTGGTAAAATTATCACTTTCCCAGCCTAAAATCATTGCTTCTCCACCACTGTCTTCAAAATATTCGATTACTATAGGATATTTTTTGTTACCTTCAAGAACTATTGTACCTTTGTTTTCTGTTGCCGGTTGAGCTTTCCAATCACTGATTATATTTTTGCCATCGACAAAAAGCCGAACACCGTCATCGGATATTGTATAAAAAGTATATTTTGAGCTTTCATCTATTTTAATTTGACCTTCCCAACGAACTGAAAAATTATCACTAGGGAAGTCTTTTGGTGCGAAGTATGGTGAGCTTATACCATACTCTTTGAATGATGGTGCTCCTGTCCCAATGTCGAATGTCCAGCTTGAAAGATCAATGTTTTTCTTACTAAACTCATCTGACCAGACTAGGTTCCAGTCATTAGTGTTTTTGTTTTCTTCTTTGCATGAGTTCAGAAAAAAGGTTAGGGCAATCAAAAGTAAAGTAGATAAAAAGTGCATAGTTTTATAAAATTGTAAAAACTATACTTTAGTACTATTTCGTATAATAATTTCTACAGGTATCATTGAAACTTGCCCAATAATATCCTCTTTTTGAGATACCATATTTTCTATAGTCCGAATTGCTTGTTTTCCTAAATTACCAAAATTTGTAGATATAGAAGTCAGTTCAGGGGTAATGGAATCACAAAAAGATAAATTATCGAAACCCGCTATTATAAAATCTTCTGGTATTTTATAACCATGTTGGGTCGCAGCCTTCATAAACCCAAAACAAGAATGATCATTGCAGCCAAATATTGCAATTTTCTTTAGTCCTTTATTTTTAAAATCAAGGAATGCTTTACTTCCAGACTTGCTTGAAAAATCACCTTCAAAATTCCACACAAGATCAAGAGATTCTCTTTCATTTACGTGGTCAATAAAACCATTTTTTCGGAAGGACGAATCCATCGCGTTTTTCGGTCCGGTGATTACGCCCATGTTTGTATACCCAACTTCTTCAAAATGCTTTGCTATCATATATCCGCCGCTGTAAGAATCAAAAGAAACTGTATTTAATTTTAAATTTTTTCCTGGGATTAAAGATACAATTGGGTAGGTGCCCACACCTTTCTTTATTGCGGTATAGCTTTCTTTTTCGAGTCCAGGAAGAAAAAGACAAATGCCACTATATTTTTTACTCAACTTAATAATAAAGTCCACAGGGTTATCTTGCCAATTATAATTATCATCTACTCGCGCATCAATATTTATGAAAACAATATCTGATTTTGAGCCTCGTGATGCTGTATGAAGACCATGAAAAAGTGAGGAGTAAAACTCACCTTGCCTTATTTCGGTTACTAGGGCGATGGTTGTCTTCTCAGAGGCATCAGACTCCCCAATGAAGGGATATCCCAGTTTGCGAGCTGCGGCATAGATTTTTTCCTCATTAATTGAGTATTTTCTTTTTTTGCGTCTAAGCGCTCTTGATACAGTGGCTATGGATAGCCCCGTATCATCAGAAACTTGTTTTAAGGTTGCTCTCATTTACACTTCTTATTTTTCAAATTCACGATTTATCAATCTGTTAAAAATATACTAATATTTTATATATTGCAAATTTTTTTCATTATTTTGAAAAAAATATGAAAAAATATGAAAAAATATTGCATATTTGGTAAAATGTAGATTACTTTCAAAACATCATAAAATATTCTTAGTCTAATTTATGTTATTATAGTAAGAATACTTTTTTAAATGAAAAAAAGAAGGAAGGTAATATGAGTAAAAAGATATCGTTTCTCATTCTAATCTTTGTCCCTTTATTATCATTTGGTCAAATGCAGATAAATAGTTTTGATTCTGAGCCAGCTGATAGTACTTACTGGGGATATGAAATTTCAGAAAATGCTGACAGTACAAAGAGTTTTGTAAATATCAGCTATATAACAGACCAAGCTGCCGAAGGGTCAAGTGCAATGCAGCTTGAATATAGTGGCCACAACAGTGAGTCATGGGGTGGTTATGCAAAAATTGAGCATTATGCTCGTCAACCACTTCCTCCAGATACGACTGGTGGGGGTAATGGTCCAAATTTAGTTGGAACTTGGAAGATATCTCCAATAGCAGGCGCTTTAGCTGTAGGGGCAAATCCTGATGATGGATCTTGGTGGTCAAATTCAGCAGATGACGTTACGACTAGAGCTTGTTTATTTGATGATGAATATGTTTTTGGTGCTGATGGTTCTTTTCAAAATGTATTAGGTACCGAAACATGGATTGAAACATGGCAAGAGGGTGTTGCTACTGAAGGTTGTGGTGCGCCAGTTGCTCCACATGATGGTTCTGCAACAGCAACGTATGCTCATGATGCAAGTGCTAATACAATTACACTAACCGGTTTGGGAGCTTATTTGGGTATTTCAAAAGCTATAACAGGGGGTGAATTAAGTGCAGATCCGGCACCAGCTGTTCCTGAATCAAGGACTTATGATATTTTGCCAACAAACGACGGTAGCATAAAACTTGCTATTAGTACTGGTGGTGGATATTGGACTTTTACACTTGAAAAACAAACAACTAGACAGCAACTTATAATTAATGAAGATGCTTCTTTTACACCAGATGCTGTTTTTACAATGAGGCCTCAAGACGGTGGATTATGGGATTGGTCTGGATATGATAGTATTTCTTTTAAATTTAATAATACTACTCCTGCATCAGAGGCAAATAGAATACACCTAAGGTTGAATCTAAGTGATTACGCAGGAGTAGATAGTAACTACAC
>MDTC01017910.1_pt1 | contig 13445 bp, 13 predicted proteins | sample 811181 | NCBI WGS metagenome assembly MDTC01 (sample SAMN05326644, study PRJNA326480) | marine metagenome | isolation source: seawater | place: Pacific Ocean: North | collected 2011
GGCTCGCGGAGCTGCCGTCCACCGCGGTCGCGCTGATCTCCGGGCGTGCGTTGCGTGACCTGCGGGCGTTGTCCTCGATGCCGGACGCGGTGCATCTGGTGGGATCCCACGGCGCGGAGTTCGACTCCGGGTTCTCGCACGACATCGACCAGGAGCTGTTGCGCAGCATCACCGAGACACTCGAGGAGATCGCGTCCGGCCGGTCCGGGGTCACCGTGGAGACCAAGCCCGCCAGCGTCGCGTTGCACGTGCGCAACGCGTCGCCGAGCGACGGGGAGGCCGCGCTGGCCGCGGCCTGGGAGGCCGCCGCCGAGTGGGACGCCCATGCCACCACCGGCAAGGCGGTCCTCGAGTTCGCCGTGATCTCCACCGACAAGGGCGAGGCGATCGACATCCTGCGGGACCAGCACGGCGCGTCGACCGTGGTGTTCTTCGGTGACGACGTCACCGACGAGAAAGCGTTCCGGCGGCTGACCGACGGCGACATCGGTGTCAAGGTCGGGCCCGGGGACACCGGGGCGGCCTACCGGGTCGACTCCCCGGACGACGTCGCGGCGGCACTGCAGTATCTGCTGGACGCGCGTAGCGGCATGCGCTTTGCCTGATCGGCAATAATCTTTGCCGCGCCGGTGCTGCTGACGCACAGTGGTGGCATGCCTGAATCTCCTTCCCCCACAGCGACCGCCGACGAATGGGACCAGCGTTACAGCTCGCTGGCCGATCAACTCCCCGACATGGCGCCGAGCGCGGCGTTGATCCGCGAGATCGGCGACCTGGCCGCGGGCACCGCACTCGAGATCGGTTGCGGCCTGGGTGCGGATGCCGTCTGGCTGGCGAGCCGCGGGTGGCGGGTGACCGCGCTCGACGTGTCCCAGGTCGCCCTGGACCGCGCCACCCAGCGAAGTCGCGAGGCCGGGGTCGAGGTCACGTGGCACTGTGGCCGCCTCGAGGACATGCCGTTGCCGCCCAACGGGTTCGATCTCGTCACCGCCCACTATCCGGCGCTGCGCCATTCGCCGGGACACGACGCCGAACGCGCCCTCCTGGCGGCGGTGGCACCGGGCGGCACACTGCTGGTGGTGCATCACGCCGACGTCGACGTCGAGAAAGCCAAGTCCTACGGCTTCGACCCCGCGGATTACCTCGGGCACGACGACGTCGTCGAATTGCTCTCGCACGGGTGGAAAGTCAGCGTCGACCGCCGCCACCTTCGGGAGGTACCCGCCGGACTGGAGGGACAGCACACCCACGACGACATCATCAGGGCACGCCGACTGACCGGCTAGGCCGGCGGGCCGGAGGTCCGTCCCCGCATCACCTCGGTGTCGAGGACCTCGATCACCGGCAATCCCGACCGGGGCGGGTCGTGCAGCAGTTCCCCTGCCCGGCGGCCCTTTTCGACACTGGGCTGCACGACCGTCGTCAGGCCTCGCTGCAGCGCCTCCGGCACACCGTCGAAACCCGTCACCGTCATCGACCCCGGCACGTAGACCCCGCGGGCCCGCAGGTGATCCATCGCCGAGAGCGCCAGCACGTCGGCAGTGCACATCAGCGCGGTGATGCGCGGATTGGCCGCCAGCGCGGCGTCCGCGCCGGCACCTCCGGACGAGGGCAGGTGTTCATAGCTTTCGACGACGGTCAGCGACGCCGGATCCAACCCCGCCGCCGCCATCGCGTCACGCACGCCCCGGATGCGCTCGCTCTGGACATGGAAGTGCGGGCTACGCACCCGTTGCGGATCGGCGACCGCGGGGGCCGGGCCAGCGTCCGGCCAGTCGCGGCCGAGCCGCATCGTCAACAACCCGATCTCGCGGTGACCGAGCTCGAGCACGTGCTCGGCGAGTTGGCGCATCGCTGCCCGGTCATCGATGCACACCCGGGACACCCCGGGCACGTCGCGGGGCTGGTCGACCACCACCACCGGCAGGTGCCGCTCCAGGATCGCCGGCAGGTAGGGGTCGTCATCGGAGGCCGAGTAGACGACGAAACCGTCGACACCGGCGGCCAACACCGCGGCCGAGCCGTCGGAGACACTGCGGTCGGGCCCGACCGCCACCAGCAGCAGTCCCTGGCCCACCGCTTCGCACGACTCGGCCAACCCGGCGACGAAGTCGAGCGCGGCCGGATCCCGGAACGAGTAGTTCAACGGCTCGGTGATGACCAGCCCCACCGCGCCGGCCTTGCGGGTACGCAGCGAGCGCGCCACCGGGTCCGGACCGGGGTAGCCGAGCGCCTTCGCGGTCGACAGCACGCGCTCGCGCAGCTCGGCCGACAGCTGGTCGGGCCGGTTGTAGGCGTTCGAGACGGTGGTCCGCGAGACCTTCAGCTCAGCGGCGAGTGAAGCCAGGGTCGCGCGGCGCCTCGGCGCTGGACTCCTGGACATGCTCCCCGAGATTAGTGGACGCGCCGGGTTGCGCTGCGGAAGTCCGCTTCGGGCGCGGCACGCGAGCGCCCAGCCAGACGACCAGCCAGATGCCGCAGGCGAGGGTGACCACCAGAAAGCTGGGCGGCAGATTGAACATCGCGGACAGCGCGAGGCCCGCCCAGACGGAGAACACCCCGATGCCCGCCGATACCGCCATCGCGTACACGGGGCGCGCGGTGAAGATCAGAGCCGTCGCCGCGGGAGTGACGACGAGCGCGAACAGCAGCAGCGTGCCCACCGCCTGCACCGCCATGGTCACCGTGAAGGCCAGCAGCACCATGAACACCACCGACAGCCCGCGGACCGGAACCCCTTTGGCCTCGGCCACCTCGCTGTTGACCGAGGTGAACAGCAGCGGCCGGTAGATGAACGCCATACAGGCCGCCAGGACCAGCAACAGCGTCAGGAACCCCACCAGCTGCTCGGTGGTGATGGCCAGCAGGTTGCCGAACAGCACGTTGGTCAGGGTGGACGAATTGCGGGTGGCCAGCGAGTTGAAGAACAAACCCAGCCCGGTGGCGAAGGCCAGCACGGTACCGGTCGCGACGTCACGATCGGAGGCACGTTTGCCCAGCGCCCCGATCGCCAGCGCGCCCCCGACGCAGAACACCCCCAACCCGAGCGCCGCCGGCAGCCCGAGCAGCACCGCACCGGTAGCACCGGGCAGCCCGATGTGGGCCAGCGCGTGCGCCGCGAACGAGGAGTTGCGGACCACGATGAAGTACCCCATCAGGCCCGCCGCGAGCGCGACGATCGTTCCACCCAGCCAGGCGTTGCGCATGAATGACGAGCCCAGGATCTGCACCCAGTTCTCCTGGTAGCCCATCGCCACGAGGGACTGGGTCATCGGTTGCTCCGCAAAATCATCGGTTGCTGCGCAAAGTCATCGGTCGCTCCGCGAAGTCATCAGTCGCTCCGCATGTACAGCTGCCCCTGCAGCGTATGCGCAACCTTGATCCGCGTGCCGTACATGTGGGTGAGCAGATCGGAATCCACCACCTGGTCGATCGCCGCGTGATGGGCGTGGCCGTCGAGCAGGTAGATCGCGCTGTCGAGCACCGCCAGCAGGGGGTTGAGATCGTGGGCGACCACCAGGATGGTCACCGCCAGTTCCCGCTTGAGCCTGGCGAGCAGTTCGACGATCTCGTGCTGGGTACGAATGTCGAGCGAGGCCAGCGGTTCATCGAGGATGAGCATGCGCGGGTGAGCCACCAGGGCGCTGGCCAGCGCGATGCGTTGACGTTGCCCGCCGGACAACTCGGAGAGCCGCCGGTCGGCGAAGTCGATGGCCTCGACCCACTCCAAGGCCTCGTCGACGCGTCGGCGATCCTCCGCGCGGGGCCGCGCGAACCCCCATCGTCGCCCCGTGAGCCCCAGCAACACGGCGTCCCTGGCCCGGATCGCCTCGGTGGCGTTGACGTCGTAGTGCTGAGGTACGTAGCCGATCTCGTCGTTACGCGCACCCGGGCGGGAGCCGTACACCTGCACCGTTCCATGCGCGACGGGAAGCAACCCGAGGATCACCTTGAGCAGCGTGGTCTTGCCGGAACCGTTGGAGCCGATGACGGCGACGAACTGACCGGCCTCGATCCGCAGCGTCGAATCCGACCAGATCGTGCGCCCGCCCCGGACCACGCTGACGTCGTCGAACGCCAGCGCCGGCCCGGTTACCGGCTCATGCTGGGACACCGAGCGCCTCGGCAAGTGCGTCGAGCTGGCCGACCTGCCAGGTCTGGAAGGACTCGGTGTTCGGCGGAACCGTCTCGGTGACCTCGACGACGGGGACTCCGGCCTGCTCGGCGGCCGCCCGGATCTGCTCGGGCACCGACCCCTCGGTCTGCGTGTTGTAGATCAGCACGTCCACCCCGCGGTCGCCGAGCAGACGCAGGAAGGCGTCCAGGTCGGCCGGAGACGGCTCGGCCTCGTTCGCTGACGCGGCCTGGTAACCCTCCGGCGTGCGGTTCTGCATTCCCAGCGCGGAAGCCATGTCGTCGAACACGCTCTCGGTGGAGGCGTAGGTCCTGCCCTGGGCGCCGGACCTGATCGTGGCGATGGCGTCGTTGTAGGGCTTCATCACGTTGTTGAACTCGGAGTGCCGCTCGTCGAGGTAATCGGCGGCGTCGGGCGCCAGATCCTTGAGCTGGGCGGTCACCGCTTCGGCCACCTCGTTCACGACCGCCGGGTTGTACCAGACGTGCGGGTTGCCCTCGCCGGCGTGGTCGTGGCCGGCCTCCCCCTCGTGGCTGTGGCCCTCTTCGCCCTCGTCGCTGTGGCCGGACTCGCCCTCATGTCCACTCAGTTCGACGGCGTTGATCACCGGGGCGTCCGGGGCCGACGAGGCCGCCAGCTTCGCCGCCCACTCGTCGTAGTGACCGCCGTTGATGACGACGAGCTGCGCGCCGTCGAACAGCGCCGCGTCCGCCGGCGTGGGCTCGTAGTCGTGCGGGTCCACCGAGGAGCTCGCCAGAACAGTCGTGACGTCGGCGCAGGCACCGCCCACCTGGGAAACGATGTCCCCCCACTGGTCGACGCTGACGACGACGTCGACCGGTGTGGTCGGGCATCCGCCCTCCGAGGGGGGCGGGGTGCCGGCCGAGGTGCTGGACCCCTCGTCGCTCCCACAGGACGACAGGACAAGAGGGAGGGCGAGCGCGAAGGAGGCTGCCAGCACGCGCACGGTCGAAGATCGAACTGAGTTCACCCGGCAACGATAACCGTTCCCAATTGGAAGCGCACACATCCGGCCCGCAGATGCGCTTTAAATGAAAACGATTATCATTAAGTCATGGCTACCGAAGCGTCTCCGAAACTGCCCGTCACTGTGCTCTCCGGATTCCTGGGCGCCGGCAAGACGACCCTGCTCAACCACATCCTGGCCAACCGCGAAGGCCGCCGGGTGGCCGTCATCGTCAACGACATGAGCGAGGTCAACATCGACGCAGCCCTGGTGGCCGGTCAGGGCCACCTCGACCGCACCGAGGAGAAGCTGGTCGAACTCACCAACGGATGCATCTGCTGCACGCTGCGCGAGGACCTGGTCGAGGCAGTCGGCGCGCTGGCCCGCCAGAATCGATTCGACCAGCTCGTCATCGAGTCGACCGGAATCTCCGAGCCGATGCCGGTGGCCGCGACGTTCAGCTGGGAGTTCGAGGACGGTTTCAGCCTCGGCCAGCTTGCCCGACTCGACACGCTGGTCACCGTCGTCGATGCCTCGACATTTCTGACCGAGGTCGCCCGGGGGGAGGCGCTGGCCGACCGCCAGATGAGCGCCGGAGAAGGTGACGCCCGCAGCGTGTCAGACCTTCTGGTCGACCAGGTGGAGTTCGCGGACGTGATCCTGCTGAACAAGACCGACCTGGTCCCCCCAGCCACGCTGGCCACCGTGGAAACCCTGGTACGACGACTGAATCCCACCGCCAAGCTGATCCACACCGACCACGGCGTCGTCGATCTCTCCGAGGTGCTCGACACCGGTCTGTTCGACCCGATCCTGGCCGCCGAGGCGCCCGGCTGGGACGAGGAGATCGCCGACGGCCACACTCCGGAGACCGAGGAGTACGGCATCAGCTCCATGACCTTTCGGGCGGACCGGCCGTTCCACCCGAACCGCCTGGCCCGAGCACTGGGCCAGATGACCCGCATCCTGCGCAGCAAGGGGTTCTGCTGGATCGCCAGCAGGCCGGGTATCGCGGCCATCTGGTCGCAGGCTGGCCCCAACCTCGTGATCGAGCCCGCCCAATACTGGTCGACCACCGACATCGCGCCCGGCCAGGAGATCGTGCTCATCGGCGTCAAACTGGACCGGGAGCGGGTGCAGGAGTTGCTCACCGGGGCGCTTCTGACCGACATGGAACTGTCAGCCGGAGAAGAGGCCTGGGTCAGGTTCGACGACCCGTTGCCGGCATGGGGTGTGACGCACAGCCACTCACACTGACAGGCCACCGAGGGCCGAGCCGTCACCGAGACGGTCGGTGCCGATCACACTCAGTGAGCCGTCGGTCTCCAGCACCACGACAGCGATGTCGGCCAGACTGCCGGCACCGCTGGCCCGCACGGCTTGGCGGATCTCGTCGGCACTGATGCGCTGTTCGTGCAGGACCTCGTCGAGGATGACGCCGTCACGCAGCAACAGCGTCGGACGTGCGGTGATCACGGCCCGGCCCAGGCGCAGACGCGACGAGATCATCGCCGCGACGAACTGCAGAACCGCCAGCAGAACCAGCGCCGTGACACCTTCGGCGTAGGACACGTCGGAGCTGAGCAGAATGGTGGCCAGCGTCGAACCGAACGCCACGGTGACCACCAGATCGAAGGCGTTGAGCTTGGCCAGGGTCCGTTTGCCCGAGATCCGCAACAGGGCGACCAGTCCGACGTAGGCGGCGGTGCCGACGATCAGCACCCTGACGATGTCGGACCAGTCGTCGAACCACATGGTGCCAGCGGTTACCCAGCGGGCACCGGGTCAAACGGTGAAACCAGTTCAGAGACCGAGCTTGAGCGAGGCTCCGGCGTCGACGAACAGCTGCTGGCCGGTCACGTACCGGGATTCGTCGGAGGCGAGATAGACCACGGCGTGGGAGATGTCCGAGGCGTCGATGTAGGGCACCGGCATGGCCTGCATGAACGGGAAGGTGACTTCGGCGTCCTCGCGGGTCGGCTCGGCCAGGTCGGGACGGAACGTCTGATACATCGCCGAGTTGTGCAGCATGTCGGTGTCGACATTGGTGGGGTGCACGGCGTTGATCCGGATCCGGCTCGGCCCCAGCGTGAGCGCCAGCGACTTGGTGTAATCGCGGATCATCTTCTTCGCCAGTCCGTATCCGTCGCCGCCGGCTCCCTGCATGCCGCCCTGCCCGTTGATGCCGATCTGCGGGACCAGTCCCGCCACGGATCCGGTCACGACGATCGAACCGCCCGGCTTCAGGTGCGGCAGTGCGACGTGTACCGAGTTCACCACACCGACGAAATCGACATCGAACGCATCGACGAAGCCCTGGACGGGAATGTCGTTGCCCAGCGGGCAGATACCCGCGTTGGCGACCACCACATCCAGGCCGCCCATCTCGGCGACCGCGGCGTCGAGCACTCCCTTCAGGCCTACCCGGTCACGGACGTCGACCTGGGCGGCAATCACGCGCCGGCCGGACTTCTCGACGAGCCTGGCAGTCTCCTCGAGATCGGCGGCCGACGCCAGCGGGTAGGAGTTCGTGTCGATGTTCTCGCCGATGTCGACGATGACGAGATCGGCGCCCTCGTCGGCCAAATGGACAGCATGGCTGCGGCCCTGGCCGCGCCCAGCCCCGGTGACAAAAGCGACCTTGCCGGTCATTCGACCCACCGACAGCCTCCTCAGTTATTGAAAACGATTATCGACAACGACCATGGGGCACTGTAGCGTGAAGACGGTATTGTTGGAAACCGTTACCAATAACGGCCCTGCTGCGCGGAGGCTACCGAGGAGACGAGCGTTGAGCGCGAAGCAACGACACACCGGCAACCCCTTCACCGTGGCCGTCTGCACGGCCTGCGGCACCGACGTCACGGCGATGGTGATGCCGAAGCTGCGACAGGTGGTACGCAACTGCCCGCACGGCGTGTTGGTCGTGACCAATTGCTTGCTGGGCACCTTCACCTGCGGCGGGAAGACCTCGGCAGAGCCGGGCAATTCGGCGCGGGACGTAATGATGGTGCTGCAGCCCTGCACGAGGGACCGGACCCCCGTGTCGTCCACGCAGTGGATCGGTCCGGTGCGCGACGAGGTCGATGCCGACGCGGTGTGCCAATGGATCGCCGCCGGCGAGTGGGATCCGGGCGATCTTCCGACGAACCTGCGCGCCGAGTTGCACATGGCCAGACTGAGCCGATCGAACTGAGTAAGCCGATCGAACTGAGTGAGCCGATCGAACTGAGTGACCGCCTCAGCCCGGAGGGGCTGTACGCGTTGAGGGGTCAGTCCCCCTTGGCCACCGGCCGGTCCGGCTCGGCGCACCACTGCGACCACGACCCCGGAAACAGCTGGGCCTCAATACCAATTATCTGCAACGCCGCGATCAACACAGCGGCCGTGACACCTGAGCCGCAGTACGCGCCCGCGCCGGTGCTGGCGTCGACACCGCCGTCGGTGAAGAACTCCTGCAACTCGCCATCGGTGCGGAACGTGCCGTCGACTGTCAGCACCGACGTGCTCGGAGTGTTGCGGGCGCCGGGTATGTGGCCGGCGACAGGATCGACGGGTTCGAGCTCTCCGCGGAACCGCTCCGGAGCGCGCGCATCGAGCAGTGGGCCAGCCAGTTCCGCTGCCTGGTCGGCGGTCAGCGTCGGCAGCTCGCCCTGGTACAGGTCGCGATGCGTGATCGTCACATCACCGAGACCGACTGTGGTGAAGCCTGTTTCGAGTTCGCCACCGGAGTCCACCCAGGCGGAGAGGCCTCCATCGAGAATGCGGACGTCCTCGACACCTGCCGTGGTCAGCAGCCACCAGGCCCGAGCCGACCCGGCGCGGTTCCAGTCGTCATAGATCACGGTGGGAACGCCGGCACGCATGCCCCACCGGCGGGCGGCCTCCTCCAGACCAGGCCCGGACGGCAGCGGATGGCGGCCTCGACCTGACACCGCGTGATCGGTCAGCTCGTCCTCGAGCGAGACGTACACGGCGCCGGGAACGTGACCGGCGGAGAACGCCTCGCGCCCGTCGGGCTGTGTCAGTTCCCAACGGACGTCGAGGACGTTCACCGGTCGGCCGGCGACGAGGTGGCGCGCCAATTCTGACGCCGTGATGAGGATGTCAGCTCGGGTCATACCACCATCGTCGCACCGACTCGCCTAGTGGTGGTGATGCCCGACGGCGCCGCTCAGCTCGTTGGGGGCCTGTTCCAACGTCCTGGATGCCGACACTGTGCCGGACTGCAGGTCGACGAGATGGATCTGCCGAGTGGCAGGGTCCGACACGTAGACGGCATCTTCACGGGTGAACACAGCCGGGCCGCCGGCCTGCCAGTCGTCGGGTTCGGTCCACGGTTCCATGATGTCGATCGCTTGGATCTGATCACCGGTCACCTGATCGAAGACATACAGTTTTCCGTCGGTGCCCAGGATCAGGGCTTCGCCGCGGGGACCCCGGCCCAGCGAACGGAACCAGTAGCTGACCGACTCGGGGAGCTGGACGATCTGCATCTGATCGGTGGTGGTATCGATCAGAGCGAACTGGTTCGGCCGCTCCATCTCAGCGTCCGGGTCGACCTTCATGTCGGCCAGCACGACCGGCGAATCATCATGTCCGCGAACGTTGCCCGACCTACCGTACGGGGTCGGGCTGGGAATCTTGGTGAACGACCCGTCGGCGAAGGTCAGGACCCCGTTCTCGCAACCGAGCACGACCACCTCATCGGCGGCCACCGCCTCGCCGTGGATACCGGGGCAGTCTTCGCTGCGGGCGATCTCGCGGTCGCCCTGCATCGCCACCGCGCCGGTACGGCTATCCGGGTTGCCGAGGCTGTGCACCAGTGTCCCGTCCGACAGAATCACCGCGACCCCGTGATGAGGCTCTGGCGTGGAGAAGGTGCGGCCGTCGGGAAGTCCGCCCTCTTCGAGCGCGTGCGGATCGAATGCGGTGATCTCACCCGAACCGTCGGCGAACAACACGGTGTTCTCGCCATGCACGACGACGTGGCCCGGGTCGGAGGCGGCGAAGGTGTCGTCGGTCATTTCGCCGCCCGCCGCATCGAGAATTCGGAAGCCCTCGTCTGTGGTCACGAGCACGTGCGCCTCGTCACCGGCCGGATTGACCCGCAGGAATCCGTCGAGCGGGATGTCCTGGGCGACTTCGAGCGTCTCACCGTCGAGGACGTAGAGACCTCCGTCGTACGTCGCCACCAAAGGCTCGGCGACCGGTTCGGAAGGCGCCTCCGATGCCGGTGCCGACTCCGCGCTCTGAGTGCTCTCGGCGCTGTCGGTTCCAGACGAGCACGCCACCAAGGTTGCCGCCGCGCAGGACAGCGCTCCGGCGCGGTACAACCACCGCGTATCGAACATATCTGCTCCCTTCCGAGCTGATGGGTGGGCTGCGGCTATCGCAGGCCGTTGACGATGGAGTCGGTGTTGGAGCGCATCATGTCGAGATACCTCGCCCCCGGAGTCCCTGGGGGACTGAGTGATTCGCTGTACAGCGGCACGATCTGGACATCGATGTCGGCCTGCTCGGACAGCACGCGGGCCAACTTCTCGGGCTGCGAGGAATCGACGAAGATGGCCGGAACCCTGGCCGTTTCGATGGCCCCGACCAGCGATTCGAGATCCGACGGGCTCGGCGCTGCCAGCGTCGTGCCGCTGGGAACGATCGCACCGATCACGGTGAAACCGAACCGCTGGGCCAGATAACCCAGCACGTGGTGGTTGGTGACCAGCTTGCGACGCTGGGGGGCGATGGAGTCGAACTTCGCGCCCATCGAGGCATCGAGCTCGGTCAATTGGTTGCGGTAGCTCTCGGCATTGCGGGCAACCGCAGTTGCATCGATGTTGTCGACCTCGTTGACGAGGGTCTCCTCGATGACGTCGACCGCGGTGATCATGCGTTGCGGATCAGTCCAGAAGTGCGGATCGGGCGCACCCGCGGTATCCCCTTCGGTGTACTGGATCGGATCGATGTGCTCCCCCACCGCGAGCGTCGGGACCCCGTTTTCCGCAGCGCTTTCGACATTGCGGGTCACGTTCTCCTCCAGCCCGAGACCGTTGTAGACGATCAAATCGGCCGAGTTCATCGCCTCGGCTTCCTGCGCGGAGACACCGAACGAGTGCGGGTCGGCGTTCGGCTTCATGAGCACCCGAACCTCGGCGGTGTCACCGACCACGTTGCGCACCACGTCACCGAGGATGTTGGTGGTGACGACGATCTCGCTGCGTCCTGATTCCGCACCACCACCACCGCACGCCGTGACCGTCGCGACGAGGGCAGCGACCAACCATGACAGGGTCCAGCGGAGACAATTCCGCCTCACCGGCCGGCCTCGACCATCAGACCGGGAGCGACGTCGGTGCGAAGCGTGCGGGCGATCCTGATCCCGTCGGCGTAGTCGATTTCATAGACTTCCCGTCTGCCCGCGTTGTTGACATAGGCCCGATCGGAGTCGATGTCGATCACCGGCTGGGGACCTTGATCCGGCACACCACCGGGAAACAGGGGCACCCGCGCGGTCTCTGCACGTTCGTTGACGGCAAAAGAACTCAGACTCCCATCGCGGTGCAGCACGAGCACTGAGCCATCTCCCGCGGTGTTCGCGGCCACCGCGTCGGGCACCGCAATCGTCGTCCACCTGCGCTGCCGGCTGTCGAGAACCCAGACGGTGCCCGGTGACAACCCGGCGAACACATCGGCGCGATCACGGTGATCCATCTGCTGTGGCCGTTGCGCCGGCGCGTCAGGCGGGAACGGCATGGCGGTGACTGTCAGGTCACCCTCCCCGCCGGTGACCCGGACTGCGCCTGCCTCACAACCGAATACCACCGCGCGCCGCGACGCCTTCGACCATGTCGGGTTGACACACTCGCCGACCAGGTCGTTCGCACCGGTGTCGTCGACGACCTGCATGCGACCCGTGCCCGTGACGGTGACGACACGGCTGCCGTAGGGCACCGCCGCAGTGACGTCCTCTCCGAGTGAAAGCCCTGCGGGCTCGACGGTGCGTTCACCGAGCTTCTCGTAGTCCAAGACCGCGACAGCCCCTTCCGCCGACTCGACAGCGACGAGTGAATTACTCGCGGCTGCTGAGAAAACCGGGATGCCGAGCGTGCCCACCAGCGCCGGGTCGGTTGCGAAGTAGTGGTAGTGATCGCCGTGGTCGAAAGTCCATGCGCCAGCGTCCACAATGGTCGCGCCGTCCCCGGTCTGCAGGTAGGCGTACCGTCCGTCCCCGTCGACCGAGGTTGTCGCGCCGAAGGATCCGATGGCGCTCTCGGTCTCCTCGACAGCGTCGTACACCGCGGTGTCACCGCTGGCCGGGTCCACGATGACGAGTTTCGTCAGCGGGCCGTCGAGTTCCCGCGCGCCCTCGACGGCCACCTCGTCCTCTCCGGCCGCCGTCGACTGCGACGTCTCCGACGGCGCGGGACTTCCGCCCGAGCATCCGGCGACCAGGCAGGCGGAGACCGCCACCACCGACGCACGCCGCCAATGCGAACGCAGCTGAGACAGCAATGTCGAGACAAAGAACAACAACACCGCCACTCCGGCGATCGTGGCACCGCCGGCGGTCTCCGCGTACCACGAGACAACCAGGCCCAGATACACCGCGGCCGAGCCGATCAGGGCGGCGAGCGCCATGACTGCGGGTATGGACCTCGCCCACGCCAGCGCGGTCGCCGGTGGTGCTACCAGCAGGCCCAACACCAACAAGGTGCCGACCACGTGGAAGGAGGCCACCATGGCGACCGCCATCAACACAGTCAGGGCCGGGATGGCCAGCTGTGGCCGCAAACCGAGCGTGGCCGCCTTGCGCGGATCGAATGTGACAGCCACGAACGCACGGTGCCCGATCACGACGGCGATGAACGTCACCGCCAGCGCCACCGCCAAGACGACGAGGTCGCTTGTGCGGACGGCGAACACGTCGCCGAACAGAAAGCCGGTGAGATCGACGGCGAAACTCTGCGATCGCGAGACGATGATGACGCCCAGCGCGAGCGTGCCTACCAGCAGGAGACCGATGCTGGCGTCCGTCGCGAGTTTCGACGACCGGCCGATCGCGGCGACGCCGAGCGCCATGGCCAGTGCGGCCAGCAGGCCACCGGCCATCAGGCTGCCGCCCAGCAAAGCGGCCACCGCGACACCGGGCAGCATGCCGTGTGTCATCGCGTCACCGAGAAATACGCTGTGACGCAGCAGAACCCAGCACCCCACGACGGCGCACAGGCACGCCGCGATCACCCCGGCGACAAGAGCCCGAACGACGACGTCCGCTTCGAACGGCTCCATCAACAACTGCATGGCGTACACTTCTAGCAGTAATGAAAGTCATTTTCAATAAGA
>MDTC01095493.1_pt1 | contig 13442 bp, 5 predicted proteins | sample 811181 | NCBI WGS metagenome assembly MDTC01 (sample SAMN05326644, study PRJNA326480) | marine metagenome | isolation source: seawater | place: Pacific Ocean: North | collected 2011
AATTTATTGTGTACAATGTATTTGAATCTTTTTTTCTGTGGACGCTGATAGTATTTTTGTAAAAATTGATAGAATTAAATCTATCTTGATTTATATTGTAAGTCAACATCAAACTATCTAAATTATCAACATTTTGTAAAATAAAGATTTTATTGAATACAATTTCGTAATAAGACTTAACAGACTCAATTTCTTTTGTATAAGAGTTTATGTCAGTGAATGTACACAATAATTTTGTTTTCATATATAACCTTTTTACCAATAAATAGGTTAGTGAAAATTGAAAAAACCTATATTTGTCTAAGAGTTCCGTAATTGTTACCAATGTAGGTTCTGACTGGATATTTTCCGTTCGTGGTTATCGTGGGGTAAATTTCTTTTATTAAATTAAAATCTTTTGATGGTACATCAAATAAAAAAGAATCGTACGTATATAATACAAGTTTAGTATCAGCATTACCTAAGTTTTTATTTATTTTTGATATAATATTGCAATTTCTTTCCGTTTCTGCAGCCTGAAGTAAATAATTAAATACTTTGTAAGGATTTGGAGATTTTCCTAAAAAACATGATCTTATTTTTCTATCATAAAACCATGTTTTGACATAACCATGTTTAATATATTGATTAAATACTTTATCGACATATTCAGAAATCACTTTCATGAATGGTACATTATTTTTAATATCGTCATCTATTCCACCGTACATAAGATTAAATGTAATTTTTTTTGACAGTTCATATTCTTCTTCTGTCAATTCATTTTTATCATGGTATATTTTTCCAAGGTATTCATGTAAGGATAAATTAGGTAGATCAAAATCTAAGTGGTTACCGACTAGTCTTAAATGATAACTTTCGTAATCTATCATTACCAATAGACCATCATCACCAAACCGACTTTTAAAACAATCTCTTTGTCCCGTTTTTTTATTAAGTGCGACATAATTTACATTACCAAAGCTATTACTAGGACGACCGGTTGGTGTAAGCATATTATACTGACCAAATACAAGACTATCTGAATTGACTAGGGTTTTTTCACCTAAATTAAAATTTTCGACATACATTCCAGTTTTTTCTACTTCAAATAGTGCATTTGAAAATTGCTCTTCGTACTTCTTTAAAGAAAGTTGATCAAATTCAGTTTTGTTTATTAATTTACACACTTTCTTAAAGTGTTTTAAAATCATCATAATCGGAACAGAACGTAAATCTTTGTATTTATATGATGTTATTGCAGAATCAATCTCAGTCTTTTTGTCTAAATAACAATAAACCAATGCATCTATTGCATTTTCAATGATAGGTATGTGGTATTTAAGTTTTTTTCTATCAAATATTACTTTTGTTGCTTTAGTTTTTAACATCAATTTCAAAAACTCAATAGACATATTAATTGAATCGGGATGACCAAACGAAATTACATAGTTTTTACCAAGTACCTGTACACACGTAATGAGTGGTGTGTTATTTATCGAATGAACATCTTCAAATTGATAGTAAACATAAATGGTGCTTGTGTTTCTTTGCAAAAGTTCTAATAGTTTTTTTGCTTCTTTTGGTGATTCAATAAACATAAGAAATTATTATATTATAGTTTCTTATAAAATTCAAGTGGATTTTTCAGCAAAGATTTTATACCAGAAATTACCAAATTTGCTTTATTGATATTTATTGTGTTTGTTTCTGTAACTCCCATTAGTTTTTCACCGGCAATTTCTTTTGAATCAATGTCTCCCGTCAATTTCCAGTTCACTGTGGCACTTGAATAAAATGGATTTTTTCTCATCAATTGAAAATTTGAAGAATCTACTTCGTATATTGGAAAATTTGGTGAAGTTGCTTTTCTAACAAAATATCTATTCATAAAACCCTGTTTATAGTTTTCTGATGTTGGTTTGGGTTTAGATGAAATCGGATTTGAAAAAAACGATGATAAATCTCCACGACCACGATGTCTTGCAAGTACATCGTAACGATTATTTAAATGTGAATTTGTATTATTACTCATTTTAATTATCCTGGAAAAAACATACAATCTAAATCAGTTGTCCAATCTCCGTTTGAAATTGAATGCTTGATTGCAGATATTGCAAACACACCTCTTTCGTAATATTTGGTAGGAACACCTGTACAATTAAAAACATCATATAATCTCAATCCTTCGATTCCATCTAGTTTTAATGATAAATCAACACCATCTAGTCTTTGATTAAAAACCATATTATTTCTTACATTTCGATCAAATTTACAATTTTCTAACATCCGATTTCTATCAGGATCAACCATTTCAACATCTATTTCATAATCGTCATATGATGTTCCATATTGTTTGCCTTTAAATAGATTAGAATCACCCGAAGATTTTCCACCTGTTTGCAATTGTAATTCATCTTCTACATCTTTCCGAGTTAATCCTCGTTCATCCATTTTTTTTTGAATGTCATGTGGAATAGTATATTTTTTGGTATGACCACCTGTTCTGCTTTTTTTCTTTCTATCTATATTTTGAATTGCAATATCTTTATGTTTCTTATAATGAACACGACCTAAATCACTGTTACTTAATCCAGTACCCTCTAGTTCTTGTATTGTAATAATATAATAATGTTCGTTATAATCTGTGTCAATTTTACTAGCATCTGATTTGTCTGAATTTATATTACTCATGCTTACATTGATAATTTCATATTCTTTATTTACTGGCAGTTTTGCTTGAACACTTGGATCATAAATAAGTTCTTTAGAAGCACCAATACTAAAGGGTAAATTTAATTCTCCACCTTCACTGAGCATATCCTCTTCTAAAGTAAATTTTTTTTCAGCTAATTCTTTGCGTAAATTATTTAAATTCACAAATGGTTTGCTATCGGTTTTTTTATTTTGACTTTTCGTAATTTTATTGACAAATTTTGAATTTGCATAAACTCTCCATGATCTTTTTTTTCCGATATCTCCTAATCCCGTGGCACTTGAAAATCTTCGTTTTTCCTTTGCCAATCCCTTCGTTTTAGTTTTGATACTATTTTCTTCACCATCTGTTCTTGCTTTCTGCAAATTTACTTGTTTTTCTTTTTCGTTTTTTGCCGTTAAAATGACACGTTCAGTTTGATTTTTTGGGACATAAGAAATATCATATTTTCCTTTAAGATTTTTATCTGCTTCATAAGTTACATAATAACCTAATTTTCCGTCTCCTAATCCTTTTGACGAAAGAGCAACTATGTATTTTACGTTATCAGGTAATTCATTTTTAGTTTTTTCAACTTTATTAGTTTTGATCATGGTATTTTCAAATGGATTATTTGCGTGTTTGAGAATTAAATCCTCATTTTGCCTCGCATATATTCCATTTTCACCATCAATATTTCCAAAAATTATTTGAGATGATAACTCAGACTTTGGATCAACATCTAATGTCATTTCACGAACAATACTATCACCACGATGTGTTGGAAATAACCATGCTTTTTCTTTTTGTTCTGATACCGGATCGGTTCCAGAAAAGTTTGCATCAATTAATCGTAAGACTGAATTGGATGGAGTGTTTGCATCTGCTCCAACTATTTGAAAATCCCATATGTTACCTGCGGCCGTTGAAACTTGTTTCATAATATCTAGAATAATTTTTTCGCAATTTTCATTTTTATCCATTGCTCCATCTACTACATTTAAATTTACAAACAAATCTGCGATTCTACCCGAATAACCTTGGGTTGGACCAGTTATGTTAGGTGTAGCATAATCTGGAAATGGTCTTATAGTATTATCTGCTTCTTCCCATGCCTCTCTTAAATAATCAACTTTCGTGTTTCCTATCACTACACTTCTCGCTTCGGAGTGTAACTTTCCGGCAATAAGGGGATTTTGCCAATTATATCCAGGTGTTGAATTAAATGCCAAAATTCTATACAAATCGTCTCTTGGTGATTTTTTTATTGCTTCTTCTAAAGTAAGAGCAGAGGAGTCAAGACCATACATTGATGCTACCATATCTAAAAATGCTTGTGTTGTTTGCTGTGTACTTTTGTTTGCATCTTCATGTGTGCCTTGTTGTAATAGGTTGTATGATGCTGATGACGATGTTCCGTTGGAATCTACTTTTATTGTTGATCCATGATATGTAGTATTATTCCATCTTGGTGCGAGTGAATTGGGAATTAATAACACTTCTCCGTCTATTGATTTAATATTTGGATGTGCAATTGCTCTTGAATTGTGACAAGTAATTTGCCATATTCTTGCGGAGTTTCCTTCAGAAGTTCTTGAAAAAAACATATTAAATATATCAAGTAGATATCCTACTGTTATATATGTTCCTTCGTGACAATTTTTTCCGGCGTAATATGGTTTTGAGGATGTATACGGATCAAATGAAAAAAATCTTCCACGAGAAATTCGTATTGCGTCTTCTTCTTGTTGAGATAATTCCTCGAGTTCATTAGTTGTATCTTTGTTTCTTTCATCAGAACGAATTTCCCTTGCTTCTTCTATCAATTGATCAGAAGTTCTTTTACCTCGTATAAAGTTTGCATAATCGTTTTGAGAATTTCCTATTAAAAGTCTACGAAGTGTAGATTTTGTAAAGGTTCGAATATCATGCGTTCTTCCAGTCGTTTCTTTTTTTTGAATTCGTCCTGTTTGAATCATAACTTGCTGACCAATTTCAGACATACATGATATAGTACAAGTACAATCATAACCTCCATCGTCACGAATAGAATAATTAAAACTATGAATTAAGCCCATCGTAAATCCATAATTACCTTGACCGAGTCTTAGTTGTTTTGAAACTGGTGGCTTTGGTGGTTCTAAATCATTTTCGGTGGGTTCATCTTTTAAATTATTCCAAAGTTTAGGAATTTTCGTAGTATAACTTTTTTCATCTAAAGTAAGAAGTGCTTCTCTTGGATAAGTATTCCAACCCCATTCTACTATTACTGAAGTACCAGGTTTAAAAAAGTAAGGGTCTAAATAATCGAGTTGAGCATGACTCCATACTGTGAAATTGACGGTTGTTCTTCTAAAGTTTTTACCAGGATCAATATCCTCGGATTCTACACTTACAATTCCAGGTGTCGGTCTATATTTATATTCAGGTTCTTCTATTTTATGCGGATTGTTGTTAATGTCATAACCAAGTAAAGTTTCGGCATCACCTCCGCCTCCGTTATATCCATCTCCTTTATCAAATCCGTATGTATCATGAAAATTACCGTTGCCCACTAAAATGAAACCATTTTTGACATTTGTTTCGTCATTTTCATCAACCACAATTGCACTTGAAGTCATTCTTGCCCAAGACGTTTTGGGTCCTTTGTAAATATTTTGATCCCACTCAGCTAATTTAATTGGATCATTATTATTAATAGCAGTATATCCTTTTCCTTCTACCATAGCATCATAACCACCAGTTGCAACTGTACCTGTTGCTGAACCGTCTCCAGTGTACTGTAAACCTATGTTCCGCCATCTATTATAAAACTCTTCACGCACCCACGTTCTTATTTGTGAACGAGAAGGAAATTCAACTGCATCTTCCATTGACCAATCTTTTTGTTCTATTGGTGATGGAATATTTCCACTTGAATTTCGTGAAATTCTATGTCTTATTTCTTTACTCATTATAAACCGTTTATTCTATTGTATTCTTCTATAATTCCATTTATATCACGTGGAATCCTAATTTGCGAGCCAAGTTTAGCGTGCATTGTTCCTTTGATATTATTTGCAGTTGCCAAAATCCACCAATAAGTTGGATTTCCATAAAATCTATGTGCTAAATGATCAAGACGAGTTTTTTCTACCATTACTACAAAAGTATCTGAATCTCTTTTACGAATTTTTGGTAATATAGAAGTTGACACTATTTTTTTACCATTGGTGTCTGATTTAGTTGGTATTGATTTATATCTCATATTTAAAATGGTAAGGATTCTTTAGCTTGAAGATTAAATTGTATTCCATTTGCTATTGAACTCCAATAACGTGATTTGTCAGGTGTAGTTCCATCTTCTTTTGGAAATTTTTCAACAAGTGCAGATGCTTGATTTTTGTCCAGTCCTGATCCTGGACATCCTATATCACTGACTCCACTTATAGAGACAAAGTCTGCATTTGGTGCTGAATCTATGCTTGCAAAGTCAACAAGATCTTCTGCTTGTAATTGCTCAAGTATTTCTGCTTCCTCCTGCTTAGTATATGCTTTCCATCCAGGTATTGGAGGTCGGTTTGATATTTTTCCACTCACACATATTTTTCCATCTACTTTTCTTCGATTTTCATACCAAACAGGAAGATCTTCTCTTGGAGTGCTTACTTGATAAATAGATAAAGTATTTTGTGCTTTGTATTTGTTTATTCCGTCTTGCACTTCTAATGCTCCATCAGTAGGATCATATGAATTCAAGAATTTTCGTTTTGATCCAGTTGGATAATAAACTATATCACCATACTTATAATATTTCTCGGTTGAAGAAAACTCTTTTGTGAGCTCCACGAAGTCTCTAAATGGTCCCGTTGGATGAGGTGTTGGAGTTGGAGTCCAATTTGGATTTGGTAGACAATCAGCAGGAACTTCTTTTCCAGGTTCACTGAAAGTAAATCCGTATTGTGACCAGTATTTATATAATTTTGACCAAGGCACATACATATTGTAATCAAGTCGAATTGCTCCGGATGATCCTTTGTTTGACACCGTAGATGGATAAACCTGACTTGTAATATTTTGTGGCATATGTAAATCTGCTTCAGTTCTCATTTGTCCCGGTGCATCATTATCTGCGTATGAATTACCAGCATAAGTATTCCACATGTACTTATCTATATCAAATCCCATATATCCTCTTCCGTACCCGAACCGAGGTAGTTCTCTTTTCTCCCGTGCGACACAAACACAATATTTAAACGCATTATCATACCATCTTTCGAGTGCCTGTCTTGATGATGCACGATTATCTCTTGGACAATAACCAGGTTCATTTACCAAGTATTTTTCAGGTTCATAACAATATGTATCAACTGGAGATGGAGTAGGAGTAGGAGATGGAGTAGGAGTCAAATCAGAATTAATTTCAACTACATGTCGTCCAGGTTCTGATTCAAGGTCGTTGTTGTAAGCAACAACCGTAATTTCGTAGTTACCTTCTACACTTGCATCAAATTTAAATTCAAGAGATGTACTATCTTGTAATTCACCTATTTCTGTATCTATATTCCAACTATCAACTCCTGTAGCAACATTCGTAGATTTTACGACCATATTTAAATCTACTTTATATTTTTTTGCGTTTGCAATATCCTCCCATTTCCAGATAATTGTTTTATCTGCGGTTGGTGTTTGTGAATTTGGTTTTGGTGTACTTAATTCTGTTATTGGTTTGGGATTTTCTACAACTACAACATGGTATCCTGGTTCTGATTTTTTTACTACTTTTTCATTCTCTTTTTTCTCTGCTATAACACTTACACGATATGTTCCTTCTTTTAAATTTAATAACGGAGTTGCTTTTGTTAATTCTGAATACGAAACCACTCCATAGTCTTCTACAATGCGAATTGTACCATTTGAAGAATAATTTACTTTTTCAAGTGATACACGATACACAGTTGCTTCTTTAATTGCATCCCATCGCCATTCTGGTTTAGGATTGCTTGTTGTTTCTTGCGAATTTGGTTTAGGAATACCCAAGGGTTTTTCTGGTGGCGATGTAACTTCTCCACCACGAGTAGAATCAAATATCGTAGGTCCACAACTTAAATCAAATACTCCTTCGTATGTATATGTCAAAGATTCATTATCACCCAAAAAATTTCCGTTTAAATTAGTTGGACTTATTTCTTTTCCATATACTCCTGGTGATAAAAATTTATCTTTAGTTTCACTCCATGTCATTTTACTTTGTTCAAATGTTGTTGTAAATCCAAAGTTGCCGACTTTATTTTTTTGTACATTGTTTGGATCACATGGAAATGTCAATGAACCAACATCTTCTTTTGCAGTTATATATGCCATTACATCTCCACACCACATTTTTTCATTTCTTTCTATTGCCAAATCAAAAGGTTGGTCTTCAAACAGTAATCCTACCAAACGACCATATTGATCTTTTTCACCAAGTTCACCTACTGCATATGGACATTTAGGTGGTTTTGGAGGTAACGCATTTTTATCAATTTTAACCGTGTGTCTACCTGATACTGACCAATCGGTTCCTGTACCCGACTGATTTGGTTTTCCTGCTTTTACTAATATCATGTACTCTTTATTTCTTGCAAGACGAGATGGTGATTTAAAATAAGTGTCATGTGTAAGTGTTGTTACATCTTGAAATATCACTTCATATACTGTCGCATCTTTGATAGGTTGCCATGTCCATGTAGGTTGTCTATTTGGAGTTGGTGTATCTGTTGTGGGTTTTGGAGACTCAACATTACTTACTATTGGTTCTTTTGGTGGATTTCTCCATGATTGATTTACCCACTCTATTTTTTCCAACTGATGATCTTTTACCCAAGGTTCAAAGTGACCTTCCGATGTTTTGTTTTCAAAATATCTGCCTTGGTTTTTCAGTCCTTCATTCCCTTGAAGTTCTCCATCTGCTATTTTCTTTTCTTTATCTTTAATAAAAAATTCTTGATCCTCTATTCTCTTTTTTAAGTAGTCTATGTTAGTTTCGTCTTCACGTTTTGGATTAGCACGAACTAAAGTTCCTCTATTTGCTCGTTTACTATACTCCTTATCAGCAGTTTTAATATCGTCGTCTGCCGTTCCAAGTAATATCAATAAATAATTTTCAATCGCAATACGATTTGAACCAGTATTGTATTTTTCTGCAATGATAGGTTGATAATCCATATCTACCATTCGTTCTAATATTTCTTGTTGTTGCGGATTTGTCCATTGTCCTATAATTCTATAATTCAAAACAGGAACATTTGGATCAGCAAGTTGCGGTTTTATATTATTTTCTTCCGCAGCCATTACTTGCTCTAAACGATCTTTTTCTCGTTGAAATCTACCAACATCACTAGGATCTAATTCTTCTATCATTTCTGCGTCTGATTCAAATCCATCACCTGCAATTCCTTTGTATAGTTCACCATTTATGAGTGACCCTCCTGATATATCTAAATATGAAGGATCAACTACTTCTGTACCCACGATTGCAGATACGGTATCTACATCATCAATTATTTGTATTCCACGTGTCACAAATGAAGGTTTTCCGTTTAAATTAGATTGATTTGCTACCTCACTTGCAGTAACAGAAATCGTTCCACCTTTAAGGAGAGACATCATATTACCTGCGACTTCAGCAACGGAGTCATCACTCGTTGTATAAATTAACGGAGCATTTGTTTTACTTAAAGCATTAAGTTGAATAATCCCTTGTGATAAATTTATATTTCTTGGTATTTCAAATGTAATTTTGTCGTTGTCTGCTTTATTGTAATCGTACAATCTTTCCCACAACATATCTGCTAATTCATCTTCAGTTTTTATATCAAGTGAAGTAGAAGAAAGTTTTTCTTTAGTACGACTTACAATCGCATAAAATCCTAATTTCAATTCAACTAAATCTTGTGATCCTTCGGCTAATTTTAATCTTCCTTCTATATCGTCCTCATAATCATAATAAACATATTCAGAAGTACCAGGAAAAACCTTGTAACCTTTAATCATTTTGGTTTTATCTTCTTCATACGGAATATAATAAATTTCATCATTTTCAATTGCAGTACCTTCCATTGATGCTAAATCACCATACTTGTTTATTACATTAGTGCCTCCCTTATAGTTTTTTGTGCCGAGTTCTCTTGATACAAAATCTGCTAATAATCTACGGACTGCATCTTTATCTTTATAATTATTTTTTGTAATATTGCTATTTCCTAAATCGTCTAATCGTAACCAAGTATCTTCATTTTTATTTGCAATAATAACTGGTTGTATATTACCAGCAATTTCCCTTATTTCTTCTCTTTCTTCTTCACCACAACTCACTTTAAACTTGGTATATTTTGAATCAGTTAGTTTTTGTCCATTATATACAATTAAATTTGAATTTTCACCAAATTCCATAGTAATACGCCCGGTTGAACTATGAACCGTTCTTATATTTTTAAAGGCAAGTGGTTCACTTATTTTACGATAACCTTTTTCTCGTTTTACGGTGTAATTATACGGCCCAGAACCTATGTGTGATTGACCAATTTCATCTGCAACATAATCTGCTACTTCTCGAATCCATAAATTCAAATTTCTTAAATTTAATTGTTTTAAATATTCTTCGTCTTGTTTATCGTACAATTCTTTTTCATCATATCCAATGAGATCACCATTTTCATTTTTTTCATTGAATCCACCAATTTGATAAACACAAATAGGAGGTTCAATGGTATCATCTTCTTCTTCAATAGGTTCATCATTGAATTCCATTGTATACGCACATCTTAAACTTTCGGGTACTCTTTTTCCATTTATAAATTGAATACAATTACCATCCCATTGACACGATCTGACTTCTTCTTCTTCCATCAAAGTAGCAGTATTTTTACAAGCACACTCTTTCCACATTTTTAAATCTGCTTCATATCTACTATCCTTTTTATTTTTCTTTACACCACTTTTACGACTAATATAATATTTTGATGGAGGGTATGTAGTACAAGCAGGATTATCTGTTCCTTCAAATGGATCAGGTTCTATAGCATCTTCGTCTGGTTCTCCTTCAAGTGATCCAGGTAATCCTTCAAATGGATTAAAATTTTTTCTATCAGGATTTGGATATATTAAGTTATAATTAAATCCTCTATCAATTTCAGGACCATCATCTCCTTTGGCGTCTTCTGTTTGAATTCCGTTTTCACTTGCATAATGACCAAAATGACGAATATTAGTTTTCGGTAATCTTTTTTCTAAAAAAATAAATGAAACATTTACCTGCGCCATGTTCGGATATTGTGCAACAAGTAAGTTATCTTCTTTTGTTGAAGCAAAAGTACCATCAAGATATTCATATCCGTTTTCCGTATTTTCTGCATCAGACGTTAATTCCCACGAAGCTTCTGGTGGAATATTAATTGCTACGGATGTCATTACCACCGGTTGATCTACGTACATATCTCCTAATCTTAATTTCAAAAATGGTGGAATTATAAATCCACCAGTTGCAATATTTGCGTTTTCTTCAATTTGATTTGTATAATCTGCCGGCTTTGTTAGACCTACTAAATAGTTTAGCCTTTGCCACATCGGATGAAGTTCTTTTACTCCAAATGAAACCACAGTAAAGTCAATACTTACATTTCTTGTAAATCCTGTATATACTTGAACATTGTCCGCACGACCTACATATCTTACTTGTTGCCACTCGGCATCAGATTGATCACTTAAACTATTTATATATGATCTAAATGGTAAATGTTTTTTATTTACAATATCGTGTAAAATAAAAGGAATAAAATCCCAACCTTCCCATCCTTTCTCTGATTCAGATAAAGTTTCACTTGGATTATCTTTATCAGGTAAAGTGTACAATGAATTGTATTGATCATATTTGATGGTTGGACCTGATCTGTAATCAGGAATTTTTTTCTTTGATAAGTGATCTTTTTTATTAATGTATCTATCTTCGTATTTTTTTGATGAATTTTCAAGTAATGCTTCTTTATCTTTATTTCTTGCTGTATTTGTATTTACATATTTTTTTGCTTCTTCTGGTTTATTCGTTGCAACTGAGTCAATCATTTCTTTGCGTTTGGTATCATTGATCATTCCTACTTCATTTGGTCCGAAATTACCAAACGCATTTCTAAACATAGCTGCTTGTGTATCACTTTTTAGTTTTTCATGTGCAGCCAAAGTTTGATTTGCATAAGGACTTATCATAGGGTTATTTGCATCTAATAAATTTATATTATTCGATGGATCTCCCAATATTTGTGGATACTTTGCAAGTCGTTGAACGAGTTCTGATTTAGTAATATCTTCTCCCACACGATTTACAGCTTTCTCGTAATGATTCTCGATCATTTGATTTTTATTTGAATCATAAAACTCATTCCAACGAGGTTTATGAGATTCTTGAGTTGCAGAATAATATATCGTACCTTTTTCAGAATAAACATTTTCTATTTTTTTGTTGATAGATAATCTATCTGTTGAATACCTAAATGGAACTGGTGTCCATCCAGGTGATCCTGGATTTTTTGCATTTTGCTTCGGTGTGTTATATGATTTTTTACTACGAACCTTATCACCTAATATCTTTGAATTTATTTCTGCCATAACATTTATTGATCCTGTGCAGTTGCTATTACTTTAGATACCTTTTTACCATCCATTCTAACAGATATTCCACCATTTTGCATTAGTCTTATTAATTCATCAAGTTTTGTTACAACTTTTTTTGAATTTTCATCTTCTGTTGAATTATTTGCAGTAGTCTCTGCGTTGGTTCTTAATTTTGCTAATTCTTCAACAAATACAGTTTCACCACGCACATATATAGAATCAAATTGACCCATATCAGTTGATTCTGCTAATGTTCCATCTAACTCTGTTTCGGTTTTGGTTAATGGAAATGAAATATCAGGAACTAAATTGCTCGTAAAATCTGCTATTTTTGTTAGAACACTAGTTGGTGCAGTAGCAGTTTCTTGTAAAGTATTTTGTGTAATTGAATCTAAACTCGGATTCATGGGTTGAGTCGATGTTGAATCCATCATTTCAAAGTTTGATTGCACTTGGTTTGGAAGGTTTTGAGAGGTACCCGAAATTAATTCATTTTCTAATTTATCTTCTCTTTGGTAAATCATTTTAAGTATTTCATTTTTAAATACTTCATGATTCATTGAACCGGTTGTATCATTCAAATACATTTCGTTTTGCATTTTTTCCGCATTTATACCAAGTGTAGACGAAATTTGATTCATATCATGATATTGCAAATGTTGACCACCTGGTTTAGATATCTTGTTTCTCAGATCATTTAAGATTGTCAAGTCATATGCGATTTGAGATTGTTCTATCATTTTTGCGTCTTTAACTTCATATGTTTTTTCTGATTCAATTTCTTGTAACATTCTCTTCATATGTTTATTTTCAGATGCAAACTTATTAATATCAAGTTCGTTTCTCCCCTCAATTCCCATTTTTATTAATTGATTGTTATTTTCAACATAACTTTTTATTTTTTCTGTATATTGATCCAGAGATAAGTCTCCCATTTGACCAATTAATTCGTCTCTAAATGATTCGTACTTGCCGATACTTGTTAAATCTTGTGCTTTCTCTTGATTAATTACAGGTTGAGTTGCACTTTCTTGTAACTGAGTATTCATCGGTTCAACTTGACTTTGAATTTCTTTAACTACAAGTCTTTCATCATCTGTCAATTGTTGTCTTCGTGACTCTAACAACTTATTTAAGGAAT
>MDTC01097884.1_pt1 | contig 13442 bp, 10 predicted proteins | sample 811181 | NCBI WGS metagenome assembly MDTC01 (sample SAMN05326644, study PRJNA326480) | marine metagenome | isolation source: seawater | place: Pacific Ocean: North | collected 2011
CATCTTACTAATTCCAGAATGTTCTTGGCCCATAATTAGTATTAGTGAACCAGTTTGCTCTATATCAAACAAACTTTTTTGAGCGTTATCCGAAGTACCAATTCTAGAAATACCATAATCACCCATCCAAGTAAGTACTTTTCCTAGATTTTTCACAATAACAACTGGAATTTTTTCAGCTGCTCCTGCTGCAACTTTATTAGTTATAGGGCTCACAGATGCTGCGTTATTGTCTCCAATCACGATTGCGTCAACTCCAGCTGCGTCCGCAGTTCTAATACATGCACCAAGATTATGAGGATCTTGAATACGCTCAAGCATCAATAACAACAGAGGTTTGGCTGATGAATCGGCAAGCTTTTCTTCAATCATGCTTCTCAAACCAGTCTCATCATTAATTAATCGTCTTCTTACCTCAATAACAATACCTTGATGGACAGATTCACCGCATATTTGACTCAATCTATTTCGGTTGGCTGGTTTGATAGAAATCTTCCTCTCATTTGCAGATTGGATTATGGCTTGCAATCTCTTGTTTTCACTATGATATTCTGCAAATATTCTTTTAATATGACTGTTTTGATTGATGATTAACTGCTCAGCTGCGCGCAATCCAATAACATAATTACTTTTATTCATAACTTAAGTTACTCTATTTATTTATCAGCCAATATAAAAGTTATTCTTCTCATATCAATATCTACTTCACTTACCTTAATGGTGATTTTATCACCAATATTATAGGTTATTGCTGTTCTTGAGCCCCTCAAACATAAAGCATTTTCATCAAAAACATAATAATCATTTTTTAAGCTAGAAATATGAATTAGACCTTCAATTAAAATATCATCTAATTGAATAAATAAACCAAAATTAGTGATACTGATTATGACTCCTTGAAATTCTAATCCAATTTTCTTTTCCATAAATTGACATTTCAATAAAGCATCAACATCACGAGTCGCTTTCTCAGCTCGCCGCTCTCTCTCAGAACAGAGTACGCCATACTTTTCCATTGCCTGTTTATCATAGTGAAATTTATTGTTTATATTTCCCTGAAGAATATGACGAATAGCTCGATGTACCAATAAATCTGGATAGCGTCTTATAGGTGAAGTAAAATGAGTATATTTATCCAAGGCTAAGCCGAAATGACCTATATTCTCCGCTTGATAGGCTGCCTGCTTAAATGATCTAAGCATTGTCATGGATAATGTCGAACTAGAGTATTGATCCTTTGCTTGATTAATAATCAAATTATAGTCTTTTGGTTTTAGATGCTGAGGATGAGGTGGCTTTATACCTAAAGAAATAAGATAAGAGCGAAGTTGCTCAAAATCTTCTGCACTGGGTTTTTCATGATTACGGTATAAAGTAGGTATCTTATTTTTGTTGAGAAACTTAGCTGCCTCAACATTCGCAGCAATCATACATTCTTCAATCAATCGGTGCGCATCATTTCTTTTAATAATTTTAATATTCTCTATTTCACCAGTTTTCATAAACTGTATTTTTGATTGAGGAATATCTAGATCAATTGCACCTCTTTTTTCTCTTGTGATGAACATTTTTTTATACATTGAAAAAAGATTATTCAGCATCTCCTTAATGTCATCATGAATAATTAATGATTCATTATCTTCAAAAAAATCATGAACTTGAGAATAAGTTAATCTCGCTTTTGATTTTATAATTGCTTCGCCAAAATTTGAACTAACTACATTACCAGTCTCATTAATACTCATGTCACAAATGATTGCTAAACGATCTAAATCTGGATTTAAGGAGCATAATCCATTTGATAAAATCTTAGGTAACATGGGTATGACTCTATCAGGAAAATAAACTGATGTTCCTCTCCAACAAGCCTCTTTATCAAGAGATGAACTACTCTCCACATAAAAATCAACATCCGCAATAGCTACTATTAATCGCCATCCATTATGATTTTTTTCACAAAAAACAGCATCATCAAAATCTTTAGCATCAACACCATCGATAGTAATTAAATTTAAATCTCTAAGGTCAGCCCGGCGCTTTATCTCCTTATCATTTATTATGATATTGTCATGATATTTTTTTGCTTCTACTTCTAATTTTTTAGGCCAAATATGAGGAATATCATGCGTTTCAATAGCAATATCAGTATATATACCTTTATCTTTATCATTACCCAATCGTCGCTTAACTTCACCTCTTAGTATTGAGCTTCTAGTTGGATATTCAGTAATATTTATTTCTACAAAATCATTTATTTTGGCATCTGCAATATCTTGTTTTTTTACATTGACTCTCATCACACTATTTCTTGAAGCTAATTCCACATAATAATTACCTTTACTAAAGATCAATTGCCCAAAAATCTTTTTTACACCCCTTCTAATTACTTTAATTAATTTGCCTGAAGGTTTTTCAAAATTACGTCCAATAATTTTTATTAATACTAAGTCACCATCCATTAATGTGCGCATTTCATTAACAGATAAATAAATATCTTTTTCTTGATGCTCCACTATCACGAAACCAAAACCATCACGATGTGCTGAAACAATTCCTTCTACAATATTTTTCTTTCTTGGAATTGAAATTAATCCATTCTTATTCTTTAAGAGGAGTTTACTTTTTGTAAGATCAAAAACTATCTTCTGTAATGCTTTTTTCTTTTTATTATCATTTAAATCGAAAATAACATACAACTCATCTAGAGTTATCACACCCTTAATACTTCTTATGTAATCAAGTAAATTATTTTTATCAGGAATTGGATATTTGTAGGATTTTTTATTCATAAATTTATATTAATTTCTTAATTATCTAATATTTTAAAGTATTCAATCATTAGTTTAAGTAAAGTTCTGTAAACAAGGTTATTAATACCTATATTGTTGTGCTGATGTGGCGCAATATTTAGTTACACTAGAATCAGATCTTAAAGAAAAAATCTAATGGAGGTTCAAACCCTCTTCTCAATACCAATAAAGTTCTGCTAAATAACTCATCTGTAAAATAATTATCCAATGTGCACTATGCCTTAAAGAGCTCAAGATTAATAATTTTAAAATTATATTTAATTAGGTATTCATTTATTTTTTAGGTAATATTTAAATAAATAAATGGAGTAATCATGCAAGCATTTGTCAACACAGTGAATTCATATATATGGAGTGATGCTCTTATCTATTTCGCCCTAGGTGCAGGTTTATTCTTCTCAATAAAGACTAAATTTTTGCAAGTAAGACTATTTCGTGAAATGGTAAATTTATTATTTTCTGGAAAAAGCTCGGCAAAGGGTATTTCTACATTCCAAGCTCTTACAGTATCTCTCTCTGGGCGCGTTGGTACAGGAAATATTGCTGGTGTAGCTGCGGCAATTGGTTTTGGTGGGCCTGGTGCAGTTTTCTGGATGTGGGTTGTAGCTTTCTTAGGTGCTTCAACTTCATTTATAGAATGTACGCTTGGGCAAATATATAAAGAAGAAATTGATGGGCAATATCGTGGTGGGCCGGCATATTATATTGAAAAAGCGATGGGGCAGAAATGGTATGCATGGACATTTTCCATTGCTACCATTTTTGCAGTAGGCCTCTTACTGCCGGGTGTTCAAGCGAATAGTATCGGTAATGCAGTTGAGCTTGCTTTAGGTGGTGGTGAAGTTATTGATACAATCATGGGACCACTAAGTTCAACAAAAATTACATCATCTATCATAGTGGTAACTCTTCTTGGTTTTATAATTTTTGGTGGCGTCAAAAGAATTGCTAATTTTACACAAGTAATTGTCCCATTTATGGCTTTTGCATACATTATTATAGCTCTAGCTATAATTGGTCTTAATTTGGATCGTGTACCAGAAATCATAAGCTTGATACTCACCGATGCTTTTACCCCAATGGCTGGTTTTGGAGCTGCTGTTGGATGGGGGGTCAAACGAGGTATTTACTCTAATGAAGCTGGGCAAGGAACTGCTCCACATGCAGCCGCTGCTGCAGAAGTTGATCATCCAGCTCAACAAGGACTGGTTCAGGCTTTCGCTGTTTACATTGATACTTTATTTGTTTGTTCAGCAACTGCTTTTATGATACTGATTACTGGCGCATATAATGTTCATAATGATGAAGGCTCCTCTCCAGGCTTCATTGTTCAAAATCTAACTGCTTCAGCGGATGCCAATAGCCCTGCATTCACTCAATATGCTCTGGAAAGTTCTTTACCTGGAATGGGGGCCACTTTTGTAGCTATTGCCCTATTCTTTTTTGCTTTTACTACTATCTTGGCCTACTACTATCAGGCAGAGACAAATATTGCATATATTCGCCGTACACTGAAAATACCAGGAGATATCTTTATTTTAAAAATAGCTCTACTTATAGCTGTATTTTATGGTGCCAATAAAACAGCTAGCATAGCTTGGGGATTAGGTGATATTGGTGTGGGCCTCATGGCCTGGTTGAATATCATGAGCATTGTAATTATTTTCTTTATGGCCAAACCCGCAATTAAAGCATTAAAAGATTACGAGGCACAAAAAAAGCTAAACGTAAAAAAATATTCCTTTAATCCAATTTCATTAGGAATCAAAAATGCAGAATTTTGGGACAAAAGATTCGATAAATCTAAAAAGATTCCATAATATTTGGTAAAAGCTCATGATCCAAAACTTTATTAAAATCCTCTGCAAGCTCATCACAGGCCTTAACTACTAAATGCCATCTTTTTATTCGCTCTATATTTGATAAATTCTGAAAATCAGATCTATCTGGCACTTTAGCTCCAGGTAATTTTTTTATGAATTGTTCTGAAGGGCATATAAAAATAGTTCTATCTAAATTTCTTTTTTGTACATTTCGCCAAAATAGAGACTTATCAAACCAACCTGGTTTTAAATAATCAAAAAAATGTGGGTACAAAGCATAATGATCGGTATCAACTGACAAAAAATCCATATGATAATCAATAATACCCCCGTCTCTATAAACTCCAGATGGAGCTCCTTTTATATCTTTAATACCTTCCATAAAAATTGGTATTGCACTTGAGGCAATCACAGCATCTTTTAAATTATCTTTTCCAAGTGGGATAGCATGCATAGGGAATTCAGTGATATTTTTTATTAATGGTGCTTCTCTTGCATCAAAAAATAAACCTCTTGAGAAAAAATATCGCAATAATCTTCGATCAAAAGCATTGGCAGTCATTGATCCCAATAATCCCAACATAAGGATTGGATTATACTCTGATTTTAAAATGTGACGTGCCTTGGAAGTTAAGATATGTGTTCTAAAATATGGATGATAAATAATACTCTCTAATCCTGTGTCATCACACATAAGATCAAGCATTGACCTTAAATGATTTGAGATTTTTCTTTTATTGCCCTCAGTTGAGAATTCTTGCTCAATATATTCATGTTCAAATTCTTCAATTGCAGCTACTGGATTTTGTTGGGGGTAACACAAGAATCTCCATACACCTATGGATGAGGCGATTAGGTGGATCGAGTTATCTATTTTTGGAATTATTTTTTCCAGAATGACTCGATCAATTTTACTCAACATAAGCCACTTTGGTCCACCTGATGCACCCACTATAGCTTTTATCTTAGAAGTATCAAAACCGTGTTGTCGTATTTCTTGAAAAGCGCTGGAACCAACTTTTATAGTTAATGAATCCATCAATTTTGCAGATTAACTGTATATTAACTTAGCTTTAATTATGAGAATGGATTTCTCTTGATGATAGTTTGTTCTCGATCAGGGCCTGTAGAGATTATATCAATAGATATATTTAACTCATCCTCAATCCACTCCAAGTAATGACATGCATTACTTGGTAACTGATCATAGCTAGTAGTACCTATTGTAGAACTCTCCCATCCATCAAAAATTTTATAAACTGGTTCACAATCATCTAAACGTGAGATATCTAGTGGAAAATCATCAATCTTTTTTCCATCTAATTTATATCCAGTGCATACTTTTATTTCTGATAAGCCATCGAGGACATCTAATTTAGTTACACACAAACTTGATATACCACTATTTCTAATTGATCTCTTGGCGGCAATTGCATCAAACCAACCACATCGCCTAGGTCTTCCGGTTGTAGCTCCAAATTCAACACCCACTTTGCCTAAATGTTCTCCAGAGGCATCAAATAATTCTGTTGGGAATGGACCTGACCCCACTCTAGTTGTATAAGCTTTGATAATACCTAATACATGATTAAGATCTTTTGGACCTAAACCTGAACCAATACTAGCAGCTGCAGAAACTGTATTGGATGAAGTAACATAGGGATAGGTACCGTGGTCAATATCTAAAAAGACACCTTGCGCGCCCTCAAATAATATATTTCTTCCTTTTAATTGATGCTTCTCAAGTATTCTTGAGACATCACTTATTAATGGCAAAACTATCTGTCTTTGCTTGATTAGCGTTGTATAAATTTCATCAAAATTTAACTCATCTACCTGATAATAATTTTTTAATAAAAAATTATGGTACTCAAGTGTTTCAGTTAATCTAGTTGCTAATTTATTGGTATCAAGTAAGTCCGATATCCTTAGTGCTCTTCGAGCAACTTTATCTTCATAGACTGGACCAATACCCCTTCCAGTCGTTCCAATTGCTTGGCTCGCTAATTTTATTTCTTTTGCAGCATCTAATGCCTCATGTGATGGCAATATAATAGGACAACCTGGGCTTATTTTTAATCGATCATAAACTGGTATACCACTCTCAATTAACTTAGTAGCTTCGGAAATTAAAGCAGAGAGTGAAATCACTACTCCATTGCCAATTAGGCATTCAACATTGTCATGCAATATACCTGATGGTATCAAGTGAAGAACGGTTTTATTACCCTTAATAACAAGAGTATGGCCAGCATTATGACCACCTTGAAATCGCGTAACAGCCGCAACTTCCTCGGTCAATAAGTCTACAATTTTACCTTTACCTTCGTCACCCCATTGCGTTCCCACAATAACTACATTTTTACTCATTCTTCAATCTCATATTAAGCGGTAATTAAAAATAATAATAACAATCCAAAAAGCATTGATATAAAGCCAATTATCCTCAGATTATCATTATTAAGTTTCGATATCCTCATGACAAAATTTCTAAACCTTGCTGGACTCACAAATGGAATGAATCCCTCAATAATTAAAAATAATGCAACTGCTATAAATACTTCTTGCCACATCACTTTAATGGGTAGCTGATAAGATCCTAATCGTTGCTGGAACTTGAATTATTTAGGTAACGAAAGAATTCATTATTTGGATCAATAACCATAATATCATTAGAGTTACCAATAGAATTCCTATAGGCATCAATACTTCGGTAAAAAGCATAGAACTCTGGATCTTGGTTGTACGCATCAGCGTAAATTTCAGCCGCTTTAGCATCCCCAGTACCTCTTAATTTTTGAGAATCCCTATTCGCATTTGCCAGTATGATTGTTCTTTCCTTGTCGGCAGTAGATTTTTTTTGCTCTGAAACCTCCATTCCTTCTGCGCGTCTTTCAGCGGCTATTCGCCCTCTTTCTTCACGCATTTGTTGATATACCGAGTTTCGAACATCATCAGGAAATTCCACCTGTTTTACACGCACATCAACCAACTCAACTCCCAGGCCTTCCGCAGTAGAAGTAGCTGTTGCAAGCATATCTCTCATTAATTCAGCTCGCTCTACAGATATTGCCTCTTGAACAGTCCTTTTGCCAAACTCAGTGACAATCGCATTTTTTATGATCTCTGATATCCGGCTATTTGCCACCCGATAAGAACCACCTGTGGACACATAAAAATCAACTGTATTAATAATCCTATATTTAACGAAGAAATCAACATCCATTGCTAAGCGCTCACCAGTAAAAATTCGTTCTGGACGCTCGTCAATTGTCAAAATTCGACTTGAAAATTTCTCTACCGTTTGAATAAATGGAATTTTAAAATGTAGTCCTGGCTCATAATTAGCTTGGACAACTTCTCCTACTTGCAGTTTAATTGCTAACTCTCTTTCATTAACAGTAAAAGCTGTTAAATTTAGCACAACCAGAGCAAGACCGATGATTGTAATTATTCCTGTTTTTCCCATGCTCATTGACGTTGCCTCCTGTCACGATTAGCTGAAGAATCTGGTGCATTATTTTGAGCACCAGATGTAGATAAAGTGTTCTGGTTATTATTTCTGGTAGGCGAATTTCCCTCACCAATTAGTTTATCAATAGGAAGATACAGAAGATTTCCACTTCCTTGCGAATCAAGAATCACTTTATTTGTATTCTTATAGACCTCTTCAACAGCCTCTATATAGAGCCTATCCCGAGTTACCCTGGGAGCTTTTTGGTATTCAGTAAGTAAAGATAAAAATCGGCTAGCTTGCCCGTCAGCGTCAGCTATTACACGATCCCTATATGCTTCCGCATCTTGAAGGATTCTCTGCGCATTTCCTCTAGCTCTTGGAATTAGATCTTGAGCATACTTTTCAGCTTCAAGAATAAAACGATCACTATCATTTCTTGCTTTTTGTGTATCATCAACAGCAGCTTGGACAGCTTGAGGATAATCCAACTTCTCTAGGTTTATTGAAGTTACCTCAATTCCTGCATTATATGAATCTAATGTATTTTGAAGGACAATTTGTGTTTTTGGACCAATTTCATCTCTTCTGTCATTCACCAATACTTCCAATGAACTTGTTCCTACCACTTCTCTTAATGCACTTTGGGTTAGATCTTCTAGAGTTCCCTCTGGATTAACAACCTCAAAAGTATACTTAACTGGATCATTACGGAGATACTGAACAACCATCTGAACAAATACATATTGCTCATCAGCAGTTAAAATCTCAGTACTGAAACTATAATTAGCCACAATACCTGTATTTATTATATCCACACTCTCTATTGGGAAAGGTATATGCCAATGTAAACCTGGAAAAGTAGTTTGAGTATATTCTCCAAATCTCTGAACAACACCACGTTCTGCTTGATCTACTCTGTACAAACCAGTAAATAGCCATGCAACAAATATGAAAATAAGGAGCATCATTGCACCATTTGATGCACCTGAGCTTTTCTTACCACTTGAGCCACCACCGATTATAGCATTTATTTTCTTTTGCCATCCTTGAATAATTTTATCCAAATCATCTGGCTGATTATTTCCTTTCCATGGATCCTGTCCATTCCCCGAATCATTCCAACTCATAATTTATGTCTCTACTTATTATTTTAATATTAAATATATCACTCACTTATCTTACCAAAAGCATCTATCCTCATGCCTTCTTTTTTTAAAAATCGAAGGATATCTTTTTCAGTAATTTTAAGCGCCAATTCCCAACTACCATCGTTTAGTACTTTTTCATCCCTAACAGCTCCCATTTCAAATAATTTAGCACGCTGCTTTCCTTGATCATTTTTCAACATTATGCGCCCAGATAATAAACTTTTAAATATGAAGCTACTCAGTCCATCTATTAATAAATCTAACCCTTGATTTTTTGTGGCAGATATCCATACTGCCCTTCCTCCTCCATCTAATCTTTTTGTCAATTTTGGCCTATAACTCATTTTATCTATTTTATTATAAACTCTTAACTGTGGAACATCATTTGCACCTAGATGATCCAATACTTGATTAACTTGCCTTATTCTTTGCCAGCGATAAGGGTCACTTGCATCGATAACATGCAGAATTAAACTAGCTTCTTTTGCCTCCTGAAGTGTTGCTTTGAAAGCCGCAACTAACTCATGAGGAAGATCTTTAATAAACCCCACTGTATCAGTTAATATAATAGGTCCACTATCAGGTAAATCAAGTCTCCTCATCGTTGGATCTAATGTCGCGAATAACTGATCTTTAATTAATACATTAGCTCCAGTTAACTCTTTAAACAAAGTAGATTTGCCTGCATTGGTATAACCCACAATAGCTACAACAGGTATATCAGCTTTTAGTCTATTCTGGCGATTCATAGAACGTCTCTTGTCAACCTGGTCAAGACGATATTTTAATTGTCGAATCCGTTTATCAATCAAACGTCTATCAGTTTCCAATTGAGTTTCACCGGGTCCTCTAAGCCCTATACCGCCCTTTTGTCTCTCAAGGTGAGTCCATCCTCTTATTAAACGGGTAGAAATGTGTCTTAATTGAGCTAATTCAACTTGTAGTTTACCCTCAAAACTTCTGGCTCTTTGAGCAAATATATCGAGAATTAAGCCACTTCTATCCAAAACTCTGCATTTTAAAAATTGTTCAATATTTTTTTCTTGGCTTGGGCTCAAAGCCGCATCAATAATAACCAATTCTGAATCATTAGAATTTACACATAAACGTAACTCATCTAATTTTCCTTTACCAAGATAATAACGCTTATCTGGTTTACGGCCCCCAATAAATAAATTGTCTGCCACAATAGCTCCTGCCGAAATAGCTAATTCTTTAAATTCAGATGATTGCTCCTTATATGCATGAACTAAAGTTGCTTCTTCTCCTATTTTTGGACGCTCAAACAATTTCTTGTCCTCTTTCATATGAAGCTCTTATGGTGCTAATAAGATTCTGATGATCAGAATCTACTTCAATAGCATCAATAGTGTTCCTTAACCAAGTAATTTGTCTTTTTGCAAGCTGCCTAGTTGCAGCTTGCGCTTTCAGGATTGCTTCATCTAAATTGAAATCATCATCAAGGTAAGACCATATTTGCTTATAACCAACTGCTTTCATTGATGCATGTTTTGCAGTTAGATTCTTTCTATTTTTTAGATCAGAAACTTCTTCCAGAAAACCGTTATCGATCATCGATAAGAAACGAGCATTAATCCTCTGGTGAAGTTCATCACGTGAATGGTATCTAATTGCAAAATTTATAAAATTATAGTTATTAGTTTTTTGTTTTTGAGATTGAAGATGGGTAATATTTTTGCCTGTCAATTCAAATATCTCAAGAGCTCTTTGAATACGATGGCCATCATTAGGATTAATTTTTTTAGCTGCCACTGAATCAATGAATAACAATTTTTCATGCATTTTGGGCCACCCAATAATGTTGGCTTCATTATCTATTGTATCTCTAATTAATTTATCTCCATTTGGAAGCTTTGATAAGCCTTCAATCAGCGCATGAAAATATAGCATTGTTCCACCAACCATTAATGGAATCCTTTGTTTATCATGAATTTGAGCAATCTCATCATTAGCATCTTTAACAAAATTACTAACAGAATATGTATCCTCAGGATCTCGGATATCAATTAATCTATGGGGAAATTCAATTAGTAGCTCATGTGATGGCTTAGCTGTTCCAATATCCATCTCACGATAAACTTGTGCTGAATCTACATTGATAATATCGATAGGTAATTGTTTTGACAATTTAATTGCCAGTTCAGTTTTCCCAGATGCAGTTGGTCCCAGCAGGCAAATAACTGGTAGATCTTTTATTTTATTAGGATCCATTGAAATATCTTATATACCTGATATTACCTATATAATGGAATTCGAAGAGTTTGGCCAACCTTAATCCTACTCCCTTTAATTTTATTATAGCTTCGCAATGATGTAATTTTCACATCATATGTTTCAGCAATTTCACTCAGCGTATCCCCTCGTTGAACGATATAATTTATAATATTAGCTCCATTTTTAAGATTATTTGCAAACTTCGTTCCTTCAAGTGGATTAACTAAATAGTAATTTCGAATTCCCTGTAAGATAGCTTTGGCCAACTTACTCTGGAAGTTTCTATCCTTTAGCTTCTTTTCTTCACTGGGATTCGAAATATAAGTAGTCTCAATAAGTATAGAGGGCACATCTGGTGATTTTAATACCAAAAAATTCCCCTGCTGCACCTTTTTCTTACGTACAGATCCAACTCTGGCTAATTCGTTGAGAATAAATTTACCCACCTCTCTGCTTGTCTCAATAGATACTCCTTGAGATAAATCCATTAAAACAGATGCAAGAGAATCATTTTTGTTGGATAGAGATATATCACCTAAATTCTCATTTTCTCTTTTCGCCAACCGCTTAGAAGCCTCATCATTGGCACCTTTATCCGATAGAATATAAATAGATGCTCCTTTTACACGTGAATTATTATCTAATGCATCAGCATGTATGGAGACAAATAAGTCAGCTTTTTGCTCCCTTGCTATTTCCATCCGATCCCTGAGAGGAACAAAACTATCATCACTTCGAGTAAGAAATCCTCTCATATCTGATGTTTTATTGATTTGATTGGCTAATTGACGACTAACCGCTAAAACAACTAAGCTTTCCCAGGTACCATTGGGTCCAATAGCGCCAGGATCTTTACCACCATGCCCAGGATCTATGACTATTTTAATGTCTCGATATGGAGCTGAATTTACAGCGCTAATAGGGGCTTGTGCGAGACTTTGATCGAAATTAATATCGACCACCATTCTGGTATTTTGGATTCGTGAACCAGGAATTATAAAATACTTAAATTGTCCTTTTTTAGTAAGATCAATGACTACTCTTAAGTTATTTTCATCCTCGCCACCTAGTCGAATCTTATTGATAAATTTATTGCCTAATTGGTTGTGCCGATATGAATTTGATAATTTTGTATTTTCTAGATCTATAACCAATCGATTCGGTTTATCTAGCGAAAATACACGTGTATTTATATTTGTATCTAAATCCAAAACCAATCTTACCTGGCTATCTTGAACTGCCATTCGAATATTTTTAAGGGTAGCCGCGGACCAGACTTGTGTCACAAGTGAACATAGGATAGAAAAGAGAATTATTCTTTTTAAAAACATTGATGATTTGTTATTAATTTATTTTGATATGTATTCTACCTAGATATATGAATTTTTTTCACTATATCGTCACCTTTTTTTGTCTTTGAATTAAATTCTAAAGAACGCCCTGATAATATATATTCCAAACTGAGAATTAGATCTGCTTGATCAAGTAATAAAGGTGCTCTCTGAGGCCACTCAATAAATTTTAAACCATCATTTAGGTCACTCCATCCCAAAAATTCAAGCTCATCTGGATCACTAATCCTATATAAATCAATATGATAAATTTTCCCTAAGTCAACTTCATAGGGTTCAACCAAAGTGTAGGTTGGACTTGGAACAATTTTTTTATACCCTGTACCTCTTAAAACTGCTCGAACAAGTGTTGATTTTCCAGCACCCATTTCACCTTTCAACCCTATTGTGATATTTGAAATTTCCGAAGGAAGAGATTGTGCTATTTTTAAACCCAATGACATAGTTGCTTTTTCATTAGGAAGATCTATTTTCAAATTCATAGTTTAGTGTCGTACCAAAAACTCGTTTTATTATCAGTGAAAATCTCTAAAAAATCATTCTAGACCCAAAATAATAGCTCAACTAAATATAATTGAATGAATTCTAGCAGGATATTTCTATAAAGATAAATTCAA
>MDTC01054422.1_pt1 | contig 13441 bp, 12 predicted proteins | sample 811181 | NCBI WGS metagenome assembly MDTC01 (sample SAMN05326644, study PRJNA326480) | marine metagenome | isolation source: seawater | place: Pacific Ocean: North | collected 2011
AACTGGTCTAACAATGTTTATAATCTTGTTACTAAACGGGCGGTGGCATACCGGAATGCAGTTATGGAATGGGTCGACGGCAACCTAGGATCCAAGCTGACTATGAAATACCCATCGGTATACCTGATGGAAGAGGGCGCGCATGGAGAAGTGTTATCGATAGCATTTGCAGGAGCAGGGCAACACCAAGATGCTGGCGGAAAAATTGTTCACGGCGCGCCTAATACGACATCTAAAATAATATCAAAATCTATATCTAGGAATGGAGGTCGATCTACCTACCGAGGATTACTTAAAGTATATGAGGGTTGTAGTGGATCAAGATCTAACGTAGTATGCGACGCTCTACTTATAGATGACGCTTCTAGGTCTGACACTTATCCATATATAGAGATTGACGAAGATGATGTTTCGATTGGTCATGAGGCATCAGTGTCTAAGGTTGGTGAAGATCAGCTATTCTACTTGATGAGTAGAGGACTGTCTGAAGAAGAGGCTTCGTCAATGGTGGTGTCAGGATTTATTGAGCCATTAGTAAAAGAACTGCCAATGGAGTATGCAGTTGAAATGAACAGGCTTATTCAACTACAGATGGAAGGTTCGATAGGCTAATTGGTAAATAGACAGATTGGATATAAAGTTTGATTATTGGCAGGGCGTGTTATATTACTCGCCCTGTTTTTCTGAACGCAAAAATGTATTGAGGTGATATGGTCAACAAAGTCTCTAACGCTGAAGCTATAAAGATTACTAGTTCCTCAGAAAGGGAGTCTCGCTTGTCGAAGACGGATATTGGTAAAATCTCTGATGCTATGGGTGAAGCTGAATGGTACGCTAAAGAACGGATAGATGCACTGAACGTATATAACAGAACTCCAATGCCGACAGTAAGTGATGAGGCATGGAGACGGACAGATATCAGATCAGTGGATTGGGAAAAGTTTGCTCTTGGAACAGTAGAAGCTAAGAATGATAACGGTATGGGCAATGTACCGGATCACCTACTAAAACCGTTGGTGGGAGATCAACACGGAGGTCAGATTGTAATATCTGGTGCGCAAGTAATTCAGGAAAGCTTGGATAACGATGCTTCGGACAAAGGCGTGGTATTTGCCGACTTTTTTTCCGCTACTAATAATCACGGTGAATTATTTGCTAAGTACATATCAAAAATAGTTAATGTTTCAGATGGCAAACATGCTGCAATGGCGGGTGCATTAGTAGATCAGGGTGTGTTTGTTTATGTCCCGGCTGGCGTGAATGTTAAGGCGCCCTTGCACTCAGTTTTATGGTTAGACGGACACGCACATTTTTCAAGAGTAGTGATCGTAGTTGAAAATGGAGGATCGTTGACTTATGTGCATGAGCTAGCGTCTGATAGCGGAAACTCTGAACAATTACATGCTGGCACGGTTGAGGTGTTTGTTGGTGATAACGCGGAGTTAAAGTTTGTTGAGCTACAATCATTGAGCGAGAACTGTTATCATTTTTCACATGAGAAATCGCAAGTAGGGCGTGATGGCCGATTAGACTGGGTGTTTAGTGCAATTGGAAGCAAGATAACTAAATCATTCTTGGACTTGGATTTGGTTGGAGAAGGAGCTTGGGGGCGTATGTCGGGATTTTACTTTGCCGCTGGTAAACAGCACATGGATCATGACACACAACAAAATCACAGAGCAGAAGGTCAAACAAGCGATTTGTTATTTAAGGGTGCATTGCGCGATGAGAGTCGATCTGTTTGGCAAGGCATGATTAATGTCGAACCTGGCGCACAGAAAACAGATGGGTTTCAGGCGAATAGGAACTTGCTATTGGCTAAGGGCGCGCGCGCTGACTCGATACCTGGTCTAGAGATACAGGCAGATGATGTGCGTTGTACACATGCCGCTACGATAAGCAGACTAGAAGAAGAACATTTATTTTATTTGATGTCGCGTGGTATTGAATACGAAGAAGCTCGCAAGGTTGTGGTTGATGGATTTTTCGACCCAATTATGGAGCGCATCCCATTTGACGGGGTTCGCAGGAGATTGAAGGAATCCGTTGTGGACAAGATGGCATGAAAAAAATAACGATAACTTCAGTTTTTGTCCGAGATTCGCGGCTATTGTGTAGTGGTATACACTCATAATGAAAGGTGGATTTGACGCCAACGTGATAAGACAAGATTTTCCTGCGTTAAAACGGATGGTGAAAGAAGATGTGCCATTAGTTTATTTGGATACTACAGCAACCTCCCAAAAGCCAAAGCAAGTTCTCGATTGCTTGAATGACTACTACAGCAACAACAATGCTAATGTGCATCGAGGAATACACACCTTGGCCGAGGAGGCTACTGCGGGTTATGAAAATGCGCGCATAACTATTGGTAAATTTATTAATGCGTCAAACGAAAAAGAAATAATATATACCAGAAATACGACAGAAGCTATCAATCTAGTTGCAAATAGCTGGGGCCGCACAAATTTAAACAGCGGAGATCGGATTATCTTGACCGAAATGGAACATCATTCCAATCTGGTGCCTTGGCAAATGCTTGCTGCAAGTATTGGATTGGAGATAGATATTATACCGGTAGATGATAATGGATTGCTCGATTTGCATGTATACGAGCAACTTCTAGATAATAATCCGAAAGCTGTATGCGTTACACATATGTCGAATGTTTTGGGAACACTCAATCCAATCAAGAATATGGCTATTAATGCCCACGATCATGGAGCGCTAATAATTGTTGATGGAGCACAATCAGCACCACACATGCCGGTTGATGTCCAAGATCTGGACGTGGACTTTTTTGCCTTTTCGGCTCATAAAATGTGTGGGCCAACAGGAGTGGGTATATTGTGGGGTAGATATGAATTATTAGATGCAATGCCACCATTTCTTGGTGGTGGCGATATGATTAAAAGAGTCCACTTAAGAGATTTTGATACCAATGACTTGCCATACAAGTTCGAGGCGGGTACACCTGCTATAGGAGAGGCTATTGGTATGGGAGCGGCAGTAAACTACCTGAATGGGCTTGGTATGCAAAGCATATGGGAGCATGAGCAGGATATAGTTTCTTATGCGATGGATAGACTAAATGAAGTGCCCGGACTCACTGTCTATGGTCCAGAAGCCGAAATGCGTGGTGGCGTGACGGCTTTTAGCCTAGATGGTGTACATCCGCATGATATATCGCAGATATTGGATGGGGATGGTGTAGCTGTACGTGCTGGCCATCATTGTGCGATGCCACTCCACGAACGTTATAAATTAGTGGCTACTGCAAGAGCATCTTTCTATTTGTATAATACATACAGCGATGTGGACAAACTTATTGAAGGTCTACATAAAGTCAAGCAAGTGTTTGGGTAGGCAAGGACAATCTTATGGAAGATATGTATCGCGAAGTTATATTGGACCATTACAAAAACCCTCGGTTTAAAGGTGAATTAGACCCCGCCGATATTTCTTATCAAGATGATAATCCGTTGTGTGGCGACATGATTCGCATTGATTTACGGGTTGATGAAAACAACCGAGTGGTGGAATGTGCATTTTCGGGGCAAGGGTGTGCTATATCTCAGGCATCGGCATCTATGTTGATGGAAGATATTCAAGGCAAAAGTCTTGAAGAGATAAAGGAATATTCTAGAGATGATATTCTGGATATGCTTGGAATAGAACTTGGTCCAGTACGATTAAAATGCGCAATGCTTAGCTTGAAGGTATTAAAGGTTGGTGCTTATGGCGTTCAGGAATGGATTGAAGACTAGGAAGTTTAGTATTGAGTTAATGAATAGGTTAATAGTATATGCGAATTACGATTGCTAAGAAGGATGAAGTAACTGAAGGTGAGAAAATGATGTTTGCTGTGGGTGAAAAAAGGCTAGCTTTGTTCAATGTGGGTGGTGAGTTTTATTGCATAGGCGATATTTGCTCGCATGACGATGGGCCTGTAGCTGAAGGAGAATGCGAGGGCTATGAGATAGAGTGTCCGCGGCATGGAGCGAAATTTGACTTACGTGATGGGAGTGTACTATCTTTTCCTGCGATAAGAGGCATTCCATCTTACCCTGTAGAAATAGTTGGTGACGAAATAACGATTGAGGTTGAATAGCTGTGGAGCCTAGTGTGGTTTTAATGCAAGGTAAGGCACTGGCTTTACTTTAGTTAGTTATGTTGTAATTTGCGGAACCATATACTGATTGCCTGATTCCAACTTTAACTCATCCCAGCGCTGCAATACGGAAATAGTTTCTAATCCACAGGTGACTACTCGATCATCTTCTTTTGGGTCCCAGGCTTTAGTCGCTTGATTGAGAAGATTGACGGTAATTACTCCTGATCTAAGCCCGTATATTGAGGACTGTACAAGCATGGTGGCTGCTTCGCCCGTTCCATTGAGTACGCCGGCATTATGTAGAGATGCAGCCATTATTTCTGTGTTTGTAGCAAGATATCCTCTGTAGCCATCATGTGTTGTTGGTCCAAGCGAAGCCATGTCTGCTATTATTCCTGCTTTGTATGGGTAGTTCAGTGTCTTAGCGGCTACCATTGAGGCCATAAGTACTTCAAAATGTGCAATGGCAGGATATTCGGGCATAGCATAATCGTGGCTTGTGCCGTCCCATCGTACGGCACCTTTGGCTAGAACTAAATCACCATAATCAAGTTCATCTGCTAAAGGACTCGTTACCCCAATTCTAAGTAGCGTTTTAACTCCAAGTCGTGCGAGTTCTTCAATGGCAATTGATACAGACATACCGCCAATACCTGTAGAGCAGGCTGAAATTGGTTTTCCATGAAGTGTACCTGTACAAACTAGGAATTCGTAGTCGTCAGCTATCTCATCATACTTATCCCATCTTGACGTTAGGTTTCGGACCCTAGTCTTACTACCTGTTACTATTACGTATGGGGCTATATCTCCGGGTTTACATTTGCCACCAAAGTTTCTGTGGACATAATCTCTTGACATGACTATTTATTTCCTTGGGTTTTGCTTGCATGGATTTTGGGAGGATATTCGGGTAGCATAACTTCGTCATTTGTGGCGAGTTTTGTTTTGTCCCATTTCATTAGTAACTTGACAGCCTCGGTAACTACTTTGATTGCAGTTTCTTCGCCAGTTGGATTGTAAAGACCTGTATTTGGATCATCTACTATTACGTTTAGGCGCCCAGCTCGGAGACCGTAAAGATTGCAAAGAGTGAATATAGTTGCAGTTTCTGAATCCCAGTCGTAAACGTTTGCTGCTTTGATGTCAGAAGCTATGGCATCCATTTTAGTAGTACGGTAACCATTGAGACACGTTATACCTTGGCCTGCATAAAATGATGATGCAGTTGCTCCGATACCCACATGGAAATTACAACCTTCCGATTGTGCAGCTGCAATCAGTGCGCATGTAACTTCCAAATCAGCTACAGCAGGATATTCGAGAAATACATAGTGTTCACTGGTCTTGTCCATTCTGACCGCACCAGATGCAATTACTAAGTCTCCGACTTGCATATTTGGCTGTATACCACCAGTAACTCCTATTCTGACAAAGGTGTTGGCCCCAAGTGCCGCCATCTCATCAATTGCTATTGAGGTGGAGCGTCCGCCTATTCCCGTTGAGCATGCGGTGATTGCTTGTCCTTCCAGCATGCCTGAATGTACCAAAAATTCATAGTGGTGCGCTAGTTTACTGTGTTCGTCCCAGTAGGAGATTATCGTTTCGATTCGAGCCTGACTGCCTGGTACTATTACATAGTCGGCGATCTGGCCTTTTTGTAGCTTTCCGCCCATGCGTTCATGTATGTATTCTGGTAGTTTATTCATATTGCTTAAATTTGTCCTATGCTCGGTGTGTAATATACTTAGTTTTTTGCTAGTGCAACTCCAGAAAAGTTATTTTGGAATGTATAGTTATTGTACTTGAGAAATCATCTTGGCCACATCACTAAATGAAAAGTGGTTACTTAAAGAGCCAGCACCTTGGCAAGCTAGTGCTCCGGATGCGCTTGCACATTTGGCGGACTCGATGAGTGGTATTCCTTTGCATAAGGAAGCCAACAGTCCGGCTACATATGCGTCCCCTGCGGCTATGGAGTCTATCACATCTACTTTGTATGCAGGAATATGTACGCTTGATGTTGGAGTAGCTATGTAGGAACCGTGCATTCCGTTTTTTACTATCCCTAAATCTAAATTCATTCGGCGGTATGAATCGATTATGGCGGTTGGTGTGTCGGCTCCTGTGAGTAATTGTGCTTCGGATAGATTTGCAAAGGTAATATCTGCGTAACCGAATATGCGTTTCAATAGGCCGGTGGCATGTTTAGCGGTGGGAACGCAAGCATCAACTGATATAACGCAACCCGCATCAGTAGCTCGACTGATGGCTTCAAATACTACCTCCTCGTTACCTAGTGGGCTAAGGGATGCATAGCCGTCGATGTGCAGAATCTTAGTGGTTCTGAAGTAGTCAATGGATGGAAGATCTGCCATGCGGAATTGAAGGTTAGGATTTATCATACTCAAGGATGCCCATTCACCAGTTGGGTCGGCAAGGATGCGAATAAGACTTCCTTGTTCATTGGTGTAGTGGGACATGTGATTTGTGGCTACGCCAGCATCACGTAATTCCTTAAGAGCGGTAAGGCATGGCTCATCGTCACCGATCATGCTAATGATTGAAGATTTGAGCCCGAAGCGAGCGGCAAAGCAGGCAACGCTCGTTGCGCAACCTCCAAAGGTGTTGGTAATTGATTCTATAGTGATATTATCTTGTCCACCAGCCTGTGGCCAGCCAGATAGTTTAATTACTCGCTCTAGAACGAATGATCCTAAAGATAGGATAGCAAGTGGTCTGTTTAGAAGGCTGTTGGGTAAGGAGTATGTTGGATTAATGTTATTTTCCATATTATGGCTGTTGTTTGTAAGAGTGACATGGTTGTGATAGTGTTTGGGTTTAGTAATCAACCATTCATAAGTGCCTGCATTGATTCGATAGTAATGTTTTCAGTTACGCCTTCACTTGCTACACAGAGTGCAGCTATTGCATTGCCTCTTCTGGCAGCTTCGATTGTGGAAGCACCATCTAGCTTTGCAGATATAAAACCGGCATTGTATGAGTCTCCGGCTCCTAAGGTGTCTACCACTTTCACCTTATAGGATGGTATCTTCGTAATTTCACCTGACGGTGTGGCTACTAGACATCCGTTTGAACCTAATCTCGAAATTATGGTTCGCTTTCCGGCCGAAAGTGCAAGCGCGGCTTTACTCCGGTCATCTATTTGAGTGTAAAGTGCTATTTCGTCATCGGCAGACCCTAATACATAATCGGCAAGTTCTATTGCTTCCGATATGGCGTGTTTGTACTGGTTAGGTAGTTGATTGTTTGGATCGCGCAGGTTAAGATCAAGCGATATTGGAATTTTGTGTTGTTTTGCTATTGTCATGGATCGTATTGTAGATTGGGGGGTAGTTCCACGATCGAAACTATTGCCAGTGGTATGCAACCAACTAGATTTGGCAATTGCTTCATGGGATACCTTATCAGGCGGATAATACACGGAAGCCCAGTTGCCATAAGGATTTCCAGCGAAGTGCCTCTCGCCTAAGTGGTCAATGATTACATTGACATGCAGTGTGAAATGATCTTGTGAGATATGAACATGTTCTGTACTTACATTTGCGTCTTCTAACGCGCGCAGTAAGTATTTTCCGTAGCTGTCCGAGCCGATAGCAAAAAACATGGTTACATCATGACCAAGTCGGGCAAGAGATAATGATGTGTTTCCTGCTGTTCCACCCGGTGAAAGGATTGGCCGAATTATGTTGAATGAAGTCGCCTGGTCCTGTGATTTAGGTAGTTGGATTATGATATCAACACCAGCATCACCTATTACTGTGACTTGGCTCAGGTTTGGCTGTGTAGGATTGGATATATAGTTAACCATAGCGTATTGTTTGAATTAGCAGTTATTTATGTAGAGCATGTGCTAACTCTGATTTTTCAGTATCTCATCTAGTGTAGCTTGTTGACTCGTGCGGATGCTATTTCCATTTAATGGATTAAGGTCTGTGACGTCATAGAGATCCTTAAATCCACGGAAATAATCCTCTCCTAAATTTGAGGCTAGATGGTCTGCAAATAGCTCGGTGGCTGTTGGGTAGACGATTGGTGAAAATATCTCGGGTGTATTTCCGACAACAGGTAGAAAGACATCGCATTGCTCTCCTACTGTATTGTCCCCAGATGGACAGACTCCTATCGTATAACGTCCTATTCTATTCATAGGAATAAGCATTTCGGCTGTTCTGTTGTGACTCCTGCTACCTGGTGAAACTATGAATGTTGGTGTATCTATATCGGCATTAGTAAAGTATTGTAAGTGCCCCCATTCTTCTGTGTCCTGCGCTAGAGCATGTGTTCCGGCTGCCTCGAGAAGCTTAGCTGCTCCAAACATGGCTGTAGCGTAATTTGGACCATGCCCTACAAAGACAAAATGGTTCTGTGTCGTAAGATTGTGCGCTAATTCTATGACTGTGTCCCTGTTAGCTTCTATTGTGGCTTCAATTGCATCTCCTGTGGAGATAAGTTCGCTGCGTAACTGATGCGCTCTAGTGGGAGTGATTATGTCTTTTGCCTCTGAAATTCTGATGGCTATAAGGTACAACACCACCAAAGAAGTTCGGTATGAACGTACGCCTGGAAAATCAATGAAATTTGGTACGGTACAGTCCAGGGTATGCTTAGCCGTTTGTCCGAATGGTGATGATGGGTTAGCAGTAATAGCGACTGTAATCATGCCTTGGTCGCGAGCAATGCCTAATGCTTCGCGCGTTCGTACTACTGTGCCTGATACGGATGTGCCAATCACAAGGGTGTTTTTTGTGATGTTGGTGTGGTTGGTGGCTAGAGCATATCTGCTTGCGGTTAGTGCGTTGAGGGGCTCAGTCGATATCTTTGTGAGTTGCTCAAATGCTAGTTCGGTTGCGATCGCCGCCATGTGTGAGTCTCCGCATCCAGTCGTAATTATGTGGTCTATGCTATTACACATTTCCTTTGTGAAAAGGTTGCATACCCGATCGTTCAACTCAAGTGTTTGTGATCTTATAAGTTCGGGTAGACTCTCTACTTGTACGATTATGTGGTTTTGTCTCATGGTCTGTTCTCCGTGGCCCCATTATATAATAAAGTCATGGCTAGATCGGATCAGAAATGTATTAACGATGGTTGTTAAAAATTTGTATGTTGCTTAGAAAGAAATGATATGTAGAGAGTGCAGATAATATCTGAGTCAGATGGTTACCGGGGAGATTTGTTGACGATGCATCTGAAAAGCTGAATGAAGAATATTGTTACTCATGTTTATGTGTAGATGGTCTGGCTAATGTAGTGGTAATCTATCTAAAAGGTGATTTATGCAAAATAGTATCAGTTGTCGAATTGGAATTGATTTAGGTGGTACTAAAATCGAGGGAATTGCTATTGACTTTGACGGTACTGAAATTATGCGTTACAGGATCGATACGCCTGTGGCCGGTCTAGCTGATCGTTATGACAAGATTGTTTATTCAATAGATGAGTTGGTTAGGCATATAGAAGGTGTTATCGGACTGTCGGGGACTGTTGGTGTTGGAATACCAGGTACATTATCCGTCAGTACTGGTAGGATAAAGAATGCCAACACTACCGAACTAATTGGTAAGCGTTTTGACAAAGACCTTGAAAATGCCATCGGTAGGCCAATTATGCTGGCTAATGATGCGAATTGCTTTGCTCTTTCCGAGGCAGTGGATGGTGCTGGCAAAGGCAGTGCTAGTGTGTTTGGTGTAATTATTGGTACTGGCACTGGAGGCGGAATAGTTATTGACGGAAAGGTCGTGGCGGGGCTAAATGGAATTGGCGGTGAATGGGGTCATAATCCTCTTCCGTGGCCGAGAACATCTGAGCTGCCGGGACCTGAATGCTACTGTGGACTTAATGGATGCATAGAGACATATTTATCAGGACCAGGGTTGAAGGCTGGCTATCAACGTTTAACTGGGCGAAGTGTTGAGCCCATAGAAATAATGCGTCTCTTTGAGTCAAATGATCCCAAAGCACGGCATGTAATTGAGGACTATGTGGACCGTTTGGCCCGAGGCCTCGCGTCCATTATCAATGTTTTGGATCCTGAAGTAATTGTATTGGGAGGAGGATTATCTAATATCGATTATCTCTACGAAAGTGTACCTAATCAGTGGTTGAGCTATGTTTTTTCGGATGACTGTTTCACTACATTAAGAAAAGCTGTGCATGGAGATTCTGGTGGCGTACGTGGAGCGGCATGGCTATGGTCGGATAGATAATGCATTGTCCGGCGGACGAGCTACATGTGAATTTGTTTAGGTATACAGAGATATGAAACCAGTAATAGAAGTAAAAGGTTTGACGAAGCGATATCCACAGTCGAAGAGTAACGCGGTGGATTGCATCTCGTTTGATGTGCACCCAGGAGAGTTTTTTGCGTTACTGGGACCAAATGGGGCTGGCAAGACCACTACTATTTCTGTTCTAACAACGACATTAATAGCGACTAGTGGAACAGTACGAGTGTGTGGATATGACGTTGATACTGACCCGTCTGGAGTGCGCAGAAATTCTGGAATAATATTTCAGAATAGGAGCCTGGACGAGAATCTTACTGCAGAGGAGAATATTAGATTACATGCCATATTGTATGGTATGTATGGTTTTAGACCTACATTCGGTACAATGCCGACGGCATATAAATATAAAGTGGAGGAGCTAGCAACGGTTCTAGGTATTGCGTCGGAGATACATAAACCGATCAATACTTTTTCGAGTGGCATGAAGAGGAAGCTAGAAATTATTCGTGGCCTGATCCATGCTCCCAAGGTGCTTTTTCTAGATGAGCCTACTACAGGGCTTGATCCGGAGAGTAGGCGGAATCTCTGGGAATATCTATCTGATGCACAAGAAAGAAATGGAGTGACCGTATTTCTCACTACGCATTACCTTGAGGAGGTTAATAATGCGGATAAAATATGTATTATTGACCGAGGCAGGATTGTTAGCCTGGGCTCACCTGAAGAAGTAAAATCGGACTTGGCTGGTGCGTATCTTATTGTGGACTGCGATGACAGATCGGCGTTGGTTGACGAGTTGGATTCGCTAGGCGTGAATTATGAGGTTAATCGAAGAATTAGGATACAGATTGATCCGAGTGAAGTCCATAGAGTCTTGCGTAATATTGAGACACCTTTAAATATCGTAGAAACTCAGGACGCTACATTAGAAGATGCCTACTTGAAGATAATTGGAGAAGACTCATGGAGTTGAGTGCTGTTGTTGCGCTTGCATATAGAGACCTAATGAAACTTATAAGGGACCCAATTAGATTGGTGACATCTCTGATATTTCCTGTTATCTTTATTGGCATATTAGGCGGTAGTTTTCAGTCAGGATTAGGTAGTATGATCGATTATGATTTTATGCATTTTGTGTTTGTAGGAGTCCTGGCACAGACACTATTTCAGTCGAGCGCATTAGGAATTATTTCCCTCATCGAAGATCGACAGAACGATTTTATTCAGGAGGTGTTTGTGTCTCCGATATCACGTTACACCATTGTGATTGGGAAGATAATTGGAGAGTCACTAGTGTCTCTAATACAAGGCATTGCTATTCTTGGGTTTGGCGTTGTGATTGGTATTCCATTTGATATATCTGTTGTGTTGGGTTTGGTAGTTGTTAGTGTGATAGTGTGTGTGTTTGGGGGTTCGTTTGGTATATTAGTTTTGTCAAACTTGAAAAGTCAAAGGATAGCCAATCAAATATTTCCCTTTATAATGCTTCCGCAAATATTTCTGTCGGGCGTGTTTACTCCTATTGGCGATTTGCCTATAGTGTTGGATGTTCTTTCACGACTGTCGCCAATGCGATATGCAGTAGACTTGGCTAGAGGCATCTATTACGAAGGTAAAACAGAATATAATTCAGTTGTATTGACTGAGCCATCCATTAACCTGATTGTTATTTTTGGTTTATTTAGCACATTTGTGATTTTTGGCACATGGTTGTTTGTTAGAAACGAACGTAAATAATGAGACCAATTAGCTTCGACAATAGTTATGTCAGATTGCCGAATACCTTCTATCGACGCGTTTCCCCTAGCGATGTTAGTAAACCAGAGTTGATTAGGGTTAATAGGCAGTTAGCTGATGAATTGGATATTGATGCTGAATGGCTTGCAAGTGTCGAAGGTATAAGCATGATGGCCGGTTGTGAGATGCCTAACGGAGCCGATCCAATTGCTGCTGTGTATGCTGGACATCAGTTTGGTCATTATGTACCAAGATTGGGTGATGGACGGGCTATGCTAGTTGGAGAGGTTATTACCTCAAGGCATTCAAGGTTTGATATACAACTCAAGGGGTCGGGTCCGACTCCATACTCGCGTGGTGGTGATGGAAGGTCTCCGCTTGGGCCGGTTTTGAGGGAGTATATTGTGTCTGAGGCTATGTATCATTTGGGCATACCAACCACCCGGTCACTTGGTGCGATACTAACGGGAGATAAGGTGATACGAGAAGGTAAACTGCCTGGAGCGATATTGACACGAGTGGCTCGTAGTCATATACGTATTGGAACCCATCAGTATTTTGCTGCATATGGAGATTTCGAATCGTTGAATAGTCTTGTTAAGTATGTCGTTGATAGGCATTATCCGGAAATTAATGAGTCTCAGGAGTATGTATTGGAAATGTTAAGCTCTGTAATGGCAAGACAGGCTGACTTGGTTGCTAGATGGCAGCTAGTTGGATTTGTTCATGGGGTAATGAACACAGATAATATGATGCTGAGTGGTGAAACAGTTGATTATGGGCCGTGCGCATTTATTGATGGATTTGACGAGCATGCGGTGTATAGTTCAATTGATCGTGGAGGAAGGTATGCCTACCGTAATCAGCCTGGAATTTGTCATTGGAACCTAGCGTGCTTGGCGCAGGCCTTGCTGCCAATACTAGGAGATGATAAAGGTAAAGCTTTGGGGGATCTAGAGAACACCCTATCGCTTTTTCCAGACTTATACTCGCGGTCTTATCAAAAACATGCTAGGAAAAAATTTGGATTGGTGACTGAAGAAAAGGATGATGATGATTTGTTTGTAAAGTTTTTTGGAATTCTGAATAGTGAGAAAGATGACTTTACTTTAGCGTTTAGAAGACTGTCAGACATTTCCGGAGGCAGCGATGGTGTTGGTAATGTTTCAGATTTGTTTCAATTTTCCTCTCGATATCGGGATTGGATTAGTCGGTGGAAAGATAGGTGTAACAGAGATGATACTAGCGAGAAGGATAGGCAGGCATTGAGGTATAGTGTAAATCCGATTTATATAGCTAGAAATCACATTGTTGAAGGGGCTATTAATATAGCCGTAGAAGA
>MDTC01126931.1_pt1 | contig 13440 bp, 9 predicted proteins | sample 811181 | NCBI WGS metagenome assembly MDTC01 (sample SAMN05326644, study PRJNA326480) | marine metagenome | isolation source: seawater | place: Pacific Ocean: North | collected 2011
CACACTGACCAACATCAGGTGTAAACGTATAAGTCGTAGTTGTTGTATTGTCCACTGCTGGTGACCACGAACCCGAAATACCATTTGTTGAACTTAAAGGAAGTGTGATTAAACCACCTTCACATGCAGCTAATATTTGAGTGAAAATAGGGGGAATATTATTATTTACATTCACAGTCATCGTTTCTGTTGTCGCACACTGACCAACATCAGGTGTAAACGTATAAGTCGTGGTTGTTGTATTATCGACCGCAGGTGACCACGAACCCGAAATGCTATTCGTACTTGTAGCAGGTAAACTCAGTACATCACCACTACATATGTCAGCAATCGGTGTGAAGCTTGGGGTTAATGAACCATTGAGGTTTACAACAAATTCCTCTTGATTCGTGATCGTACAAATCACGCTTGATACAACAGCGGTAACTATTGCTGGTGTGTTTGTATTGCCTGGTGTAAAAATGGTCGTGGTGGAACTTGGGTCAGAGAAACTACCTGCGGTCGAAGACCATGATACTGATGCTCCAATACCGGAAATAACCGCTGTTAACTCAATTGGTAACCCATCACACTCTGATATATCATCTATTGGGTCAATAGTCGGTGCCGGGCGAACAACCACTGTAATCGTTGTCGGCAATGCACATTCACCTGGATTTGGTGTAAAAGTATAAGTGGTTGTTGCCGTATTATCTATCGCCGGAGACCATATACCTTCAATACCGTCATCACTTACACTGGGTAGATTTAAAGGTTCACCTGCACATATATATGGAATTAGGGAAAAGGATGGCTCGGTTAATACTGGAGCATTGACAACAACTGTGTTGCCAACAGAGCATCCTGTATTGTCAATGACGACTGCTGTATAACTACCTTCAGGTAAATTAGTGAGCGTATTAGAGTTGGAAGAGGAGAAAGATGTTGTTGAAATTAACGCACCGGCATCATCATACCATTGGTAGGTCCAAGGTAGCGCAAATCCGGTTGTCTGTATAGTTGCTGTTCCATCTGATGCTCCTGACCCACAGGACACATTCGTAGATGACATCATCGGTGGAGCTGAACAACAAGAGAGAACACTTTCAAATACTGTTGAGGGGTCATCTTGACAAGCAGGACTCGTCCAGCTACCAGATTCACCATCAGCCGAAGTATTCACTGTAACGGACAAGGGTATACTTGATGAACAATCCGAGATGGGTAAAGTTGTTAATGACCAACAAAACTGTGGATCACATGCCTCAGCATTTGAATCTCCCCAACCCGCGGTTGAATAATTATTGAAATAAAATCCCGATGGCCAATTTACACCATTTACAATACCAACACCGTTTGGATTCCAAACCCAATTACCTGCGGAATTACATGCCGGAGGTGCGGTAGTGACAACATTTGCCGGTGATGTAACCCATCCATCACTCCATTCTACCTGAACAGCATGAAGCCAATTGGAACTGACCGCGTCAAAATCTGTAAGGGTGTAACAAAATTCAACAGTTTGATTAGCTGCATAGGTTCCATTTATCGGAGGCGGATTAGCTGTCAAAATACCACCCTGAAGACAATCACTGCAGTCGTTATTATTATTTAAGTTCAATGTAAATGTTCCTTGAGAAAATGGAAAGTTTCCACTTATTTGCAAATAGTATGTTTCTCCGGGGGTTAAAGGTTCAAAAACGGATGCGCTGATATTACCTGCTGCATCCCCGATGACGCATCCTCGACCAACCAAGTTTAAGCAATTCCCCGACCAAAGTCCTACATTTGGATTGGCAAAAACACTTGATAAATTAATTTCTAATATTGTTCCCGTAGCAACAAAAGAATACCAAACATCATTGGCACCCTGTGCCATATCTGTTGTACCCGAACCGCAATCCGTCATGTATACATATGGGTTGCCGGGTGTAGATCCAATGGATGTGCCATTCGTTGTAATTGCAACACCTAAACCATTTCCTAGTCCAGTGCATGAAGCAGGTGTTGGTAAACTACCCAAATTCGTGGCATTCGAACAATCATCACCTTGCGCAAATAAACACGAAGAGGTGTATATAAAAACCACTAATAAAAATTGAAATAACTTCATTTTAGTTCGATTTTAAAGATTTAAATGACTGACTTTTTTTAGGAACCAATAACCAACCTTTGGCAGAAATAACATAAACATTACTTGAGTTGATGAATTCTTTTTGAAAGCAACTGGTATCTATTTCCTTTCCGCTTGATAAAACTTGGGCCTTGTTTTTTAAATAAACAACTGCCCCATCATCGAATTTCAATTGAAAATTAGCAGTCTCGTGATAATAACCGCACCAATTTGCCTTTTGAACAGCCGACTGAATTTCATCGATAGTATATTTTGAACCTTTTTGAATCTTATTGTACTTTTCTTGAGCATGTATAAAAAATGCAGAACAGAAAAGACAAACTAGTAAAGTCGTTTTCATAATTGAGTTAGTGAAAACCCTTAAATAAAAAACATCAAAATTTACCGTTTTAAAAGAGCAAAAATAGCAGATCAACTACAGTGCATAAACGACAGTAGTAGATTTACGCAAATCATCGTACTTCAAAAAAAGGAATGCTGAGTTTCATCAAGAGTTTAGTTTTGTTTTAGTTTAGCAAAACAAAAATAAGAGAATCAAGGAGAATGTCAAAATTATATGGTGGTTTTTAATTCATACAATTACAAGGAGCGTCAAATAGCACTTCAACATTTGGTAACTTACTTCTTATTTCAGCCTGAGCTTTTGCGTTATACATTAACCCGCGTAAATCTAACCTGCGCAGCGTAGTAAGTAAAAAAATACCTTCACCCAATTCTCCAATTGGGTTATCATACATATCCAATAATTCCAATTTGGGATATTTAGCAATATTCTTTGGAATGTATCCAAGCTTATTACTTCCAAGGATAAGTTCACGTAAACTTTCAAGACGAACAAGCGATCTTGGAAAAACCTCAAATCTGTTTTTACTTAAATTTAGCTTTTCTAGCTTTGATAATTCTACAATCTCAGGTGAAATACTTACGAGACGATTCTTTGAAAGATCTAAACCCTTTAAATTTTTAAATGCAAATATCTCAGTAGGTATTTGACTTAATTTTTTTCGAGAAACTTTTAAATAAAAAACTGAATCTACAGGTGCCTCTTGAGCTTTCTTCAAAGAATAATACTTTTGGCCTGCTAGCGTAAAAGAGGAACTAAATACGAACAGTATTAAAATATTTACGAACGCTTTTCTCATCATCAATCAGCTGCGATTTTAGTTCCTCTAAATTAGAGAAAGTTTTCTCGTCTCGAATGAACTTATAGAAAAACACCTTCACTTCAGTACCATAAATCTCCTTGTTAAAGTCAAAGATGTGAACCTCTAGTTTTTTTTCTTTATCAGAACTGTATTTTACTGTTGGGTTTTGACCAATATTCATCATCCCTTTGAAATGATTATCCTCAATCTGGACTTGCACGCCATATACACCGTCCTTTGGAAGGATTTTATGATCATTATTTACTTGAATGTTCAGTGTTGGAAAACCAAGCTCTCGACCTAATTTTTTCCCTTCAACAACAATACCGGTGCACAAAAATGGCCTACCCAAGAACTCATTGGCCCTTTGAATATTTCCCGTATTTAGTGACTGACGTATTTTTGTGGAGCTTACATTTACCTCTTGAACCTCTTCTGCAGAAATTTCTTCGACTTCAAAATCAAATATTTTTGCCGTTTCTTTCAAAAACTCTAAATCTCCCTCCCGGTTTCTTCCAAACTGATGGTCATATCCGATGACTAAGGTTTTAACTTTTAATTTTTCAACCAAAATATCGCGAACAAATTCAAATGCTGTCAGACGAGAGAATTCTTTCGTAAATGGATAAATAATTAAATTATCGAGGCCAAAAGAAGCCAAACTTTCTACTTTCTCATCTATTGTTTGAAGTAATTTAAGATTATGATTTTCAGGAAAAACGACCATTCGTGGATGTGGGTAAAAAGTAAATAGAATACTTTCACCCTGCGTTTCCTTTGCAATATCATTGAGCCGTGAGAGAATTTTTTGATGGCCTTTGTGGGCACCGTCAAATGTACCTATTGTCACTACGGAGTTCTTAAAAGCTCCCAATTCTTCGATGCCTTTGTAAATCTTCACAGTATTTTTTAGACTACAAAATTAGGCATTTGTTGGCTATTGACTTTCCCAATCAAATGATTAACTCTATTTTTAGCGGAAATAATTTAAATAATGAAAAAAATACTTAACCTTCTACTCGGAATATTTCTACTTCACAATGTGCTGGCAGATGAAGGCATGCTCATTCCGTCATTGATTAAGGCTTTTGAATCGGATATGAAAGCCAAAGGAATGCGCCTGAGTGCAGAGGATATATACAGTGTCAATTCATCGAGTTTAAAAGATGCTATTTTTCAATTTGGAGGAGGCTGTACGGCTGAAGTTGTTTCTAAAAAAGGGCTATTGCTTACCAATCATCATTGTGGTTACTCACAAATTCAATCTCATTCTTCACTTGAAAACAACTATATCGAAAATGGATATTGGGCGAGAAATCTAAATGAAGAATTAACAAACCCTGGACTCACCGCAATGAGAATTGTACGTATCGAAAATGTTACCGAGCAAGTTTTATTGGGTATTACGTCTGATAATCAACAAGGAGAAATTAAAGCGAATATTGAAACGATTATTAAGAATGCGACAAAAGGGACACATTACACTGGCAATGTAAAGGCATTTAACTACGGGAACGAATACTATCTCATGGTCAAAGAAACTTTTTTGGATGTTCGTTTTGTTGGGACACCACCAAATTCCATAGGTAAATTTGGAGGAGACACCGATAATTGGGTATGGCCGAGACACACAGGAGACTTTTCGGTTTTCCGTATTTATGCAGGAAAAGACAATAAACCGGCTGAATATAATAGTAACAATACGCCATATACCCCTCTGCATTATTTACCCATTTCAATGAAAAATCGAAAAAATGGAGACTTTACAATGGTTTATGGTTTTCCTGGGAGTACTGAACAGCACGTTTGCTCAAGCTATTTAGAACAAATTATTACAAAAGAACGTCCATCGAGAATAAGAATGAGAGATCTGTCTCTTTCAGTGATCGATAAGGCAATGAAAAATTCGGAGCTTATTCGGATTCAATATGCCTCAAAGCAAGCACGTATTTCGAATGCATGGAAAAAGTGGATTGGACAAATCGATGGATTAAAGAGATTGGATGCGGTTAAGCTAAAAAAACAAACTGAAAAAGAATTTACGGAAAGAGCCATGACGAATGACAATTGGAAACAAAAGTATGGAGAAACTGTAGCCAAAATGAATGCTTTATCAGATGAATTTTTCAAATATGAATACCAGTACGCAATGGGTATTGAATACTTTTATGTAGGTCCAGAATACTTTAAATTAATCCGTTCTACAAATGACCTCATCAACAATTATTCGAAATATGTAGAAGAGGAGAAAATCAATGTAATCAAAGAAAAATTGCTCAAAACTTCTGAAAGTTTCTTCAAAGACTATAATCAGGCAATTGATATGGAAATCTTATCTCTGCTCACCCAAGAGTATTTTTCGAAATCTGATAATCTCAAATCTTATATTTTCAATTCAAAGATTGCGGACAAGTCTGTTTTTACAAATAAAGAACGATTTGATCAATTTATTCAAAAATTCAATAAAAAATCAGCTAAGAAAATACTCAATGATGCAGGATATAGTCATTACACAAAACATTATGCTGACTGGATTGATAATGTAATACCGAATTACCGAAGCTTCTCACAATCTATGGATGATTTACTGAAAAACTATGTGGCAGGAAAATTAGAAATGTTCCCAAATAAAAAACATTGGCCTGATGCCAACAGCACCCTAAGAATTACATTTGGTCAGCTTGAAGGTTCTGCACCAGCAGATGGAAAAGTATATACGGAGCATACCACCTTAGATGGTATCATTGCTAAATACAATTCAGGGAATCCGGATTTCAAAATAGAACCAAGAATGCTCGAATTATTTGAAGCAAAGGAGTACGGACGATATGCTCAAGATAATGAGCTCTGGGTATGTTTTTCTGGTTCTAACCATACTACCGGTGGTAATTCCGGATCTCCAGTACTTGACGCCGATGGTTACCTTATGGGCCTCAACTTTGACCGAAGCTGGGAAAGCACCATGAGTGACTATATGTTTGATCCAAATCGATGTAGAAACATTGTAGTTGATATTCGCTATGTATTGTGGGTCATAGATAAATATTCAAAAGCTGGACACCTTATAGACGAAATGGAATTGATAAAATAAATTCAAAGTCCTAGCATCAATTCCGAATTTGTATACTTTGGATCTTATTGGATAGTTCATTTGAAAACGATAATTGAACAGAAAGGGTTTCTGTCTCTGTTACATAACTTGCAGCAGAGAAAATATCGTCATCTTCCTCTTTCCCCTGAAATTCATAGTTAAAAGCTCCATCAGGATGTTGCTTGAAGAACTGCATCAATACCATCGAAGCCTGAGCGTGATTATAAATCCCCTCGGTACCATCACAAATAAGTAGAACCGGATTTTCACAATAGGATATAACGGATTCAGCATCATTTTCTTCGAAAGCCATAGCAATTTCAGAGTAAGGCAAATCTCCGCTAAAGAAAGCTCCTAACAAGAGGAATTGGAAATAAAACAACACAACCTTCATGATCGATTTTTTCAGAAAAGTAACAAATATTGAACCAAAGTCAAATTTACTAGAAAGAATTCAACTTATGATGTTCAACTGTCGATGCTTCTTTAGAATGATTATAAATAATACCACTTTTGTGGTATTGTTCACCATGAATAACCGTAGTACTTTTGCGCTCATATTAACAATATTATTACGTAATAGTAAAATTAAATAAAATGAAAAAAAGTGTATTATTATTGAGTGTAGTTGGCTTATTTGCGCTTGGTTCGTGCAAGAAAAAAGGATGTACTGACGAAAACGCAGTGAACTATGACTCTGAAGCAGAAAAAGACGATGGAAGTTGTGAAGATCTTGTAGTTCCTTCAACCTATGTATTTACGGATGCCAATGGCAATTCAACTGTTTCTTACGGTGGACAAACAGCTAGAATGGATATGTTAACGGAGATGACAACGTATCTAAAAACAGCGAATGCAGATGGAGATGGAAATCCAGGAAGTCCATTAGACGCGACAATTTTATTGTCTATGTACGATAACTCATATACAGGGTGGAGTGACCCAAGTTTAGTTGGTAATGGAAAGAAATTAAAGAACAAAACTGCCCTTGGAGATGCTGGAGTTCAAGCACAATTCGAAGCATGGATGAATGAAGCTGCAGCTGCGACACCTCCAACCGATACAAGTTACTACCTACAAGCTGAGACTGGTCAAGAATGGACACAGTTGATTGAAAAAGGACTAATGAGTGCTTGTTTCGCAAGTCAAATGACTGGAAATTATCTTGCGAATATCGAGAGCGATGATAATTCAGTAGCTGTAAATTCTGCTGAAGGCAAATACTACACCGAAATGGAGCACCACTGGGACGAGGCCTATGGTTATTTCACTGAGGCTGTGGATTACCCAACATCTGGTACCGACAGATTCTGGGGCAAATATGCATACAATACGCTCGAAACCTTATTAGGATCGGCTACTAAAATTAGCCAAGCTTTCAGAACAGGAAGAGCGGCCATTACTGCAAAATTAGTGGACAGAGCAATTGCTCAAAAGGCAATTATTCAAGAGGAAACAAGAAAAATGGTCGCTGGAATGGCCATCCACTACTTGAACAAAACAAAAGACTATGCAGCAGGCAATTACACGCAAAATAAAGTGAATCATTACCTATCTGAGGCTTGGGCATTCATTTACGGAATTCAATTCTGTGCTGACCCTGATATGTCTTCTACTGAAGTGATGGGAATTTTAGTTGATGGATTCTCAGGATACCCATCAATCAACGCTGATTTTGAAGGATTTTCAAATAGTCCTATGAGCATTAATGCTGTAATCGATATTATTGCGAATGCAGCAGGTCTTCAGGATGTCAAAAACGACCTGTAAGCCAGAAATTATAATTTATATACCCGGGCTTAGTTGCCCGGGTTTTTTCTAAAAATCATTGAAATGAGTCATACATTATCAAGTAAATCTAATAAGGGAATACTCAAGGTATTCTTTTTTGGTATTGTGGTATTGCTTTCTTTTTCTTGTAGAAAAAAAGGGTGCATGGATGAGAATGCGATAAACTACGATGCGGATGCAGAAGTTGCGGACAATGCATCATGTACCTACCAACCATTTGAAAAGACACAAATGCTCACTAATATTTGTGACAATTATATTCTTCCAGCATACTCAAATTTCAATGATAAAAACATAGCACTATCGAATAGCGCTAACGAATTTTCAACGAATCCAACAGTTGATGGTTTCGAAATCCTTAAACAGAACTGGAAAGACGCGCTACTTTCTTGGCAGCGTGTATGCTTCTTAGATTTTGGACCAGCATCTTTCGTGACTTTGAATAATCAAGTTAATCTTCACCCTGCAGATACCAGTACGATTAACAGTAATATTAGTTTAGGTTCTTACAATTTAGACCTTGTCAGTAATCACGATGCAAAAGGGTATCAGGCATTAGACTATTTATTACATCAACCAGGTATGAATGCGGAAGACCACGTGAATTACTTTACAAGTAACCAAAATGCAATGACCTACCTAACAGATATTACTCAAGATATCAACTATTGGTCTGATTATGTGTTGTCAGAGTGGACAAACTCTTATCAAAATGGATTTAAAAGTAACAGTAGCAGTGAAAGTAATGCGCAAGGAAGTTCAATAAGCAACCTTGTAAATGGACTTTGTTACCACTACGAATCAATCATTAGAAAGGGTAAAATAGGCCTCCCACTTGGCGTGTTTAATGGATTTTCACAGCAGGAAATGCCCGACCTTGTTGAATGTTATTACAGCCAACAATCTCTTCCTTTTGTAACAGAATCTGTAAATGCTATGAAAAAATACATAAACGGAGAGTCATTCAATACGGAGGAGAATGGAATGGGACTTGACGATTACATGAATTACGTAGGTTCCGCTCAAAACTCAAATTCACTTTCTTCGGTAATCAATAGTCAAATTGATGAAATTGTATTGAAAATAGGCATGCTCAATGATCCATTGAGCAATGAAATCGTAACAAATAAACCAGCTGTAACTGAAGCATATTCTGCACTACAGCAACTCGTGCCCTATCTCAAAGTAGATATGACATCGGCTCTTGGTGTGCTCATTACTTACCAAGATAATGACGGAGATTAAAAGTTGGCTGAATAAGCTTACTTTTTCGGATAAATCTATAGCCCCGCTTATTGTATTTCGAATACTTTTCGGAATAATGATGTTCTTAAGTACATTGAGATTCATCATTAAAGGTTGGGTATATGAGCTTTACATTCAGCCCTCTTATTTCTTCACTTATTTGGGTTTTGATTGGGTTAAACCTTTTGATCTCTACGGGATCTCTCTACTTTTTGGTCTATTACTTTTAAGCACAGTTTTTATTGCACTGGGTTTATTTTACAGAATTAGTACCATCGTTTTTTTCATTTGCTTTACCTACATAGAGCTGATTGACAAAACCAACTATCTCAACCACTATTACTTCATAAGTCTAATCGCATTTCTATTGATGTTTCTTCCTGCAAATAAGGCATGCTCATTAGATACCTATCTCGGATTCACATCCAAGCAACAAAAAGTTCAGGCGTGGAATATAAATATCTTGAAATTTCAAATGGCCGTTGTTTATATTTTCGCGGGTATTTCAAAATTAAATTATGAATGGCTTTTTGAAGCACAACCATTAAGAAATTGGCTCAAACATCAAACAGATCTACCGATAATTGGGGAACTGATGCAGTATGAATTCACAGCCTACCTATTCAGCTGGGGAGGGGCATTATTTGACTTGTTCATTGTATTTATTCTACTCAATAATCGATTTAGAATTTATGGCTATGCATTCGTCATTATATTTCACGGCCTGACGGCAGTCATGTTTCCAATTGGCGTATTTCCATACGTTATGATCGTAAGTACACTAATTTTCTTCTCACCAGAATTTCATAAAAATATATTAGCCTGGATTCAAAAATACCTCTCGTTGAAATCAAAACATACGCCTCAAGTAACGATTAATAATCAGACTATAAGCAAACGAGGTACTGGAATTTTACTGATCATTTACATTTCTATACAATTGCTTTTACCTGTAAGGTATTTAGCCTATCCAGGCGATTTGTTTTGGACAGAGCAAGGATATCGCTTTAGCTGGAGGGTAATGCTCATTGAAAAAGCTGGTTACGCGCAATTCTTTATTCATCATCCTGAAAATGGGATGAAGAAACGAATAGATAATAAAAAGTACCTCACACCGCAGCAAGAAAAAATGATGTCCACTCAACCCGATATGATTTTACAATTCGCACATCATCTTCGGGATGAATATAGCGATACAGTAATAATGGAGGCCAATGGAGCCGAAATCAATATAAAAGAACCAAAAGTCACCGCAGAAGTATATGTCAGTCTATTTAATAAAGGGAGCAGGTTGTTTATAGACCCTGAGGTTGACTTAGCAAAAATAAACCGAGGCTTTCATCATAAAGATTGGATTTTAAGTAATGAAAAATAAGCAGCTTTCTTTATTGCTTGCGCTCTTTTTAAGCATAACTTCAACAGCACAAAAAGGACAAATAAGTGGACAAATTAATTCAGCAGAGGGCAATGAAATTCAATTTGCACAAATAAGTATTATTGAGCTAAATAAGAGCTTCTATTCGGATAAAACGGGCTTTTTTATGAGTCCCAAAATACCCTACGGGTCTTACACTATTTCGATTAAAGGATATGGTTTTACTGAATATATAGATCATATTGAATTCACTAGCCAAATGTCTGCACTCAAGGTAACACTTGAAAAAAGCAAAGAATATACTCTCGATGAAATAAAGGTAGCACGTAACAAAAACAATTCTTTTTTTATTAGGAGGATGAAAGCCATTGAAGGTGATATTCTGACCCAGGGTAAAAAAACGGAGGTGATTTCATTGGAAACCATCGATGCCAATAAAGCAACAAATTCGAGTAGGCAAATATTCGCCAGAGTTCCAGGGCTCAATATTTGGGAGAGTGATGGAAGCGGCATTCAAATCGGTCTTGGAGGAAGGGGACTAAACCCAAGTAGAAATGTAAACTTTAACACACGTCAAAACGGTTATGACATTAGTGCTGATGCACTTGGATATCCTGAAAGCTACTATACCCCACCTAGTGAGGCAGTAGAAGAAATACAGATGATCCGAGGTGCTGCGTCATTACAGTTTGGACCTCAATTTGGCGGACTTATAAATTATAAGCTTAAGAAAGGAGTCAAAGATAAAAAAGCAGAAATCATCGCTAGACACACGCTTGGTTCTTTTGGACTAAACAATTCATTTCTTTCTATCTCCGGCACAATAAAATCATGGAACTATATCGCATATGGAAACCACAAATTCGGGGATGAATGGCGTCCAAATTCAGGATTTAAATCAACACAAGGCCATATATCGCTATCAAAAAAGCTTTCCCAAAAATCAACCCTAGGTATTGAATTCACAAAAATGTACTACCTCGCACAACAACCAGGTGGGCTGACAGACAATCTTTTCAATACGAATCCCGATACTTCAGTTCGAGAGAGAAATTGGTTCAGGGTCAATTGGAACCTTGCAGCATTAAATTTCAATCATGTATTCTCCTCAAATGCGAGTTTAAGCTCTAAAACCTTCGGTCTCATTGCAAGTAGAGAGTCACTAGGATATTTAGATCAAATCAATCGAATTGATCCCATCTATTTAGACCCCGAACAAGCAGGACGAAATTTGATTTCAGGGATGTTCCAAAATATAGGAAATGAAACACGTTTCATTCAAAAATACCGAGCCTTTGGTCAACCCTGGGCGTTTGTAAGTGGTATCAGAGTTTACAAAGGATATAGTGAAAACCGTCAAGGTTCAGCCAATAAAGAATATGGCCCTGACTTTTATTTTGTAGGATTAGACGGTAGTGCAACCAACAGCAATGTAAATACCGATTATCAATTCCCAAGCTTTAACCTTGCCTTGTTTGGAGAGCACATTTTCAATGTCTCAAAAAAGCTTAGCATTACACCAGGTATTCGTTATGAATATATAAGTACAAACGCTACAGGAAGCTACCGCTATACCAATTTCGATTTGGCCGGAAACATTGTGTTTGATACACTCTTTACCTCTGACCGTTCAAACAATCGTGACTTTGTGATTACCGGAATTGGCGTAACCTACAAAGCCACAAAGGACATTGAGCTGTACTCCAATTTTTCCCAAAACTACCGCAGTATTCATTTTACAGAAATGCAAATCCAGAATCCTAACTTCAAAATTGATTCTCTCCTGCAAGATGAAACTGGTTTCAACTCGGATATTGGAATCCGAGGTCAGATCAGCAATAAATTATTCTTTGATGCTTCAGTGTATGCCATGTACTACAACAACAGAATCGGGACCACGCTAGAAGTGGATCCCGTCTTGTTTTCAACCTATCAGTATAGGACAAATGTTTCTGCGGCCAGAACATTCGGTGTTGAATGTATGAGTGAAGTCGATTGGTGGAAAGTCATTGTCAGCGATACGTCTGATATCCGTTTGAGCACTTTTGTGAATTTCTCCTACAACAATGCGATATATGTTCGTTCTGAAGAACCCGCATTTGAAGGAAAATTGGTTGAATTAGTTCCTCCTATCGTTCTAAAAACAGGACTTACGATTGGAACAAATCGATTCTCTATTTCTTATCAATATAGCTTTACCCAAGAGCATTTTTCCGATGCAACAAACTCAGACTATCAGGCCAATGCAGTGAACGGATTAATCCCATCTTATGCCATTGAGGACCTATCAGGGAAAGCAGTATTTGGGAGGTTTCAGTTTGAAGCTGGCGTCAATAACCTCGCCAACGCTTCGTACTTTACTAGACGTGCTGTAGCCTATCCAGGGCCTGGTATTATTCCTGGCTCACCTCGAAACTTTTATCTGACCCTTCAGGTAAAAATATAGTCTTTAAAATTTTTAGAAAGCAAAAAGCCAATCTTTTCAAATTGGCTTTGCAATATATTTTCGTGTGTAAGGGGCTTTTAGCGCCTCACTTGCTAATCCTTGATCAGCATCATCGGCTTGTAATTCCCTGCTACTTTTATGGTATACGACCCTCGTGACAATTGCTCCAATGAGATGGACGTATGCTTACCCTTCAGTGCACCTGATCGCACTACGCGACCTTGCTGGTCATAC
>MDTC01124168.1_pt1 | contig 13438 bp, 13 predicted proteins | sample 811181 | NCBI WGS metagenome assembly MDTC01 (sample SAMN05326644, study PRJNA326480) | marine metagenome | isolation source: seawater | place: Pacific Ocean: North | collected 2011
ACTACTTCTTTTGCTTCTAAAATTCTTTTAAGTTTTGATTTTCTTTTATCAGGTGATGTACCAACTTTTAATATATTTTTTTTTATTAAAGTAGAGGAAATATTTTGAGTATATTTAGGCTCGACTAATTTACCACCCCACTTTTTAAGAGTTTTTATTACTTGTAATCTAGTTTTTTTTTGAATACCTGTCTTCCAATCATCTCCATGAACTACATAATCGGGTTTTAGTAGTTTTAAATTTGGTCTATAATCCAGAGTATTTTGAGGAATAACTTTACTCACAAATTTCATATTTTTTAGAACTATTTCCCTTTGTTTAAAATTCAGATGAGGAATCTTCTTATAGCTTGCTATAGCTTGATCGGTAAGCAATCCTACAGTTACTTCTCCAAGTTTATATGCTGTCTTTAAAATATTTATATGCCCTTGATGAAGAATATCAGCAGATAAACCAACATAAACTATCTTTTTATTTTTTTTCATAAGTTTTACTTACTAAATAATAGAGATTTATTTTTTTTATCATTTAAGGATGATTGCTTGTCTAAATAATAATTATTTCTTATATTCTTTTTCCCGTTTTTTTTGTAGTAAGTTGCATAGAAGATCATCCTTGATCTATTTGAATTGTTATTTTTTGAAAAATGTGCACACTTCCAATCAAATAAACAAATATCTCCTTTTTCTAATTCTGCAGCTGTATAATTAAATTTTTTATTATCTTTTAATTTTATATTTGGTGTTCCCATACTCATTTTTTTTGTAATTTTATTAAAAGAATTTCCCAAGTTTTTAATATTTTTTTTTTGTGCTAAGTAAAGACAGCCATTTCTTTTATCAGATTTTTCTAATGGTATTACAAGATTTATAAAATCATCAGCATATTTTTTCCATCCATTTTGTATCTTATTATTTTTGTCTTTCCAAAAAAAATGACCATCAATATGAGGCTGATATCCCATACCACCTGGATATTTAAAATTTAATTTATCTTTAAAAAGATCAAATTCTTTCTTTTTAATATCTTTGATAAGTTTCAATATTCTATTTGAATAAATTATTTTTTTTGAAACTGCTGAAAAATCTGATATTCCCTCAATTCTTCTCAATTTTTTATAGTTATTAATTTTTTCATAATAAAAATTTTTGCTTTTTTGTGTATTTGAAATTTTATTAAGTATTTGATTTTTGATATTCTCGATATCCTTTTTTTTAAAAAATTTTTTAACTATAACCCAGCCATTTTTTCTATAATTTAAAATAGTTTTGTTATAAGATACATTTTTCATATTGTTCAACTATTGAACGGTTTAATAACATTTAAAAATTAAAAAGTAAAGATTAAAAAAAGTGATAATTTCTATAAATAAAATTCTTTAAGTCATTAGAGTGAGTAAAATATTGGATGACACACTATGTTTCTATAAATAAGATAAAATTATATGAAAATTTTGAGAAATATATCTATAGATGCATATAAAATAACTTAAATTTGATAAGAGTATCATTTAGAAAATAACAAATATATGAATAAACATAAGATTTGTCCCGCGTGCAATTATAAAAAAAGTGAATTTTTTTTTGAAAGTGTCAATAAAGATTTCTCAGTAAAAAAATTTAATTATTTAAAATGTAAAAATTGTAATTCTGTATTTCTATCAAAAAAAAATTACAGTAATGAAAAGTTAGAAAAATTTCATATTGATAATTGGCATAAAAAAGATGCTTTTAAATATGAAAAAAATGATTCAAAAAACAAAAATATAAATCGATGGTATTACACCTATAAAAATTTCAAATTGAATAGAAAGTTAAGTGTTCTTGATGTTGGTTGTGGAAATGGTTCTTTTTTAATTGCTTTTAAAAAAATGAAATTCAAAAAATTATATGGTTTTGATGCTGATCCAAAAATAATAAATAATATTAAAGAAGATAATATTAAAACATTTGTGAGTAATTTTGATAATTTCTTTTTACATAAAGAAATATCTAAATTGAAATTTGATTATATATTTTTACATGATGTGTTAGAACATTCATATGATCCGTCTAAACTTTTACAAAATATTAAAAAAGTAATAAAAAAAAATTCACAAATTTTTATTAAAATCCCATCAGGTGAATGTCTTCAACTAGAAATGTTAAAAGAGTATAATTGTGATACTATGGCACCATTCCACCGAACTTTATTTTCAAAAAAAGGAATATCTTTTTTACTAAAAAAAAGAGGTTTTAAAAAAATTAACTTTTTTGTTTCAAATAAAAAAAACTGGGGTTGGACGAGGGGAATAAGTTCAAAATTAAAATGTGAAAAATTTTATGAAAAATTAAGAAAAAATAAAAAATTTAAAAAATTTGATTTTGAAATTGATGATTTATTTGAAAAAATTTCAATTAAAATAAACAAGGAACCAATTATATTTTTAAAATGTTCACAAAATTAGTTTGTATTTAAGTTATTATAATATTTGATATATCGGACTTTTTTAATTTAATTGGATTATTTTTTAATCTTAATTCATTAATGCCATTTAAGATTTTTGTATGATTTTTTTTTATATCGACATTTAGTTTTTTGTAATTTTGCTCTAGATTTGCTTTTTTTTTTATATTTTTTAAAAGTAAATCAAGCTCGTTAATAGATTTTGTCTTTGTCACAGAAAATAAAATTTTGTATCTTTTTCTTAAATCAAAATTTGATTGGCTATAATTAATATTATTATAGTTAAATAACAAAAATTTATTAAGTGTTAAAGATACAGCATGACCATGGCTTATACCAAAATAACTTGTGAAAGGATAAGAAACTGCATGAGGTGCAATAGTTTTTGAAATATTAATTGCTTTTCCAGATAGATTAGCGGCTAAACACATATTTAATGTATTTGTATTATTAGGTTTATTTAAAAAATTTAAATAATTTTCTATTGATAATTTTAAAGATTTTTTTGCAAAATAAATACTTTTGTCATTTGATTTAAGTGAAAGTACAGACTCTAGTGCTTGAGATATAGCATCAAAACCTGAAGATGATTTAATTTTTTTATTAAGCTTAAAAACTAAATGAGGAACTAAAATAAAATAATCAGGCAATAACTTAAAACTCTCAAAAGAAAATTTTTTTCTTTCTATATAAATTACAGAATTTGAAGTAACTTCAGCTCCTGAACCTGCTGTTGTTGGTATCACACATAATTCAAATTTTTTATTATGAATAACTTTGCTTAAAAAAATTTTTTTGAATGAAATCTCACTATAATCAGTACAACTTACAATCTTTGCATAATCAATAACTGCCCCACCACCAACAGCAAGGATCAAATCAGGATTAATTTTATCTGCAAATTTAACAATTTTTTTTAATTCTTTAATTTCAGGTATATAATTTTTTTTAAAAAAAAAAATTTACATTTTTTTCTTTAATTATTGATTTTAAAATAATATGTGCGCCAGATTTGAAATATGAATTTTTTCCAGTAATTATAAGAATTTTTTTATATTTCTTATTTTTTAAGTAATTATATAATTTTTGAATTCCATCATTTAAAATCATAATAATTTTATTTAATAAATCTCTCTTTAATTTCCATGAAATCTTTTGGTCTTCTTAAATCATTTAAAGTTCCTACTTTTGTAATTATTTCTAATAGACTGGGTCCATTAGATTTTAAAAATTTTGTAAGTATAACTTTTATATCTTTTTCATAATAAATTTTAAAAAAATTTTTATAACCTAAATCCTTAGCTAACTTAGAAAAACTCATATTTTCAGTATAAGTTCTTTGAGCTCCTACTGACTCATGGCAAAAATTATTAAAAACAATATGTTTTAAATTTTTTTTTCCAAAAATTCCTGATGTTCGAAGAGAGCCTAAATGCATTAATAATGCTCCATCACCATCTAAACAAATCGTCTCATTATTTTTATTCATACTTAAACCAAGGGAAACCATTAATGAATGCCCCATTCCTCCTACCATATAGAAATCTTTTCCATTTTTTAAATTTTTATTTTTTCTTATTTGAAATAATTCTCTAGAAGTATAACCAGTAGTTGATATAAGACTTGTATCTTTTTTAATTTTTTTAAGTAATTCTTGAATTACAACTTCTCTTTTAACTCCAACTTTAAATATTTTTTTCTTTTTAATTTCTAATTTTGATTTGAGAACATTATTTTCAACCAAAAGTGCTATGGGTCTACTATATCTTTTTGCAAAGTCTAGAAGGTTACTTATTTTAGAAAAATCTTTTTTTGTTCTAATTATTAAAAATTTAATTCCCAATAATTTTAGAATATCTCTTGTAATTTTACCTTTTACATTATGTTGAGGTTCATCTGATTTCATAAATGGAGATCCTCTCCATCCTATTAGAAGTAATAAAGGTATTGAATAAACTTTTGGATGAGCAATAGAGACAAGGGGATTAATAGCGTTTCCCAGACCAGAGTTTTGAAGATAAACGCACGGAATTTTTTTTGTTGCTAAATTATATCCGATCGCTAATGAAACTGCGCTTCCTTCGTTAAAAGTCTCAACATGATTTTTTTTTCCTAATTTGGAAATTTCTTTCAAAAAATTTTTTAAAACACTATCAGGTACCCCAGTAAAAAATTTTACTTTTTTCTTTATTAAAAAATTTAAAAGTTCATTTGAGATAATCATAAATAATAAAGGATAAAGGATAAAGGATAAAGGATAAAGGATAAAGGATAATATTTTTTTTAAAATAGATTACTTTTTTTTTATATTCAATTCTCTTTGCAACTCATCGTATTCTTGCATTTTCTGTTTCATAAATCGTATTGTAATTTTAGTTTTTTCAGTGAATCCTTTTGGTGTTAAATAATATAAATAATTAGTTTTTGATTTGCTTTTTTTAAAGTTAGACATTTTAATCAAACCTTTTGTTTTCAGAGCTTCCAAGCAATAATTTACTTTTCCCAAACTATAACCCAAGTCTTGGGCCATTTTACGCTGGGAAACGTTAGATTCTTTAGAAATTTTTCTTAAAATGTTAAATTGTTCATTGTTTAACTTCATAATGTTAATATATCGTTCAATTATTGAACTGTAAATGAAAAAATGATACTATTTATTTAATCTTTTACTTATTATAAAAAAAAATGCTTTTTTTTTTTAAATTATTTTAAAAAACTCCTTTTTATAGTTAGTAAAAAAATTACTAATATATTTAGTATAGTAGTTATTTCTATTATTTCAGGAGCAATTGATTTAATTGGCTTCAGCATAATTCTTCCTTTTCTTACAATTATAATAGATCCTAAAAATAGTGAAATTTTAAAAGACAATTATCTATTTAATTATTTAAATTTTTCCACAGAAACAGATAACTTTTTTTTTATATTGGCAATTCTTCTAATTTCAGTTTTCTTTTTTAAAGCAGTAATAGCTATAATAAGTAGAATTGTTATTGTTAGTTTCGCATATAAACAATTAGCCCAATTACAAACTAAACTTATGTCTAAATACCACCAAATGAACTATCTAGACTACCTTAAAAACTCAAATTCTTATTATGTCAGAAATATAAGAGATTTAAGCAAAAATTGTATAGATGCACTAGAGTCATCATTGAGAATTATCGCCGAAACTTTAGTAACGATTATTATTTTAATTTATTTGGCAAATTTAAATTTTATAGCATTGTTTCTTTTAAGTTTAACAATATTTTCGTTAGCCATATTTTATAATCTTATTTTTAGACCTATGAGTATCAATTTTGGAAAAAAAATCGCTGAATCTTATAAAAAAATATTCCAATTAATAAATGAGTCTATTTATGGATTTAAGGAAATAAAAATAAATAATAAAAAAGATTTTTTCATTAAACAAGTAAAAAAAGATGCTGATAATATATATATAAATACTATTAAAAATTATTTGATAATAGTTTCTCCTAGATATATTTTTGAATTAAGCATTGTTATTTTTGTAGTATTTTTTATTTATATATCATTAAGCTATCTTAACATTGGTAATAATATTATTCCTATTATTGGTGTTTTTGCAATGGCATGTGTGAGACTTATGCCTAGCATGACATCAATTTTAAATGATTTTACACAAATAAATTTTTCTAAATTTGCAATAGACACTTGTTATAATGACATAAAAAATATCAATAAAGTACAAATTGACCAAAAAAAATCTTATACTTCTTTGGCCTTTAAAAAAATTGTCTTCAAGAATGTTTCTTTTGAGTATCCCAGATCAAAATCTAAAATTTTAAATAAACTTAATTTTGAAATTAATAAAAATGATTGTATTGCAATTGTTGGTCCTTCAGGGTCGGGTAAAACTACTTTAATAGATCTTTTGATAGGACTGCTTTATCCAACAGATGGGGAAATTTTGATTGATGACAAGAGTTCCAAAAATAAAAGTGCTCTATCTAATCTAAGTGCTTATTTGCCTCAAGATAGTCTTGTTTTAGAAGATACGATTAAAAGAAATGTTTCTTTAGAAACTGATGAAAATGAGACAGACTTGAATTTAATCAATAGCTCATTAGAAAAAGCAAATTTAAAAACATTTATAGATAGTCTTCCACATGGAATTGAAACAAAAATTGGTGAGAATAGTTTGAGATTATCAGGTGGTCAAAAACAGAGGCTATCAATAGCAAGAAATTTTTATCTTAAAAAAGAAATTATTGTAATGGATGAGGCTACAAGCTCTTTAGATGAAGAAAATGAAGATCGTATAATGGATAGTTTAAAGAATTTAAAAGGAAAAAAAACAATAATACTAATCACACATAAACTCAAATTACTTAAAAATTTTGAGAAAGTATACTTTCTTAAAAATGGTAATTTGAAAAAAATTGAAGATGAAAATTATTTATAATTTTTTTTTAGATAAAAAAGAAAAAGGTCACCAAAATTGTTATTTATTAAAAAAATTCATTGAAAAATTAGTTGAAAATAGAGAAATTGAAACAACACTTGGTGATTTGTCAAAAATTTTGAATATTCCAATTAATATTCTTAAAGATAAATCTAAACAAATTATCTTAAACAAATTTGATTTTAAAAAGGGAAAATTCAATTTTAAGGAATCAAAATTAAATTTATTTTTTGATTATCTAATATTTTTATTTTTAATTTTATCTCAACTTATCAATTTTAAATTATCTAAAAACAATGATCGAAAAAATATTGATGTTATGTTAGATAATATTAGCCACACTGATGAAATTTATAGATTTAAGAATATAATAAACAGTTATGATAATAGCCTCATAGTTCTAAAAAAAAAAATCAGCTATAATAAAAAAGAATTTGAAAATTCAAAAATTATTTTTAATAAATCTTTTTTTAGTTCATCAAGTTCATTAAAGGGCAAATTCAAACTTTTTTTAATTTTTGGGTATAAAATTTTTAAATTTTCATTAAAAAAAAGATTTAATTTTTTTAATTTAATTAATATTATTTTAAATTCTACTATTAGATATAATCATTTATTTGATGCCTATAAGGTAAAATTTTTATTACATGATAGATTTTTTAGTACTTGTCCAATAAGAAATTTTTTACTAAAAGAAAAATGTAATGGAACAACTGGTTGTATTCAAATTCATCTTGCCGAGTCAGTTATTTCTATGTTTAATTTTAGCGATATTATTTTTACTTTTGGAAATGAAAATGATACTAAAAAAAAAATTGAAAATCTTGGTGGAAAAGTTTCCTTTTCATATGGAGTTGGATCTCTTAAAGCTGAGCATTTATTAGATAATAATTTTAAAAGTGATAATTCAAAATTTAGTTCTGAAATTTTAGTTATTGGTGTTAATTTAAATGATTGGTTTTATACCTCCAAAGTAACATCAGAAGCTTATTATAATTTTTTAAATTATATAAAAAGATTATCTCTAAAACTTCCTAATAGTAAAATTATATATAAACATCATGGAAATTTTAAATGGGATGATTATGAAGAAAATTTATTTAAAAATACAAATGTGAAAATATTCATTGATAATTTTGAAATAAAAAGTCGAAATGAATATGTTAAAAAAATTCTTTCAAAAAGGAAATTGAATCATTTTTTAGATAAGTTTAGAGTCGATACAAAAAATAACAGTTTATTTTATGGGTCTTATAATTATCTATTAAATTCAAAATTTGTCATTTCTTTTGGATCATCTATGGTGCTTGAAGCAATAGGACTAAAAAAACCAGCATATTTTATAAATCCACAGGAAGTTGAAAACCCATTCTTCGCTAATTTGAAATATCTTAATAACCAAATGATAACCAATTTTAATGACTTGGAAAATAAAGTGGCGAATTTTCAAAATAATAAGAGTGAAATTAATAATAATGAAATTTGTGTAAGTGGAAATACAAGTAAATTAATTACTCAGATTATAAACAATGTTTTACAAGAAAAAGACTAATTTTTACGTTTTGTTTGAAAAAGGATGATATTTTTTCAAATTTACTTTTCTTGGTATTTTGTCAATCCATTTAAAATATTGTTTTAGGCCTGACTCAATATTTGTAAATTTAATTTTAGAGAATCTTTTCTTGAGATGAGAATTTTTTGCATCAAAACCAAAAGAGTCTCCTAGTGTTCCTTTTTTGACCTTAATTTTATATTTTCCTAAATTTTTTATCTTAATTATCTTTTTGACTAATTCTTTTACAGTAATTTTTTTTTCTGAGGTTAAATTAAATATTTCAAAATTTTTGAGTTCTGAATTATTTAAAGATTTTGCTAAAATTTCAGCACAATCATCTATGTAAGTAAAATTTCTAAATCTATTCAAAGAGCCTTTAACAACTATTGGTTTATTTTGCCAGACATATGAGCAAAAAATACTTACCATACCTTTTTTTAAATTATTTAAGTTTTCCCCAGGTCCATAAGTATTAAATACCCTAAAAATATAAGTTTTTACTTTTGTATTGCTTAATAATTGTTTTAAAAATAATTCTCCAGCATATTTCGAAACCCCATAAATAGAGTCAGGTTTTATGTCACTTTTTTCACTGATATATTTCTTATTATTTCCATAAACTGCAACAGTACTGGTATAAATAAACTTTTTACAATTAATCTTTTTTGCTAAATTAGCTAATAGATAAGTGCCCAAAGCATTAGTTAACAGGTCTTCCTTAGGATTATCATATGCTCCCTCACTACCTGACTGCGCAGCTAAATGATAAATAATTTCAGGTTTCCATTTTTCGATTTTTTTTAACACATTTTTTTTTGTAATATCACCCTTAATAAATTTATTTCTTGGATTTAAATAAGGAATACCTCCCTTACTTTTTAATAAATCAACTACTAAAATTTTGTTTTTTTTTATTTTTGAAAGTTTGTTTGTAAGGTGAGCTCCAATAAATCCTGCTCCTCCAGTAATCAAAATCTTAACCATTGCTATAAATAATTTTTTGCTTGATCGAATAAAAATTCAGCATAACTAAATTCAAGATTCGTATTTATATCAAATCCCTCTTCATCTTTAAGCTTATAAAAAAAAGGCTTATTACCAATTAAAGATTTTTTTTTAAACATCAAGCTTGTTGGTAAAATATTAATAGCAAAGTTAAGCTTGATAACATCTGGTAAATTTTGAGAATTTGGTGCTTTATTGAAATCAAAATTAATTGCTTTTTGCTTTAATATTAAAAATTCCTTTACTTCTGAGACACTATTAAAACTATCGTATTCATGTCTATTTTTAACAAAATAATTTATAAAGTCCTCATATGTGCTTACTTTAATTAATGGATTAGTACAGTGAGTAAAAAGAATATATTCTGTCTTGGTATTTTCTGCTATGTGGCCCCAAAACTCATTGTTAGGACATTCTGAACTTGCAAAATAAGGATCTCTTAAATGATAGCTTATGCCATAATCTTTAGCTATTTTAATTGCTTCATCAGAGTCTGTATTTATAATTATATTTTTAATATTCTTTACTTTTAACAAAGTTTCAATTTTATAAATTAACAAATTTTTTTTACAAAATGATTTCAGGTTTTTATTTTTAACCCTTTGAGAACCTTGTCTAACAGTAATAACTGTAGAAATATTATCTATAATCATAGTGTATATATAGATTTCTTCTGAATATTATAAATACTAGGCGTTACTGCTATCACAGGAACAGTCCCTATTGCGCTGGAATAATTATGAAAAATTTCATCAATTATTTTTAAGCGTCTATCATTTTTTTGATAACCATCAAAGCCTGCTAAAAATATTCTTTTAGCTTTACCGCTGGCTGCAATTGATAGTGCATAAGCTACTGTGTATAATTTTGGTATATTTGAACATGAATTATAAAATTTAAATGAATTATCTTTAAGCCCAACTCCAAAATCCAAAATTTTAACCTTTTTTAATTTTTCTCTTATCTGGTTTGAAAGAAGTGAAACAGGTACTACAAGTGGTGAAGTAATATTTTTATATTGTTGCGCCTCCGCCATTAATTTTAGTGGATTACAAGCTACATGTAGATCAATTAATTTTTTATTAATTTTTACCTGAGTATTCAGAGCTATTACAAAAGGCTTCTTAAGTGTAATAAATTTTTCTATTTCTTTTTTATATTCATTTAGTTTTGGTCCTGAAGATAGTAATAGGACTTCTTTATTTTTTATTTTGTTTTTAGGACTCCAATTTCCTTTATAAAGTTTAATGGGTTTTTGAAATTCTGATTTTACTAAATTTACATCATATTTATTACCATCTTTTTTTTTTAGTTGTTTTATGGCATCCAGCATTTCAATTTCATCCATCTGTATTGTTAACATTTCTTGAATATAAGTTGGATGTATTCCATATTTTCCTGCTAAATAATAAAAAGGATTTGGGCCCCACCTATACCTGTCTTTTAGGGGTTCAAAATATTTTTTAATTATTTTAGTAATTGGAAGAATGTCATATTTTTTTTTTGAAAATTTATCCATTTCAATTAACATATATTCTGTCTCTGAATTCCCAGGTCCTCTTCCCATCCCTGTCACTGTAGAATCAATCCATGTTACTCCGTTCTTAATTGCTGATAAACTGTTGGAAACTGCTTTACCAAGATTGTTATGTGTATGAATACCTATTTCTCCATTCCAGTTTTTCTTAATTAGCTTAATACAATTTGATACATCCTCAGAGTCCATGGCTCCTAAACTATCAGCGAAGTAAAGAACATCAGGTTTTGCTTTTTTGATCTTTTTAACAGCATCAATAATGTTATTTTCGCTTTGTTCTGTAATTTGCATTAGATTAATTATAACCTTAAATTTTTTCTTCTTTAAAAATTCACATATTTTTATAGTTTCTGAAATCTCATTAAAATGAGCGGCCAGTCTAATAAACTTTATCTTTGATTTTTTTTGATTTTGAAAAAGTCTGGATAAAACTTTTTGATACTTATTTTGGGAATTTACAATTTCTGAAATATTGATCATTACTCCAATAATTAAACTTTTAGGAATCTTTAAGATATTTATATAACTGTCTCTTGAAAAAAAATTTGGTCCATTCAATTTATTTTCTTTAAGAGACCTAAAGCCAAGTTCAACATATTTTATTCCAGAATCAGCAATTGCTTTTAAATAATCGTTTACGAGATCTTTTGAGAAGTCCCAATTATTATAATAACCCCCATCTCTTAAGGTGCAATCTAAAAGTTTTATATCTTTCATTTGTTCAAAACTTGAACACTAAACTTTGAATTAATTATTGTAAAGCTCAAAATTTTATAAGATTAACTTTATGTTTATACTTTTTTTCAATTCTTTTTGGGAAAAAGGCATCAAATCCAATTGCACCATTGGACAATCCTCCATGCTTGTGAAATGGACCAATATCTATACCTTTTTTATTTGTTAATTTCTCATTAAGTCGACCACTGTAGAACTTCATTGAACCAGAGATTAGCCAAGTAATTTGTTCATTACTGTGACCTATATCACTAAATTTAAATCCACGTTTTAAATCAAACAACACAATATTTAAATCGACTCCAGAATATGGTCTTGATAAACATTGGCCTCCCCAAATATCAATTATTTTAATATCCTTTTTAAAGTTAAAAAAAACACATTTATGTTTTTTCTTTTTAAATTTTTCTGAACTTACAATAAATAATTGAGTGTCTTTTTGACATTCAAAACTAAAATCAAAATTATCTGAAAAAACACTTATTGCATCAAATTTTCTTAAATTTAAGTTTTTTTTGTTTGATTTAAATTTTGATTTTCCAGATGTAATAATAAATATTTTTTCTTTATTTAAAATATTTGGGAAATTCTTTTTAATAAAGAAGTTATCAATTTTATCGAAATTTTTGAAAATTATTTTTGATACCAAAGACTTATTCCATCCATAATATGTGCATAGCCTTATATTATCTTCAATTTGAGAATTGGTGAATTTGAAAAATTTAGAATTTTTTTTTTTATTTTTCAATCTATTCAACATTCAATTACTCTGTCAAAAATATTTTTTTTCTTATTTTTGACTTAACTGAAACTTTATGCATCCAATAATCGTTAGCATTAAAACCTTTTTTTCTGTTTTTAGCAATGGATCCTGATTTTTTAATTGGAAAATCGTAGACCATATAAAAATATTTTCTGTCCTTTTTACCTCTGTAAAAGTTTACAGAATGATATGCCCAAGGCACATTTAAAATAATTAATAAAGAATTTTTAGAAACTTTATATTTTTTAAATACTTTTAAAGAATTTTTAGGTGGAAAAATATCAAATTCATCATTTTTATTTCTTGATATTTTGTTTAAAATAATTTCTCCCCCTTTTTCTGAGTTTGAGTCTGAATAGTAAATCATATGTATTAAGTGATCTCTTCTATCAAGATGTGGACTTTTTTTATAACCTTTTACCATGACAGAATAAGATGAGTGGTATTTAAGATTTTTAGGATTAATTTTTTTTTTTACGTATTCATTTATTTGATGTTTAAATTTAGAAATTATTTGTATTTTTAAATTTTCAAAATTTTTATTTAGTTCTCTAAATTCTTTAATCTTAGATAGCTTTTTATATTTAGGAGAACTAGGTAAAATGGTTTTTTTTGATTGTGATTTACTTTGAAACATTACATCATTTCCAATAAGATCTTTATATGATGGAAGGGAGTTATTTAGCTTTTGAACATAATTTTTTTCAAATATATCTTTTATAAAAATATATGGAAAAGGTTTAAGCTTTACTTCGCTACTTAAAATTTTGTATCTCAATTGATTTAACATGTTCATAATAATTATATCGTGTTAATAAAAATAATTTTATATTATTATAAAATATTTGTCATTGTGAAATACTATATCTAAATTTAATTTATAAAAATTTTTTTCAGTGCATAAATCAAGCCAATTGAGCTATTAGTACTGGTCAGCTGCACGCATTACTGCGCTTCCACATCCAGCCT
>MDTC01090586.1_pt1 | contig 13437 bp, 7 predicted proteins | sample 811181 | NCBI WGS metagenome assembly MDTC01 (sample SAMN05326644, study PRJNA326480) | marine metagenome | isolation source: seawater | place: Pacific Ocean: North | collected 2011
GCAGGCGCTGGTGGCGCTGCTGGGGCCGGAGCCGGTGCGGGCGGTGCTGCTGGTGCAGGTGGTGCCGGCGCAGGGGGGGCTGCTGGGGGTGGGGGTGCTGGCTGCATTCTTTTTTACCTCCTTTCGGTTACTTTCCCCAACGTCGAATTTGTTGCAGTAACTGCCTCAATTCTTCGTTGGAATATGAACGCTGTTGTGAATACAACAGTTCGATTAGGCGAGGGTCCTTGACCATGGACTGGATTTCGCCTGGTGTTTTTCTGGCCATCTCATCGCGAGTAAGGTCGTTAAATTGGCGCACTTTTGCCATCATTGACTCTCTGACTCGTTGCAGATATTGGTTCGGGTCTACTTTGTTTGGTCTTTCTCTAAATCTGGTTAAATCGAATACGTGTCGCCAGTTTTCTTTTTCTGGCACAACCATTATTGCGATTGACAGCAATGCCATCAAATTTAGTACAATCAACCACTTCAGTAGAGTATCGCTGGTTAGCATAACAATCGCACCAATTGCCTCGGTGAATGGAGAGGAAACTGCGCTTGTTACGTGTCTTGATTCATCGAATACAATGTAGAAATTGCTGTTTTCGCTTGTAATGACAGTGGATATCTCGCTATTATCGTGTTCCATCATATCTCTGATTAGTGTTACGAAGTAGCCTTCATTTCCATTCCATTCTGATGTTCCGGTATCTGAGACAAGCAATGAATCCCAGCATGGCCTGTCCGTGTAATGGTCAGAGTTGCACTGTTGCTTTCCTGTGACATCTGCATCTGCTCTATCCCATAGGTGATTTGCGAAGACGGAGTGGTCTGAAACAAACACAATACTGCCAGTTACATCAACTTCTCCTTCTTTGACACCTTTTACTTGATCGATGACATTGATATTTGGATAGTCCATTCTAATTATCAAACCAGTGTTATTTTTCCCAAGTTTTGGGTTTCCTTTGGTATTGGCATCCTCATCAACACTAGCGATGAAGGCAGAACCTGATGTGTGAGCTAGAATCTTTACATTTCTATTTGGGTCATCTTCCAAGACTTGAATTCCTGTAGGTCTGTGGAAAAGTACAGGTAGCGCACAATCATCGTATTTTTCGCTGTCTTGCAAATCGCTGTCGCTGCAGTATGGCCTTGCTTCAAATTGGTCAGGCCAAACCTTGTTCACTCCTGCTACTGCCCAAAGCTTTCTTTTGTCGTCAGGATAAGATTCGTCTGTTGTCACATCTGCAACCTCGTAGTATCTATCCGGGTCGATTGCGGGAGCATCCCAGTATTTTACATCAAATTTGTCTGCAACAGTTTGAGCATTGGTTGAATTGGATGCAATTATTACCTTGCCACCCTTTTTAGTTACAAAGTCATAAATTGCATCCGCTTCAGCGCTGTCAAACGGTTTTTCAGGGGCAGCGATGATTAGCATGGTCCTGTGTGGTTCTCTCCAGTCGTTCACTAACATTGGAGTTGACATTGTATTTGCAACAACATAATCCTTGCCGCCCTCACCAAGTGAGCTTCTCATCGTAGAAATTTGTTGATATTGTAAGTTGGTTTCTTCATCTGTAATGTAAGCAGAGTAAACTGTGTCTTTGTTAGCAGATGTTGCTATGATTACAGTAGAAGATAGAAGAATAGCAGCAATGAATCCTGCAAGTAACCAAGTTTCTAACTTGATTTTGCTTGATTCTACTTCTGCCATTATTGCCACCTTATTTCGCCTACGAACTAACGTAGTAATTTTGGGAAATTCACTTCGCACTTATAGATTATCGTGGCTTGCTCAATGAAAAAAAATGAATATCAAAACTTCCTTGTTAATATCATTACCACATTACGGTAGCAATTTAGTCATTCGCGCCGGAATAAAGCAGAAAATAACACGATGATTACTAAAATGTGTCCAGAAATCGCAGGCAAAGAATCAGTTTCAACTAGTTCCGATGTAGTATTTGAGTTACTTTCTGTTTCGGATTCCTCACTAACTTTTTCACCAGGATCTTCAACTGTAAATTCCAATTCGCCGCTGTACAAACGACCATTTCCTTCACTAGTTGCAGTAACTAGGAATTTGCAGTCTTTACCACGGTGACTAGATGGTGCAGAGAGGACAACTGTTCCTTTCAATTGGCCAGAGCCATCACCACCAATCGAGGTACCCGCAACCAAACCTGAATTTTCAGAGTTAAAATCCATCTGTGGACAGGACCTAAACGACATATCGATTTTCGAAATTGCATCGTTAGAATTCCCACTAAGACCAATGTAAACATCAACTTCCTCAGTCGTCCCAGACTTTACCAAGGGGCCTTTTCCGTTGATCAATGGCTCAAACCATATTTCGAATCCGTATATCGATGATGGTTTCAGCTTCTTGGTGATTTCCTTATCGCTCTGTGGCTGGTCCGCTACAGTAAATGTGGCAGTTAGTGATAGTTCTGTCAAAAAATTATCATTTGCAGACCAAAAATTGCATTCTCCAGATTGACAATACTGCCCAGACCCTGTTATTTTTACCTCATGTGTTTCATTTGAATTTGCGGGCGCAGAAATTTGTGTGGGATGATCTATTTCCCACTCAGGAGATGGATTTGTGTCACTGAGTTCGCTTTCTAAATCAAGAGTTATCGGTATAGGATAGGTGTTTTCGACAAAAAATTCCAATACCAATTCAAAACTGTAAGTCTTTGAATCGAGTTGTAATATTGCAACATCAGCATCATCTTCCCAGCCAAAATCCCAATCAGGTGAGAAACTAGGTAATTGCGCACTTGCCACAGGAATCAACGAAGTAACCAGTAGAAGTGTAACAAGTATCTGCCTCAAAATTATTCCTCGCAAGCCCTTTTGATTAGCACTTTTATCATATTTCTTCTATACCTTGGTGGCAGGGATGTGTTATTTACTGGCTTAGTATTCTTGTAAACTGCATCACATATTGCCTTAATATCGCCATTAGCTTCTGCAACTTCATCATCATGCCTTCTTGGTATACTCTCGAGTGCTGTTGTTGCCACCCTTAGTGTTGACCTATCGTCTTTCTTCCACGCTGCGGCAGCACCGGCTTCAGGGAAGTCCCATGTCTCTCTGAGCCTTAGTTTGCGGTAAGACCCTGTCCAATCAGCAACATCGTCAGGAAGTGTAACTTTCAACATAAATTCGCCAGGCTGAAGGACATTTCTTGTCATCCCATCGAGCTGATAAAATTCGACTATTGGGATTTCTCTGCTTCCGTTAGGGCCAATCAAGTGAACTGTTGCATCTAGCACCATTAGATTAGGTGCGATATCTCCCTGATATGTTGCAACACACAATGTGTTTTGGTTTGGTATAACTCTACAGTCGGCTCCAGTACCACAGTCAGCCTTGTGGCACCAGTCTATGCTGCTTCTCCATTCCTCTGCCTGATTGTACCAAAAACAACGTGTATCCAGGCACAAATTTCCTCCGAGTGTCGCATTTCTTCTTACCAAAGAAGAGGCTACTTTACTTGCTGCCTCAGAGATTAGAGGGTGAACTTCTTCGCTATTTGATATATCGTGCAACCTTGCCATACAACCAATTTCCTTCATAGAAATTTCAGAAACGCCCTCAATACCTGCCAAGGAAATTACGTGTGGTTTTGTGTTAATATGCCATTTGTAATTTGGAATTAGATCGGTACCACCGGCAATCCAGTCAAATTCCTGGCCTGCACCGAGCAGGTCTGATGCCATCTTGCATGCCTCATCGATCGATGTTGGGCGATGTAGTTCGAATGGTGGCATCAACATCAATTTCCACCTCCCATGTGTCTTTGCTCTTGTTTCAACCAAGCCTTTCCAGCAAGCCCTAACTCTGCTAGTTGTTCCGGTTCAGGTTTGTCTGCTGATTTCCACCCCTCTACCTGTTCTTCTAGTGGCATGTTGGGATCAAATCCAAACAGGACACCATTGACATAAGCATCCGTGTCTTCGCTTCTCTGTCTTCTTTTGTCACGAATTTCGTGTTCGGCAGCTCTTTTTGCGAGTTTTTCTTGAAGCTCTGAAAAGTCTAGACGTGGTACTGGTAAGTCACTAGGATCATCTATCCCTTCAACCTTCATTTTCTTTGAAATTGCTGCCCAAACTTTGTCTGGGGTCAGAGGTAGATCGTTTATTCTGACACCTATTGCGTCATAAACTGCGTTAACGACTGCAGGCAGGATTGGCAGAAGTGGACCTTCTCCTGCTTCTTTTGCACCAAATGGACCCTCGGGATCACAAGATTCGATGATTATCGGAGTTACGTTTGGCATTTCATGAACGCTTGGGATCTTGTAATCTAACAAATTCGCATTCTGTAAATGCCCAGTCCTACCGTATACCATTTGTTCTGTGAGAACTTGCCCCAATCCCATGTGACAGGAACCAATAATTTGGCCTTCAACAGCCAACGGGTTCAGTGCTTTTCCACAATCGTGGGCAGCCCAAACATCTGTACACTTGATTATTCCAGTTTCCACATCTACTTCGACTTCAGCAACATACGCAGAGAATGAATATGCAGGAGCAAGACCTGCTGCTGCACCTTTGTGTACTCCGCCCATAGGTGGGGAGCGGTATGCACCAGAGGATATCAATGCCCCTTTGTCTTCTTGGGCCTTGTGAAGTGCCTCAAGATATGACATGCCAATCGCAGGGTCATGTTTGTAGTAGATTCTTCTGTCGTTCAGAATCAGAGTATCTGGATGATATCCTAATGTATCCCAAGCCGCATTTAGCAGCTGTTCTTTGATTTCCAGTGCTGCGCGAATGGCCGCATTAGCGTTCATGAATGTAACTCGAGAGGAGTACGATCCCAAATCAACTGGGCTTGTATCGCTCTCGTGACTTCTGACATGAATCATTTCTATAGGCAAAGCAAGAACTTCTGCAACAACCTGTGCGACTGCTGTGGTTGAGCCTTGACCAATGTCTGCAGCACCTGTATGAACCGTTACACCTCCATCCATATCGACTTGAATGTGGACTGTGGCGTGTGGGAATTTGTTAGGATCCCAATGTATAGGAAGGCCTGAACCAGAAATAAAGAAGCCACACCCGATTCCTATTCCTTTTCCTAGAGGTAGTTTCCTAAATTTATTATCCCAATCACTGCCGTCTCTAACTTCTTGTAGTGCTTGACGCATACCGTTTGAGGTGATTCTGAAACCTGAAATGGTTCTAGAGTGTGGAGGTAATAGATTCGCTAATCGCAAATCGATTGGATCTACGCCAAGTTGTTCTGACATATCATCAAGTCCAACTTCGACTGCTGTCCTGGTGTTCACAGCACCATGCCCTCTCATGGCACCGCTGGCTGGCTTGTTAGTCCAAACCCTAGCACCTGTGTAGTGGAAAGAGCCTAGTTCGTATGGTGCAGTTGCTAAAACACCGTTGTAATATGAGGTTACGTGACCAAAAGAAGCAAATCCACCACCATCGATAAGCGCATCGATATCAAAGCCTGAGATTCTCGCTTCCTCATCAGCATACATCTGTACCTCGATGTGACTAGGATGTCTTCCTCTGTTTACCCAGAAAACTTCCTCTCTATCGAATGTTATCCTTACTGGCCGACCCGCTTTCCTTGCCAGAATAGCTGCACACATTTCGTGAGGGAAGGGATCGGATTTACCACCAAACCCACCGCCGACAAATGTTCGAATTACATTCACCTGGTGCATTGGAACGTCGAGAACCGTTGCTAGTGCTCTGTGGACATAGTGTGGTACTTGTTGCGGCGTATAGAGTTGAAGTCTACCATTTGAATCCCAATGTGCAACTACAGCATGAGGTTCTGTAAATCCATGGTTTACACCCATGTATTTCCACTTACCGTGGTACATAGCATTTGGATTTTCTACCATCGACCTGTCACCAAATTCTTGGAAAACTCTTTTTTGTACATTGGTTGAACCAACGTGATATTTTCCTCTCCAGTGAATCGGCTCATCTACATCTTCGAGGCCTTTTTTCATGTCATGTATAGAGTCCAAAACTTCGTATTCAACTTTGATAAGTGATGCTGCCTCTCTGGCTGTTGCTTCATCGACAGCCGCCACACATGCTACCAAATCTCCCACATGCCTAACTTTCTCAACAGCCATAGCATGCTCGTCTTTAGTTACTGGGAGAACGCCGAATTTGTTTGGTGCATCTTCACCTGTGGCAACGGCAAGGACGCCAGGGAGTGCTTCAGCTTGTGAAGTATCTACACTAACCACCTTTGCGTAGTGGTGTGGAGAACGCACAATCCTACCTATGATTTCGTTTGGCAGTCTTACATCATCTCCATACCATGCTTGGCCGGTAACTTTCGCATTTGCATCGACCAAAGGCATCGATTTACCAACTGTGGTGCCAGTTCTCGCCCTATCATGGATATGAGCACCTGCTGGTTGTTTTTCTTTACCGCCGACCATTTCAGGAATGTAATCGAGATCTCTGGGCTTCATTACAGGCCTAGAACCACCCGAACCTGGCGGGCTGAAACTTTGCTTTCCTGCAACTCTTTTGCCATCTTTGCGGATTTCTCCTCCGCCTTTTCCTGGTTGTTGCTTATACCCGCCTGACATTGTATCACCTGGCATGGCCCGGAGGCATTGTTGGTTCGTCTGGCCCGCTTGGATTTGGATCAGGGTGAGCATCTGACGCTGCTGAAGCAGCTTCTGACTCTCCGCGATGTATTGCAGCTGCAGCTTGTATTGATTCAATGATTTGTTGATATCCTGTGCAACGGCAGAGGTTTCCTTCAATAGCTAAAGCAATCTCGGAGTCCGAAGGGTTTGGATTTTCATTTAGCAATGCTTGTGATGATACCAAGAAACCGGGAGTGCAGAATCCACATTGAGATCCCCCAAATTCACCAAAGCACTGCTGAATTGGTGCCAGGTGTGCGCCGTCTGCAAGGCCTTCTACTGTGGTGATTTCCTTAGATGCAACATCCTGTGCCATTGTCAGGCATGATAGTCTAGGAACACCATCAATCATGACAGTGCAACAGCCACAAGTACCCATGTCGCAGCCGCGTTTAACTCCAAGGCAACCTGCTTTATCTCTAAGAACATCGAGCAGAACTGCGTTAGAGGGTGCTAAAACCTCTTTCTGTTGCCCGTTTACGACTGCGTTCCAGACTTCAGAAGAAGCCGCAGGAATCATCGAAACATACTCTTCTCCAACCATGGTAAAGTCCAACCGTTCTGGGGGAACATGAATCACCCTTTCAGCATTGGCCCTAAATTCTCGTAAGTGATTTTCTTATTTTGCCCTAACTATTAGCGCAAACTCACCGCAGAAATGTCGTCTAATCCAGCAGATGGTTCTACCCAGTCATTATCACCTGGCAGTATCAAACCATCACCAATATTGACCAAATCGGATGCTAGTTTTTGCTGTGATTTGCACAGTTCATCCCAATTAAAAGACTGATTTCTCCATTTAGCCCATAATCTCATCCTTCTCCAAGAAGACTTACCCTTGACGTAGAGTTTGATTTGCAGTTTTGCCGATGCAGGCATCCACCACGCCATCAAAGGAAATACTAGAGGTGCTGGAAGAGAGAATAGAAATTCGATAATTAAACTATAATCAGCCAGCCATGCAATCGGACTTGAATCGGATAACAATGTCCAAGTGAATGCGTAAGCAGCGATTAACCACCAAACTGGGTATGCTGCAAGGGCTGTGTATAATTTCAACGAACCTCGTTTTGAGTCGTCAAAATTTGGTCCAAAGGTCCTGTCAATACCTACCACAGTCAAAAACGGTGGAAGCGATCCTGCCAGAGCACTGAATGTCACAAAACCAAGCATAAACGACCAGGCAAATAACCAGAAAAATATCGATTTCATAAAACCATAAAGAGTGACTGACTGGGGCCTTGTGTCTACATGATGAGGTTTGAGATCAAGGAAGTCTATCCTCTCAAAATGTGCCCTAGTTCTATTCTCTAATTCCTGACATTTTTCGGGTTCATTTTCTGCAAACCATTCCCAAGCTGCTCGCACACGCCGGGCTCCAATTACAGTTTGTCCATAATTTTCTAAATCCTTTATTTCCGGACTCTTTCTCATCCTTTCAGCGTGAATTATCGAGCGAGCTTTCCATATCAATTCCCTGTCTTTCCAGTCGTCTCTGGATAAGGATGCGCGAGATATTTCTCCAGATATGACATCACTCAATTGTTCTACGTTTCCCGATATTTCCAGCGGCCTTTCCACCGTTAAGGCAACCCTTTCCCTGAAGTAGTGCTTTTTGCTGTAATGTATACCCACTGGAACTATTACAGGAGGTTTTCCATCAGCTAGTTCTTTTGCTCTAATCGCAATTCTTGCAGCATTATCTTGAATCTTTTTGGTTTTAGGACTACTATGTGAATCGCCCTCAGGGAATACTATGATGTTGCTTCCTTCAGCGACCTTTTTGGAAATTTTGTTTAATTCTTCTTCGCTATCCAGTATACCATCAAATGCGTATTGATTATCAGGAAGTAGACCGCGAGTTAGCATTTTATCAAACAATCCACCTGGATGCCATGAGACAATGACCGACCCTCTATCATTAGGCAAATTTTCAGCATCAATTACTGTTATTTCCCGAAACCAAGTTGACATCAAAACCCTACTGAACCAGTTCTGAAGCCCCATAATGGGTCCTTTTCCCTCTTAGTTTTCAGTACTATCCCGAATTGGCGAGAATCCACAGCATTCAAACACTATAATTTTCTCCGCTATTACAGGTGAGACAATTGATTAGCCACAAACGTATTTTTGGTTTGTTCGGATTGGTATTACTACTTGCACCATTAGTAGTTGCTACCGTTCCCGTTGCTGCGATAGTAGAAGATGATAATGAACCATATGGATGGTGGACTGAAACAACTGTAGACCGCAACCAAAACAAAATCGGCGATATGGTTGAATTGCACATAGACAACCCTATTTTCCTAGACGAAGATAATACCTTGCCACTGATTATTGATTTCCATTTCACGCCTGGTGAAAAAGAGATAGACATGTTGGAAAAATATGTTGACTACCAACACCAATTTACTCTCCATGGAATCGATGCCTTGGCAGGTAGAGTTCCGGTTACAGAACTACTTACTCTGAGGGACCTACCTGGAGTAGTCATGATTGAGCTGGATGGGATTTTGACAATCGCCAATGCTGATGCAAGAGCTGGGCATGGTGTTGATATGGCATTTGAGGAAACCGGTTATGATGGCTCGGGAACAACTGTAGCAATTATCGACACTGGACTTGATGGGAATCACACATCTTTGGACGATCAAGATGATGACCCTGAAACATATGACCCAAAAATTATCGGATTTTATGACCCTGTAAATAATCCCGGAAATACCAACGGCACCGATTTCCCATATGATGACCAAGGACATGGTTCTCACTGTGGTGGAACAACAGCAGGTACAGGCGCTCCGACTTATGAACACCCCGGAATGGCGCCACAGGCACATCTTGTTGGCGTTAAAGTTCTAGATGCCGGCGGATCTGGTTCGTTTGCGACAGTCATGGCGGGCATGCAGTGGACTGTAGATACAATGCACAAGTACAACACAAGGGCTGCTTCGATGAGCCTAGGTGGTCCGGGAGCAATCGAATGGACGTCTTCAGAAGAAGACAGTGTTAACAGACAAGCAAACGAAATGATGCGTGCAGGAATCGCCCTTTTCATCGCTGCTGGAAACAGTGCTGTTAGCGCACAAATAGGGACTCCAGGATCTGCTGAAGATGCGATCACAGTCGGAGCATTAGATAAGGATACATCAATTGCAGTATACTCAAGTCAAGGACCAACAGAAGAAGGTAGAATTAAGCCAAATATGGCATACATGGGTAGTCAGATAATGTCTGTCCAAGCGAATTCAGTGGACCAATATGTGGCATTTAGTGGAACCAGCATGGCAACCCCTGGTGTCGCAGGAGTGGGAGCGTTAATGCTACAGGCAAATCCTGATTTATCCCCGTTCGATATTAGAAATATCTTACAAGAGCAGGCCACCTATCGTCAGTGTCACTACATGGGCGCTAACGAACCCTGCGCAGAGGATTTGATTCCAAAGAACAGACAAAACAACGTTTACGGTCATGGGCATGTCAATGCTCTTGAGTCTGTTATCGAAGCTGCTGAATATGATCTTTATTCTTTCAACAAAAACATCACTCTTTCCTTAGAAACCAGCACTAGCAAAGATGGCTATATACCACTGGCAAAGGGTGAATCCGTCAAAATACAACTCAGCAATAATATGGACGGAGTACAGTGGATGAGTAATGATTTGAGACACAGCTGGTCCTTCGTTAACTCTTATGACAAGGGCGATGAAGTGAAATTGTCATATGACGAAATAGTAGATGAGTTACAATACCTTCCAGATGTCACATTACTTGGAAATCATACAATCTCGGTACGTGGCCTACAAGGAACTAGCTCGAGTCCTCTAATCACTTTTGATGTTATGCTAATCGAGAAAACAATGGTTGCTGACGAAACTAGTGGCTCATCAGACCTGATAATCTACGGTTCAATAATTGCTGCAATCCTTTTGACAATTGTACTTGTGGCACAAATCCTCAAGAAAGATGATGAAGAATACCCAATTGCCGAATCAGACCAAGATATCGATGATGTGGTTGAAGCGGAAATATTAGAATAGTGATACTCAACGCTATTTGACGGGTCAACATTCAAAAGTGAATGGTAGGATGAAAAACCGATTCAAATGGGAGATACCCCCTCTAGGCCGCAAAGGCCCAATGTCGCAAGAACACTAACTGATAGAGCCGGAGATTTACTAGCTGGTTCGCAACCTGTAACAAAGATCGAGGTCGGTAGGGTTGCGGTTCAACACAATCGACAAGTGGTAGACAATAGTCTTCAAAAATTCGCTCAATTGATTTTATTTGGCATAGCAATGGTAGGTATATGGTTTGGATTGTTGAATATCGCTTATCCCGGTGGTGAAGAGGTTTCACAAACCAATTACCTCGTACTCGGATTTGGTGGATTATTTTCGGGAGCAATGGGTATTTCACTTGTTGAATTCCAGAGAAGAAAAGGTGGCGATGAACTTCAAGATGTACACGACTACATGCTCGGAGTTGGGTTCTTCTTCCTTGCTGTTGGTACACTTTATGGTAGTAGATGGATGATAGGAGAATTTGCAATTCAGGGTTGGGATTGGGTAATTCCAGATACAAGCATAGACCCAGAAAATCCCAGTTGGTATCCAAGTGCTAATGCGATATACATACAAATGGCCGCTGTACTTGCTTTATCTTTAGGTCAAGCAGTATATCTTTCGAATCTTAAGGGTAGGACTACTTTTGGTTGGTCAGTTGCAGCATTTACACCTTTGGTTGTCGCTCTTATAGTCTCAACATTCTGGATGGATTGGTCACAAAGCGTAGTCAGTTATGAAATTGGAATCTCCATGATTGCTCTAGCCTCCCTCGCAATGTGGCTCTCACTGAGAGCTAACAGTGGAATTGTGTTTTCTGTAATTGCAGTGACAACAGGCCTGCTTCCGTTACTATACGAATTCAATAACGAGCCTAATGGCATTGGTCAATACCCTGGAGGGGCCCTATCTCTTCTAGTATTCATCGTAGGAGCACAAGGAGTAATGGCTGCGGATAAGAGATTAAGACAGGATTTGATGCAAATTACATCCGCAGTCTTAGTTGGTACTGTTCTATTTTACATGCTAATTGCTAGAGGCGATGGGATTATCGAGACCGATTATGAAAATAGTTGGCAACTAGTTCTGGGTCCAATTGTACAACCTGAGTTGGGACCCTTGGAGCCTTATCTCACCCTGCAAGTTGCATTATGGCTGGCTGTATTGGTTGCCTATTTCCCTGCAACACTGCAAAGAAGAATACCTTACATGCCAATTGGTCTGGCAGGATCTCTGTGTATTATTCTTCCAGAGGCAGGATTAATTCCATGGATTGTGACGCTGATAATGCTGCCCTACCTGTTAGTTTTCTCAACGGTTACCAGGGAATGGGTTGCAAATGCTACATTCTTAGCGGCAGGGGCATCTTTCTTCATTCAATCTTACACAAACGACGGATTCCAACCTGAAATTTTGGAAATGGTTGTACTATTTGGCTTACTTGCTGTAGGTGAGTTAGGTAGACAAAAGGGGAACCTTTCACATTGGGCACATTTCCTTACTTTGTCGATAGTTGTCCTTTCAGAACCAGTATTGTTTGGCGAGAATTGGATGATTCCTTGGGGATTGTTCCTTTATTCTCTATCAACATCGTACTTGATGATGTCAAAAGCCAAAGAGACTGGACTTTACACAGATGCCTTCGAAGCTTCTGCAACCACCGGTGGAACTATGATTTTAGCAGTCGTGTTATCGGCACTTGAAAGACTTGAGTTACCTTTGCCAACCTCTGTTACCGACAATATAGGAAATTTCAACATCGCTTTAGCACTTGCAGGTTTGATTACATATCTAATAATGTACAGATTTAAGGAAACTGAATTAGATTTAGGAGTGATACTTTCATCTGCAGACTCAAGAAGAAAACAAATGCTTCCTGTGTTCGATACGAAACTGAATGTTTGGGTTTTACCAGAGGGAGCCGAGCAAGAGGTTGCACCAGTCTACAGCGTTTGGGGGCCATTGGGCAGAGCAAGCCTAGTTGTACCAATGGTATTGTTCAGTATTTCTCTGGTTGCTGTTGGAATGACAAAACTAGCAAATGAGATGATCTGGACTCTGTTGATGATTGTACCAATTGGAATTATTGTAAAAGAAGTACTAGATGAAAAAAGCGCTTCTTCAACAGGCCGAATGATTGCAACATTTACTATGATTGCAGTAGCCTATCCTATGGCGTTTGCTCTCAATGATTCAAGAGCAGGATTTGGTAACCTAGAGCCATCATTCTTAGCCTTTGATTTAATCATGCTTTCAGGTCCAGTATTAGTTTCGATTCTACTAACAAAGAAGGGCTTGAATGACGAATCACTAAACAAGAGTGCTGACGTTGCAACCATGGTCGGCCTCCTTATTATCGGATTATTCGATGCAAGTGGAGGCCTTCTATTCTTGAGTATGTACATGCTGGTTATTTCTAGAGCAATGAAGCATAGATTAAGTTTCATTTTGAGCATTGCACCTGGTGTACTGTTAGCATTTGGATTTGGCATGGAAGGAGATCGATTTGTGACAGATGGCGCAATTATATCTCAGCTAATTACAGGAGTTGAACTTACTGCCTACAGTCCATCAGGAAACGATATTTTCGATGTAAGTAGGTTCTGTTACCTATTGATGGGCTTAACGAGCTTTGCCATCCTAGGAAAAGGAATTGTAGACAGAAGATTTGGCTTTGATGGTAATGGAGATGAAATGCCTATTACAATGCCAGGAGTATGGTTGACGGTTGGA
>MDTC01123669.1_pt1 | contig 13437 bp, 14 predicted proteins | sample 811181 | NCBI WGS metagenome assembly MDTC01 (sample SAMN05326644, study PRJNA326480) | marine metagenome | isolation source: seawater | place: Pacific Ocean: North | collected 2011
AGTTTAATTAACACTAAAAGTAATACCTCAAGAGTAAAGTATGCAAAAGAATTTTTTGCTGAGATAGATTTACTGAATGATGCTGAATTTAAGAATTTTTTGCTCCATTTACGTGACCAGAGAGATATTGATACTGAATTACTCAAACTCTGTACAGAAAACTACATCAATGATGATTCTGAGAATAACTATATTAAATTACAAGAAGTCCTAGCTACGGAAAGAAAGGACCTCTTTAGAAAGCTCAACTGTTTTGATGAATCGACTATCCACCTTGTTAATCTCAGAAAGAGAATACTTGCCAATTCAACTGCCAATCAAAATTTTCAAAAAGTGGAGCATGATCTTAAGACTTTATTTATTGATTGGTTCAATAGAGGATTCTTGATACTAAAACCTATTGACTGGAATACTCCAGCTTCAATATTAGAAAAAATCATCAAATATGAGTCAGTGCACCAGATAAATAACTGGCGAGAATTAAGGGACAGGATAGATTCACATGATCGCAAATGTTTTGCTTTTTTTCATCCAGCCATGGCAACAGAACCACTAATTTTCGTTGAAATTGCATTCCTTGATGAGATGCCTAACAAGATTAACACCATACTCGATACTCAGCGAAACATGCTCAGTGAATCAAAGGCAAATACAGCTGTATTTTATTCCATCTCCAACTGCCAGAGGGGTTTAGATGGGATCTCATTTGGAAACTTTTTACTAAAAGAGGTGGTTACTTTCATTGAGAAGGAAATTCCCAATATCAAAAATTTTATTACGCTCTCACCAGTACCAAAATTTATGACTTGGCTTAAAACGCATGATCCCGATCTACACACCGCAATAATGGCATCGCCGCAAATAGAAAATATCAGCAAGTATGAAAAACAACTCAATATCCACATAAGAGATTACTTGTTGATCTCTAAAAGGGAGGACCAGAAACCCAATGACCCAGTATCGAGATTTCATCTGGGTAATGGAGCGTCATTACACCGTATAAACTTTATGGCTGATACTTCAAAAAATAGTTTGCTAAAAGGTGCCTCTTTCATGGTTAATTATAAATATGACAACAAGTATATTGAAAAAAATCATGAACAATACACTAAGCATAATCGGGTCATTGTAAGAAAAAATATTTAAATTAAGGAGTTATAATTTAGTTCAGACCTCATTTTTTTATGCTGGATTAATATCTATTTTTATAAGATGAGAAAAATTCCTAAATCCACCATTAAATACAAATTCGCTAGGAAACCGGTAATATAAAAAACACTTCTAATACTCGGATTTCTGTCAGTAGCAACAATGTAGTATAAGAACATATGGATAATTCTAGAAATGGCATATACCCATACAATAATCGTTAATACACTAGCCGTATAATCTACCATTATTGCAATAATGCTCATCCCAAAAATTGGTACTATATTTTCTAATGAGTTCCAAAAAGTTCTATAAGCTCTAAACAAGAAAGAGTCTTGACCGAGGGAGGCATCCATCACACCGACCTTGTAGCTTTTTTGCTTTCTGTGCGCTCGAATTAAAATGATTGCCTGAATAATAATTGTGCTTAATATGAGCCATAATCCAGTAAATACTTGCTGATACTCATCCATATTTTTTAATCCTTAATGTATTAATGCCTGAATACTTATGTTACATCACTTCATTAATTAAAGTGAGGTAATAGATTTAAAAGAATTAATTTAACTATAGAAAAATAATTTTATTCTTCATGACAAGAGCAATCTAGGTTAATGCAAACTTGGTGGTTTTTATAGTGTGAGTAAGTAACAAAAATAGTACCCATCAAAGTCAATCCTTTTTCACCATATTCACCCAGCATTCTCTCGCCCAATAGCACTGCCAGAATAAGTATTAATAATCCCAATATACCAATGAGTAGAAAGGAAATGGTTTTATGATTTTTATAACCCATAATCAAAGCAAAAATACTGATAGGAACTGCTAATAATAGAATCATCTTATGCATAAACTCATTATCATAAGAAAAAGAAAGAAAAGCAGAGGTTAAGATAATAAATGAAGGGGCGAATAAGCAATGGATTAAGCATATCATGGATAATGACATAGCAAATTTATCCGTTGTTAGTTGTGTTCTAATCATAATTATAACTCTCTAAACGAAACAACTCGGTAATAATGACCATAAGCTGATCTAGATTGGATATTATTTCTAACTTTTAAATTCATTCCCCACTATCAGAAACTAACTTCATTTTCGATGAACCAATTAATAACAAACCAAAAATCAGCATAAATAAAAACGGACCAATAATTGAAATTTTTGGCTTTGCGGTCGCCATCCAAATATCCCCAAACATCGGAATCTGATCGAATGTTGAAACTGTAATACGATTTCTAGATAACACTTGATCTTCAACTGTCTCATTAATTTTATCTAAATACTGACCAGCAGCCTGCATGAATAATGCGTGGCTTCTCGAGTCAGTTTGAGCAAGGGCAATTAAACTGCGCTGCATAATCGTTGTGGGTGACAAATACTGCAACACATCAAGCATATCCTCACGATCGTGCATGCTGTCAGCAAACGCCTGAACGATAGGTTGAGTGTTATTCTCAACTACTGAATTAGATAAAAATAAAGCCCGATAATATCCTGGTACCTGATCATCACCAATCGTTAACTCCGGATGGTCCTCTAAAAAGTTCTGCGTCAGTTCTGCAGTTCGTTTCGTAGCTTCACTTGAAGCAAAACGTGCGTCAGATAACAGCTCTAGCTTTGAAGGTTGAGGGAATAGATAGGTAGAAATACTATTGGAAGCTGCTGGAATAATTAATACGAATAAAAGCCAAAAGCTCACTAGCTTCGACAAACTGGAGACCCCTTTTTTGCTTCGTCCAACTAGCAGAAAAATTAGCCCAAACCAGAATAAAAAATATGCACCAACTAAAATTATCCATGCAGTAGCAGCAGTAATTGAGACATTTTCAGCTACCATAAGACCGTAAATCAGTGCCACCATTACGATTACCAACAACAAACCTGATCGCGCCAGCATTCTGTTCATAATTATGCTGCTTTCAGTCAATGGGTTGGAGAGTAACATTTTATATAATCCCCGCGCCCGATCTGAAGCAATTACATCAAAGTTCAATGCGATTAATAAAAGGGGCATGATGATGGTAACAAAAAAAACAAAATCCATACGGCCGAATAAAAGAGTCATCGGGTTATCATATTCATAAGGTTCAACCATCGACATTCCATTACGCCTAGGGCTAATCATTATACGTTTAGGTAAGATCTCATTCATTCCAATTGCTAGATGTGACAAAGAACCAGTTTTATGGACTGCGGGTAATTGGATGTCCATAGGTCTAGCACTATAGGGACTTGACTCGCTCTCACCATTCTCTATAGCTACTAAATCCGCTCTCCATTTTGCTGCGTGCTCCTGAAGTTGCTCTTCATATTGTATAAGAGAAGCATAATTAGATTCCTGCCAAGCCAAACCAGACCAAATGGAATAAAAGCCAGCAATAATAGCAAAGATCAGGAGTGATTTTGTTGCCAGTGATCGACGCATTCGCAAAAGCTCATATAAAAAAAGTGCTTTATTCATGAAATGGCCTCTAAATCATCAATGCTTAGGGTAGTTCGACGTGCAAATAAAAAGGCCAAAATCGTCAATGTAATCAGTGCAGCAAACATCGAAATATAATAAGAAATGAGAGATAAAAAACGCGGGGCTTCTCCCCGATATTCAGTAATTTGATTCCAGAGCTCTACTCCAGCGGTATAAGTATTCCCAGTATCAACTCCATTCAACATTAAATCATCATTCATTTGTTTAATAATGCTCCGACGATGCAGCTCTGCCTCCCAAGAAAAAGCTTCATGATGGATACGATCAGTTCCCGCTAGTCCCGCTGATAATTTCTTCAAAGCAGTAGTAGGTGATAAGAAAGATAGACCTTCAAGAATAATTTCTTGCCTCTCATATACTTCTTTTAGGTCATCATAAACTTCATCATAAAGAGGATCAGCATGCTCTTCACTTCTTTGTAGGATGTAACCTCTGTAATTGATCGGCAGATCATTTATAGAACTCACGCCATATTTATCCAAGATCTCTTGCCGAGAAATCTCTTGATAATTATCATCTTTAGAATAAGCCGCACGTGCTTGAGACAATGATCTTTCAACCTCAAAACCTTTTGGTTGGGGAACAACGAATGTAGCAGCATCATTTGCAAATCTCGGTGCAACCACAATCAACACAAACCAAATTGTGAAAAGCGTGATTGCAGCTGAACGACGACTGGTACTTTTAGCAGAGACACCAATGGCAATAAATGCAAAAATCATAAAATAAAGAGCATACACACTAAGCAAAATAGTTAAACGCAGTAATTGATCTACTTGGGCTGAGCCAGCTTGAAAGAATATGGTCGCAACTATTATGATGAAAGATAGAGGAATAAGAAGTTTCAATACCACATAAAAAGCAGCACTAAGTTTTCCCTGGAATATTGATTTTAGTGAAATCCCATGACTCAAGAGTTGCTTCAAAGTCCCATCCTCACGTTCACCAGCATAGCTAGAGAATAATAATAAGATAATCACTAGTGGCAATATTACTTGCATAATCCAAGCCGGAGTCAATGAAACATAGTTCGACAAATCACCAGCACCTTCAGCGTATCGAAATACAGCTGGATTTCTTCGATGTGCCTCCATCCAAACAGCCAAACCACTATAATCTATAGCGCCAGGTTCAAATGTTGACATTGCAGGAATTGGTTTAAACGCATACCGCGAAAAATGTGCTGCAGAATGTGGATTTCGCTCACCTTGATTAATCCAAACCTCATGATCATTTGTAGCAGCAGAGGCACGCTCTCGCTCTAATGTATCAGTGCGTTGCCAGCTCAAAAAAATTGCTACCAACATAATTACTAGTGTCACCAAGTAAATGATAGTGGTGAAACGATTGCGTCCCATGATGGTTTGTTCTTTCGAAGAAATTATTTCAGAAATCATTATCATGCTTCCTGATTGTGCTGCATATGACTGAGATAGATGGTTTCAATTTCAGCAAGAGAAACATCTTCAGTTATTAAGGTCTCTAAAAGTTCACCATCCCTCATTATTCCCAATCGATCACCTATTTCTTTAGCACGAAACAAATCGTGAGTGGCCATTAAAATGGCTACACCATCCTTTTTTAATTTTTTCAATAGTTGACAAAATTCATTTGCAGCTTTTGGATCGAGACCTGAAAGTGGCTCATCTAATAGTAAAACCTTGGCTTTTTTAGCGATTGCAATGGCAATACCAACCTTCTGACGCATCCCTTTAGAATATGTACTTGAGTAAAAATGATGAAATTCACTTGCGAGACCAGCATCTTCAAGGCAAGAAGCCAAATAATCGGGATCATTGGTTTTTCCTGCTAGTTTCACAAAGAATTCAAGATTCTCCATTCCAGTAAACTCAGGATACAAAGAAACCTGTTCAGGAATATATGCAACAGCGGCGCGTGTGGCCTCGATATTATCCTTGACACTTAACCCATTAATGAGAGCCTCACCATTCGTTGGCTTCAAAAACCCTAATAATAGGTTAATTGTCGTAGTTTTTCCGGCTCCATTTGCTCCAAGGAAGCAAAAAATTTCACCCTTTTCTACTTTAAATTCTAAGCCCTCTAGAACTGTATTTTGATCGAATGTTTTAGTTAAGTTTTTCGTTTCAATCATATTGATTGCTCCAAGTTAGTGAGAATTTGACGGAGGGGAAAGGATTCAAACCCGGGGGAGATTTGAATCCTTGCACTAGTTGAGAAACAGTTAGTCCGCCAGTTGAGTTCTTAAACTATCAATAATTTAGAACTTCACACTAAAACTTACACCAATATTTTTTCCTGCTAAGGGAACCTCGTTTTTAACAAATGAAGAGTGATTTCGTGCCACCTCATTGAGTAAATTATGACCGAATACTGATGCAAATATCTCTGTTCCTGATTCAGAAACAAACTTCTGACTGAATCTAGCATCCAACATTTTAAAGCCTTTGGTCACCGTTTCATTCAAACCAATATCATTTTGCTCTTGAACATCCTTTAGCACCAAACTAAATTGAGCACCCTGTTCCTTCGAGTACAATAATGAATAAATATTCCTTTCAGGAGTCATCCTGGGAATATTGCCCCCATCATTAAATTCACCTGATATAGAATCTCTGGCTATTGATAATTCTAAATTGCCATCATATATATTAAATGTTCTACCTAGTTCTAATTCATAACCAGTTAGTTGGGCATCTTTTTGTTTATAATTGGCAACAGTGAGATTCTCTTCTTTCTTCGCTGAATCCATAATATAAATATAGTCATCTACATTGTTGTTAAACATTGTGAATGTCCCAAAAAAACCACTTTGATTGTAATTTAGAGTTAGGTCGATATTTCTTGACCTTTCTTTATCAATGCTTGTGTTACCTATTTCAAACCTGCCTGTTGCTAGGTGTGGCCCATTCATATAAAGCTCAACCGCTGATGGAGCTCGCTCTACGCTTGCCATATCCAAACTAACATTGAAATATTCATTAATGTTTCGATTAAGACTTATGGCCAAACTGTCATTTTCGAAATCCTTGTCAAAATAATCTATTTCTTCCTCATGCTCCTCGTGCTCATGACCTTCTTCCTCTTCTTCATGATGCGCAACGGAACCTTTTCTATTGATACGGTCATGTCTGATGGCCAGATCAAAGTTAAATAAGTCTAAATCTGTGCTGACATAATAGCCAAATGAGAATTCTTTATTATCAGAGGGCTTCATGAATGCTTCATGACCAATGATTGAAATATCTTCTTGTATCATATTAATCACTGTTCGTTGCGAGAGTTTGTCAGTTGAAAAATCAACCACGACACCAAATTCCTGCGCCTCATTATTGAAGGTTGTCGGCCCCTCTTCATGCCCATGATCATCTTCCTCTTCTTCATGACCAGCTTCCTCAGCATGCTGCTCAATTAGGGAATACTCAGTCCCTGCATAAAAGTAATCAATTTTTTTCAAAGCGCTATCTGAAAAAATATAAGAGCCTTCTAAGTTAAATACTTCAGAATCGGAGGTGACAAATATTCTTTCTTCCTCATGCTCACCCTCTTCCTCCTCTTCATGCTCTTCACCATGAAATGGAACTCCATAAAGACTCTCTATTCCACGATAAGAGAGGCCCACATAACCCCAATCACCGGTCTTGGAGACACCAATACGTTGCGACTCACTTTCATAATCCGAATTTGTTAGATATTTTGGATTCTCTTCATGCTCTTCATGCTCATCTTCGTGCTCTTCTTCATGCTCTTCTTCATGTATTATCGCACCGAAAGGTATTTCAAATTTCTCGAAACTTGAATCTTTATAAGCCAAACTAAAATTCAAACCACCTAGATTATTTTGATAAGACATTTCTCCAGATTTACCGCCATTGACTGTTTGAGCTTCACCTCCTATGCGTAACTCTGATTCCAAAAAGTCAGTTCTAGCAATAGTATTATCAACCACGTTAATAATTCCGCCTGTAGTACCATTGGAATAGAATATTGATGAAGGACCTCTGATGACTTCAATTTGTTGAATATTATTGAGGTCAATATCATTTATATGATCAGCGCCAATACCAGCGACATCACGATTTACCCTACCATTACTCATTATTTTTACACGATTCCCAGACATTCCACGAATAACTGGTTGGCCTACTCCTGAACCATAATCGGCGGAGGATACACCCAGAAGATTGTCTATTGTTTCTCCAAGGCTCTGGGTTGCCATATTTGAGACAGCATCACCATCCAAAAGATGGATTGGGTTATGAATACTATTTAAGTTTTTTTCTATGTAAGAGGAAGTTACAATTATTTCCTCTATTACATCCTGTGCAAGGACATTATTTATATTTATTACACTCAATAATATGAGTGCACATCTGATTTTTTTCATTTCGATCTCCGGTATAGATAAAGTTAATTAATACAATAAAATTAAACTTTACTAATAGGAGGCGCTCTGGAGTGAAAGTTACTGAAGTATTCAGATATGTAGATCTCAATCTTTTCAATGGCGAGAGAGCCCTGGAATGAAAAATTTGCAATAAAATTATTAACGTTAAATGAATCTGAAATATCATTGCCACAATGATTACATTCAAAATGAACTATCTCTGTATTTATTTCATCACAAGAAAAAGCATGTAATGTTGACGAAAAAGCAAAGAGCAAGCCAATTATCAGAATAATAGTTTTATTATTTAAATACTTCATAAGTGTTATAATATAACGTAATGATCATATTAAGCAAAATATTTTAAAAAATTGCTTGGTAAAATCAGCTTATTCAAGCTTTCTTAGCGAAATCATCATAATGGAAATATTTAATTCCTTGAGATTTTCTTGATGTAACCATGGTCTTAGCAACTAAATCTGCCCTGACACACTTATATTTACTGAATGCCCCCATCAGAAGAAAGTTTATTAGGATGAAGCACTTTTGACCTATATCTTCCATAAACCTGGGCTCACTTCGAGCCCCTAAAAGTAAACCAGGACGAAATATATTGGTACTCATAAAATCTAATGCTTCAATTTTCTTTTCTATTTTACCTTTGGTACTTAAATAGAAGTTTTTTGAAGATACATCTGCGCCCACCGAAGAGATAAGGCTCACTTTCAGTGCTCCAGCCTTTTTTGCTTTTTCAGCTAAAGCAATGGTGTAATCATGATCTATTTTCTTGAAGTTATTCTTATTACCCGCCTTTTTTATAGTCGTCCCCAGACAAAGAAATAAATGATCACACGCTGGAAAATTGCCATTACAAATAAAATCATCGAAATCAACTATCAAATTATCAATATTACTGCTTAGATTTGACATAGGTCTTCGTGTAATAGCGATGACTTTATTCTCTTTTTTGCTCAAATGATGGCACACTAAATTACCGACAAGACCTGTTGCACCTATTACGACCGAAATTTCTGACATCACACTAAACTCATTAATTATCTAATTATTTTTCATTACATCATGAATAAAATTTTTACGTTCCAAGATTTAACCATAATTCATCATAAGAATAAGTTTAACTCAACAAATTAAATACTGCTCTATTCATCCTAACTAGGTTTGTTGTATTATTAGCTTATTATGATTACACCAAAAAATACTTGTGAGAAAGACATAATTGAATTTCTTACATCATGGAAAGATGGAATACTTGATATTGGAAAAGCATTCCGTAACCATGAGAATTACGAAGAAAAAGCAGCAGCATTCATACACAAACATTATGCCTTTGAAGATGAACAAGTTTTATTTAAGCCCACCTATACTAAAGATGTAATATTTAGGAATGACTTTGATCAAGCGCTGTCTTATTTTATATCCGGCAATATCGCTGAAGACTCCGGATTTGCTATAAAACCATGGTTGGATATTTCTACAACTGACATTAATTTTATAATCGAAGATCAACTCTGCGCTGTAATGGGTGTACTTGAACTCAAAGCAGAAGCCTCTAAAAGCATTGCTGTAATTGCTTTCACATTTGTATTGATAAAAACTAAAACAAAGCTAAAAATCAAAATTCACCATTCTTCTGAAATAAGCTCATAAGCTCTAAATTACTAATTCAAAAGTCTATTTGTAGCTGTATCTTCTATCAGAGAAAGTGCGGACTCGCTTTCGCCAAGCTCTATAAGAACCTGTTTTTAGATTTTCTCGCATCAGTATTTTTACTTCTTTTTCACCTAGACCATACTGTGTTTTTATATTTTGGAAAGTAACGTGATCAGAGAGTGCCATCTGAATAACTTCACTTACTTGATCTTTAGAAAGTTCTTTTTTCATATTTGTAAAATAAAAAAAATTAGACAATTAAAACCATCGAACAACACCAATTATTCCAGCAGTTGCATAGAAGAATTGTAATAATAAAATACCATAATGCCTACAAAGAAAAGCCCATACACCAATTGCAACAGCAGAGATAAAAAGGAGAGTGAAACCTAGTACTTCATTTCCAGTGTTTGAGGCAACCAGCATCGAATAAGCAATTGCAGTAATAACCCCGAACCATTCAAGTGCTTTCTTAGAAATCATTATTTAGTGATCAGGTAATTTAAAAACCAGCATCGCCAGTTGGCCAGGCTGGGCTATTGCCAACATCTTGGCCATCTCGATTAATCTTTGCAATGGCACTTTCCATAATTGTTAGGCCCTCTTTAAATGTTTTTTTATCCATATTTAAAGCTGGGTACATTCTGATATTCTCCTCACGATCACTAATCGCCCACACCCCGGTATAGAGCATTTCACTCCTAACGGCACGTGCATACCACCAACTTTTATCATCTTTTTTATCTTCAGGTGGCTGGAAACTTACTCCTAACAACAGACCACTGAGTCGAACTTGCCTCACAATTTCATATTTTTCTTCCCAGTTCTTCATCACGTCTTTAGCTATTTTGGCTAATTGTGCAGCATGATCGATAATGTTGTCACGTTTAAATATCTCGAGAGTTTTTATGCCAGCTGCACAACCTGCTGGTGTACCAGCAAATGTTGAGTTTGCTGAAAAATCTGGGTTATTACCAAGAATTTCATCGCGCGCTGCAACTCCAGCACATGCTTCAATACCGCCAGATAAATTTTTACCTATTACTAAAATATCAGGCGTAACATCATAATGTTCAACAGCCCACATTTTTGCAGTGCGACCCAGCCCAGTAAGCACCTCATCAGCAATCATTAACCAGTCATTGCGATCGCATATATCACGAATTCCTTGTAAAAATTCTTTAGTTGGTATCCAGTTACCGCCCTCAGCTAAGCCAGGTTCAACCATGACTGCCGCAATGTTATCTTTAGCTGCAATATAATCTGGAATATGGTGCTCCAAATAATGTAAACAATAATCTGTATATTGTTTTTCTGTCATGCCAGCTGGAATAAAATCACTGTGTGGGTATGGTGCTATAATGGCACCACCATTCCAGCCCTCCATATATTTTCTGCTATTTAGCCCACCAAAAACTTTGGTTCCGATACTGTTCCCATGGAATGAAGAGGAAAAAGTGATCACATGGCGTCTTTTTTTATAGCACATCGCCATATAAAAAGCTGATTCAGCCGCTTCAGTGCCTGAAACCTCATAAGTAAAACGAGATAAGGCTTGATTTGGCGTAATTTGAGTAATATTTTCAGCTAATTCATAGCGCAATGGATGGTCATAATGAAATCCATATCTCTGTTGCGCTTTATGCACCGCTTCAATTACCTCAGGATGAGCATTACCGAGTGGATTTGTTGCCCACCCATTTTGAAAATCGATGTATTTATTACCATCAACATCCCATATGTAGTCTCCAAGCGCCTTACCAACCATAACTTGTCCGGCCGGTCTAAAACCACGTTTCGCTGCTTGTTGCAGCTTATCATCGAAAATTAAACCATTCTGGAATAATGAAACACCACGCTTTAAGATTGCTTTGGCTTTGGGCCCTGGAATGGATTTAGTCATATTAAATACTTATTACTCAATTATGTCTTGTATCATTTAGTATAACAGTAAGTATTAATAGCTAAAATATTACGCACACAATGTGCACCGCAAAAACTAATATTAATTAACCGGATTAAAAATTGGTCGTGTTACTGAGTAAGCCCAATAGAAAAACAGAAACTGCAATGCTAAACGGAAATATAATAAAGATAATGGGATCTCAGGAAATGCTTCAGGGGTAAGCGCCATGTATATATTTGCCGGATAAACGCAAATTAAAAGTGCCACTAAGCCCCAACCAGCAATTTTTCGTAATCTTGGAACTAACAAGCAAACACCTCCTAAAATTTCAAAAAAACCACTGATATATACTGCCTCTGCATGCAATGGAAAAGAAGGGGGCATAATGGCTAAATAAAACTCTGGATTTATAAAGTGATCAACACCTACGTTTATAAAAAAACCAGCCAAACCGAGCAAAACTAACTTTCTCCAGATACCCAAGGGTAACTTCAGCCATGAGGAAATAGATGATAGTAATTGCATAATTTTGAATTATCGCTCGCCATTATTTATGAGGAGCAACTAAGTATTTCTCACCAGTTGCCTGTTTAGCATAGCTCTTGATTATTTCTGGCTGCAACATCTCTTCAAATGAGATAGTTTGCGAATACTGGCTGGCAAAAGTTGTTTTTATTTCTTTGGCCACACGGTCACGCATCAGCTGGAATTTTTCCATACCAATTCTTTCTATCATTGGCATTAGAAGCCACCCACCAAGGCCCCATTGCATCCCAAAAGATCGATTCAAAATAGTTGGTGATTGATCTAACCCTCCATAAATATATACCTGTTTGTATGTATCAGATCCATACCGACTATATTCTTTTGATTTTTTATTAGCAGCCACTTCCATTGCCGCTAAGATCTGGCCCGCTAATTTACCATCATTGCCGCCTCCAGTCGCATCAAAACCTAATGTGGCACCGGTAACTGTTAACGCCTCAATCAGGTTTCTCATAAAATTTTGATCACTGCTATCTAACACATATTCAGCACCTAATTCTTTCAAAGTTTTAACTTGCTCATCAGTTCTTACTATATTTACGAGTGGTATTGCATCATCCATACACACCTTAATTAACATTTTTCCTAGATTCGATGCTGCGGCAGTATTCAATAAAGCATGATGATTTTCCATTCTCATAGTTTCAACAAATGCGAGAACGGTTAATGGGTTAACAAATGACGATGCTGCTTCAGTTGCAAGAGTATCATCATTCATAATTAAACAATTATGTGCAGGCACACAGCGGAACTGAGAGTACATTGCACCACCTGCTACACCTACTAATTTTCCAATCAAAGTTGTCGAATTTGAACCACTCGCCTCTATCACTCCAGCACCTTCATTACCGACTGGCATAGCTTGATTTAATCTTGATTTCATTGTTCCCATCAACGCCGGATGAACTCTCATACTAGTTAACGTATTATCTCCTGAACCTCGAGTATTGAGACTATCAAGGTCAGCAGCAAAGCTTATTAAAAGGCCAAGATCCGAGGGATTAATTGGTGATGCTTCTACTTTAACTAACACCTCATGTTCCAGAGGAACTGGTTTCTTTGTGGTCGCAATGGACAATTCAATAAAACCCTCAGGTGTGAGTGTCGATCTTATTTCTTTAGAGGTATTTTCAGACATGATTAACCCTTACAATTATTTTTTAAAAAGGGATGGTACTAATTTTGGAGTATTTTTCCTGTAATTATTATACTCATCTAAATGCCCCCATTTTTCTATACCTCGTGCCTCTAATATTCTTATTCCACTAATAAAATTCAAAAGTAAATAAGTGAAAATGGGAGAAAATAAT
>MDTC01248910.1_pt1 | contig 13437 bp, 8 predicted proteins | sample 811181 | NCBI WGS metagenome assembly MDTC01 (sample SAMN05326644, study PRJNA326480) | marine metagenome | isolation source: seawater | place: Pacific Ocean: North | collected 2011
GGCGGCCAGCGCAAAGCCGACCACCGTGACCAGGCCGCCGGCCACCCCCAGCAGGGCGCGGCCGCCGACGAGCCCGGCGATGACGACCGCATCGGAGGCGACTCCCGCCAGCCCGGCGCCGAGCGCCAGCGAGAAGACCGCCTGACTCGCGCACGCACAGAGGACCCCGAGGATCAGCGGCGTCCTTCGCCCGATCCGGTCCGACACGCTGCCCGCGATGGGCGCGGTCAGCATCCACAGCGCCGGGGTTGCCGAGGTGATGACACCGGCCAGCACCTCGCTGTAGCCGAGCTCCCTGGCGATGCCGCCCCACAGGGGGGCGACGATGAGCATGGCGGCGTTCAGCGACACCAGCGCGAGCATCATCGGGATGAGACCGACGAGGACGCGGCCGAGGGTGGGCTCGGCCGGCTCAGCCAAGCGGCAGGTCCTCCTGCTCGGCGTCGAAGGCGTCGGGTCGCCAGTGCATGCGGCAGCGCGCCTCGTAGGTCTCCTGGCTGCCCAGCACCACCTGATCCTCCCGGGCGATGAGCCGCTGGGAGCGGTCCGCGGGGGCGCCGCACACCATGCAGACCGCCAGGTTCTTCGTGATGTATTCGGCGACCGCGAGGAGCTGGGGCATGGGCTCGAAGGGCTTTCCGGCGAAGTCCTGATCCAGGCCGGCGACGATGACCCGGCGGCCCTCGTCGGCGAAGCGGTTGCAGACGTCGACCAGGTCGTGGTCGAAGAACTGGGCCTCGTCCACGCCCACCACCTGGGCCTCGCCGACCAGGCGCAGCATGTCGGACGCATGAGCCACCGGCTGGCAGGGCAGGCGCCGCCCCGAGTGGGTGACGACGTCCTCGCGGGCGTAGCGGATGTCCACCGCTGGCTTGAAGACCAGCACGTCCTGCTTGGCGATCTGCGCGCGCACCAGGCGGCGGATCAGCTCCTCGGTCTTGCCGGAGAACATGCAGCCGGTGACGACCTCGATCCAGCCGCTTCCGGGGGGCATGCGGTAGACGCTCACGGGGGCTCCTGGGTCGGGCCCCCCTTGTAGCGTGTCGGACACCCGATCTGCGAGGCAGGCCCGCCACTTCCCTCAGGCTCCGCCCGCGCTTCGAAGTCGGATGGTCTACGGATCACTCGCGTCGACGACGCAGCGCCATCAGCAGGGCCCCCATGAACGCAAGGATCGAGCTTGGCGCTCCGGCGGCGGAGCTGCACTGCTGCTGCTGCCAGTCCAGCACCGGCGGCTCGGGCGGTGGCGGCGGACACAGCGCCAGGTCACTCACCTGCTCGATCTGGGGGGCCGTCTCGGTGATCTGCTGCTCCCCGGTCACCAGGCTGACCGCCAGGATGTTGGTGGGCGCGGTGTCTCCTCGAGTCCCTCCCGAGTCGCCCCACAGGGGGTAGTAGGTGTCCGCCGTCGACAGGCGGATGGTCTGCTCGTCACCGGTCGATCGCTCCCACGGCACGGGACTTCCGACGCTGGCGTAGACGATGGTCCAGCGGTCGGAGGCCGCGATCGTCGTCACCACTTCCGCACAGACCGCCAGCTCCTTGTCGGCGGTCCAGGCGCGGCTGCTGACCAGCTCGGGGACCGGCACGGCCGCCGAGGGGCGGGGCTGGCCCGTCTGGAAGGTGACCGTGACCACCTCGGTTCCTGGTCGCTTCAGGGAGACGACGTAGCTCGTGTCGGGCTGCAGGGGCGGGAGCGGGAAGCGGTCGCCAGATCGGCCGATCCCGGCCTGCTCCTCGGACAACACCGCGCCCGTCTCCTGCTCGACCAGGGTCAAGCTCCGCGGTTCACAGGGGCCGCCCAGCTCATTGGGGGCCAGCGCCATTGGCGGTCCGACCCACATCATCGACAGGGCCGGGGGCACGTCCTGCTCACCGTCGGCCGGAACCGTGATCAGCTCGGGGCACGCCGCGAGCGCTATGTTCGGCAGCAAGAGGAGGATCATGATCGGCTCCGGGGATCAGCTTCCGTTCTGCACCATGGCATCACAAGAGGGGTCTACGGGTCCCTTGGGATCCTCACAGGTCGGTGTGGACTGCAGCCACTGATAGCAGCGCGCCGCCTCACACTCGTCCCAGCTGAAGTCGGACCAGATGGTCTGGAGGTACGACTCGCACTCCGCACGGCTCTCGAACGGGATCTCGTCTCCGGGACAGCCTTCCCAGTACTCGCACATCACGACACGCTGGGTGGCGATGAAGCTGGCCCGCTCACCCCAGTCGCAGGTGAACTCGGTGTCCGAGTCGATGTCCGAGTCGGTGTCCGAGTCCGTTTCTCTGCCGGTACACCCCGCACCGAGGAGGAGCACCAGGACTGCCGCAATGCGACGAAGAAGGGGAATCATGGTCATTGCTCCACCAACGCCCAGTCCGTGTTCACGCTATCGTAGGTGGTTTCCCACACGCCGCCACCGCTCGGTCCGGGTGGGGATTGCTTCAACTGGCTTGGCACGCCGACGGTCAGGTGGGCAGAACCGCAGGTATAGTCTGTCGCAGTGACCTCTCCATGGAATGAGAAGCACTTGCGACCCTCGGGCTGGAACGCCAGCGCCTGACCGTAGTCCGAGAACGGGCCAGTGACCATGGGCCCCAACCCTGTGCCTGGTTCGAGTACGCCGTCGGTCACGGAGTTGCCCGCGAATTGCCGGTACAGGTAGACGCCGCCGTTCCCAATCGTACCAGTGCAAGAGAGGTCCTTGCCAGGGGCGCCGACAGCCAGGTAGCCGGCCTTGGAGGTCCCTTTGTCGAGGACACCGTACGCGATCGCCTCGCCGAACCGATCGAGAACATCCGCTGGACAGCTCGCGCTGAAGTCCGTGCTCATCAAGGTGTCTCGTGGGCTGGAGAGCGACTTCCCCTCCGAGATGTCGTACTCATAGACCTCACCCGCACCTCCGTTATCACCCATGGGCACTCCTCCAGGCCCGTGGGGGGCGGCGATCCAGACTCGCCCTGGGCCGTCCCACTGGGTCGTCCACCGGCCGGTGCCGGGGTTGCCGGACCAGGCTCGACTCACGAACGAAGACGTGATCGAAGCGCCGAAGTACGTGTCGTCGATGGCGGTCTGATCGAAGAACTGATCGGCGCCTGCGAAGTCTGTGATGAACACCGCACCCCTCGAAGGCGGGGTGGGCCCGATTGGCCAGAAGTGGGTCTGGGCAACCATCGTTGCACCTGATCCGGTCAATTGGATCTCCCACTCTTGAGGCGCACCGATGAGGATGTCTGCCTGTCCGTCGTTGTCCAGATCTGCGACGTGGACGGCCTCACCGAATCGTACGCCTTGCTGGGTCCCTTCGATGGGGAAGCCGAAGGTGCCGATTCGAACTCCGAACGGATCAAACACGGTGGCGTCCGGCACGAGCTCCGACGAACGGCTGCCAAGGAGTACAGCTACGATGCCGGAGTTCCGTGCGCCGATCGTACCGCTCCCCGGATTGTGAACCGCCGGGTCGAAGTGGACCGCCGTTGCGCCCGGCGCGCCCACCACCAGGTCCTCGATCCCATCTCCATCGACATCCCCAACAGCGAGCGAACTCCCAAACTCGTCGGCCCCGTTTCTCGCCGCGACCCACTCCGGGATGGTCGTCATGTCGAACGTCTGAACCTCCGACAGCGGGTCAAGCACGCCGGACGAGAACGCAGTGACAAATCCAGAGGGATTGGAGCTTGTGTGCCCACCTGCTGCAAGGTCGTCCATGCCGTCTGAGTTGAAGTCGCCCACAGCCACCGTCTGTACTCCTGGGGCCTGAAGGAGCTTCCACGGCACGTGGTACACTCTACCGCTGTCGTCTCCGGCCTTGAAGGCGCCCTTGAGGACCGCGATCGTGCCCTCTCCAGGGGCCGCAACGGCCAGGTCGACCACGCCATCTCGGTCAAAATCACCGTGCGCAACCTCCGCCCCGAATTCGTCCCCTGTTGCGGCCGGGCTGCCCATATCGTTGTTGTCAGCGTACTGGTCAAGGACGCCGCTGGTATCCGATGCCGGGATAGGGGCCCACCAAGGCGTCATCGGCTTCATCCAGGTTGCGTCTGGGTCCGAGAATGGAAGGTTCTTGCGCCTGAGTGAGGGCTCATCGGCCCGGACCCCCTCGCGCTCTACCTGATAGCAGGTAGCGTCCCCCAGCGTAGTCGAGGCGGTCGTCGGAGGGAGTAGACTCAGTGGGACTTGAATGATGCCCGGCTCGACCGCGGTAGTCGTAAACGGGCTGGTCAGGGTCGCGGTGAAACAGCCCGCGACCGTTGTCACGTCGATGGTGAAAGTCTCCGCCGATACGCGGTAGTATCCCCAGGGGCCCCCTTGCCAGTACTCTGCTTCCGTCCATGAGTGCTGCCAACCGGCGCCTTGGTAGAAATTCCTCACATCAATCTCAATTACGACAATGCCTTCGGCGTTGGTTGTCGGCGGCATGAAGTGCCCATCAACCAAGGAGATGTCACCATCAGAGTCCTTGAAGACCTTTGACGTCTTGAACGCGTAGCTTCCATACATCATCTGGCTATCGAAATCGAACGGTCCCACATCAGCGAAACCCGCAGGTTGATTGAAGTTGGTCGCATCCACGACCCCATCCACGCCGAAATTGCCGCCCTGGTAGATCACATAGTCGTCTCGGTCCTGTCGTCCCATGGTGTGCCAGAGACCCAAGACATGGCCAAGCTCGTGCACCATGTCATCGTACAAGCAGCCGCCGTTGTTCATGACGCGCAGTTCATTCTTTCCGCCATGATTACCCATCCGTTGGCTCATGTTCAGGGCGTTCCAAGCGTTATAGTTGCACGCCAGGGTCGCGCCTACTTCCAGCTTGACATAGTCACCGGTCGGGTTTGCTTGCGGAACGAAGCTCACGCCGGTGTGACGCTCCCAGTGACTCATGGCGATGATCACTTCGCCCAAGTCGCGGCATGCGTTCTCCTGTGCCGTTACCAGACGACTGCCGTTGGAGTACCCGACATAGTCAGAGCCCAACGAGCCGATGAGGAGGGTCGCCCCCATACAGTCGGCTTCCCCAGACCAGCTGACACATGGCTCCGAGCGCGTACAGGTCATGGCGAGGGTCGGATGGACGCCGGTCTCACTCACCACCACGGTGTTCGTTTCGAGGTCGGCCAAGGTGAAGCTGCCGGTGCCCAGCTGCGGGTAGTCTTGCGCGTCAGGCGTCCAGTGGACCACGCCGTTCGTCCAGAGGTTGCTCCCGGTCGAGAGTGCGGAGGATACCGGTTTCACGTCCTCCGGCAGCGTCTCACGCTCGTCCCCCGCGACGTCTGCGGCCGCCCCCCCCCCGGCGGGCTCGAGGAGGCTTGGATCATCGACGCAAGCCGCGAGCAGCGTGATGAGCGAAATAGAAGCGATAACGCGGAACATGGTCCCCCCGGGGAGTCTCTCTACGGATGCAGAGGTAGAGTGCTGAACGAGGCTAGCGCAGAGCGCCGGCCCCCGCCATAGTTGGGACGTCGCGCACACCGTACGGACGAAGCACCGCCCGCATTACTGCTCTCCGAGACCGAGATCGGTGCGGCGTCCTCATTTCGCAGCGGCCAAAGCCTCCGCGCGAGGTGCGGGGCACCATTCCCATCCGAACCGTACACTACTCCCCCCTCAACCTCCGCAGCCCCTCCCGCCTCGACAGCCCCGACAGCTCCCCCGCGTGCGCCTCCACGAACGCGACCACCGCGTCGCCGTCGGTCTTGCCGTACTCCCGCAGCGCCCAGCCGATCGCCTTGCGGATCCAGAAGCTGTCGTCCCCCGCCAGCGCCTCACACCACCGGAACAGCCGCTCGGCGTCCGTGTCCTGCTTGCGCTTGAGCTGGCAGATCAGCGGGACGCGCCGGACCCACACGTCCTCGTCCGTCACCCAGCGCTCGAGCGCGTCCAGCGCCGGCTCCGGATCCGCGATGACGATGCGGCCGACCAGCTTGTCGGCGACCTCGTCGACCAGATCCCACCACTGACCCTCGCGCACCAGCCGCTCGCACAGGGGCAGCGCGTCGAGGGTCAGGAAGCGCTTGTGCTGGGCCGCCAGCCGCAGGGCCAGCGCCTTCTCCTCGCGGTGGGGCAGGGTCCACAGGGCCAGGACGCCCGCCTCCCACGTCGCCCGGTCCCTCGGCCGGAACTGGCGCTTCATCGCCCGCTCCAGCTCCTTTGAAGCGCCCTTCTTCACCCCGTACATCGGCATGTCGGTCTTGAGGTACGCCTGCATCACGGGCGCGTCCTCAGGCACGGCGAGCTCGGCCAGCCCCACCTGGACCAGCCGAACCAGCGCCCCGACGTCGGCGGGATCCGCCATGGTCAGAACGGCAGGACGCCCTCGGCGACCACGCGGGCGACGAAGTCATCGACCGAAATGGCGCCGAGATCGCCCTCGTCGCGAGAGCGGATGGACACGGTGCCGTCCTCCTGCTCCTTCTCGCCGATGATCGCCATGTAGGGCACCTTCTGGCCGTGGGTCTCCCGGATCTTGTAGCCGATCTTGGCGTCCGAGAGGTCCGCGGTGACCATGACCCCCGCGTCGCGGAGCGCCTTGTACACGGCCTCGCCGTGCTCGGCGGACTTCTCGCTGACGGTCATGACCCGCACCTGCTCGGGCGCGAGCCAGACGGGGAAGTTGCCGCCGTAGTGCTCGATGAGGATGGCGATGAAGCGCTCGAAGCTGCCGAACACCGCGCGGTGGATGACGACCGGCACGTGGGCCTGGTTGTCCGCACCCACGTAGGACAGGTCGAAGCGGCGGGGGAGCTGGTAGTCGAGCTGCACGGTGGCGCACTGGTGGCTGCGACCCAGGGCGTCCTTGACGTCGAAGTCGATCTTCGGGCCGTAGAACGCGCCGTCACCCTCGTGCATGCCGTAGGGGCGTCCGCTGCGGTTCAGCGCGTCGCGCAAGGCCTCTTCGGCCTCGTCCCACAGGGCGTCGTCGCCGAGCTTTTCCTCCGGGCGGGTCGCCAGGTTCAGCTCCACGTCCATGCCGAACGCCGAGTAGACGTGGTCGATGAGGCTCAACAGCTTGAAGACCTCCTCCGCGATCTGCGACGGCATGCAGAAGATGTGGCCGTCGTCCTGGCTGAACTGGCGCACCCGGGTCAGGCCCGACAGCGCGCCCGACAGCTCGTTGCGGTGCAGCACGCCCTGGTCGTGGATCCGCAGGGGCAGCTCGCGATAGCTCCGCTTCTTGCTCCCGAAGATCAGCATGTGGCTCGGGCAGTTCATGGGCTTGAGGCCCATGGTCCGACCCTCGTGCTCCTCGCCGTGGTCGTGGTCGTGCCCCTCGGCCGGCGCGTCGCCGTGGCCGTGGGTCGCGTGCCGCTCGGCGAAGTGGAACATGTTCTCGCGGTAGTGCGCCCAGTGACCGCTGGTCTCGAACAGGGTCTTGTCGAAGACCAGCGGGGTGCGGACCGGCATGTACCCGCCGGCCACCAGCAGCTCGCGCATGCGGTGGGCGAGGGTGTTGTAGATGTGCTCGCCCTTGGGCAGCCAGAACGGCGCTCCCGGCGCCCAGTCGTGGAACATGAACAGGTCGAGGTCCTTGCCCACCCGGCGGTGATCGCGCTTCTTCGCCTCTTCCAGGCGATGCAGGTAGGTGTCGAGGTCCTCGCGGGTCTTCCACGCGGTGCCGTAGATCCGCTGGAGCATGGGCTGGTTGCTGTCGCCCCGCCAGTAGGCGCCGGACACGCGCAGCAGCTTGAAGTGCTTGCAGTTGCCGGTGCGCGGCACGTGGCCGCCCTTGCACATGTCCATCCAGACGCCGTCGGTCTTCTTCTGCTTGTTCTCGCAGACGCTGACCGGATCGTCGGGGATGATCCGCTCCAGCAGGTCCAGCTTGTAGACCTGATCGGTCTCCTCGTAGAACGAGATCAGCTTCGGGCGCTCCCAGGGAACCATCTCGAAAGGCTGGTTCTCCTTGACGATCCGCTTCATCTGCTGCTCGATCTGCGGGAAGTCCTCCTCGGAGATGGTGACGCCTGGGATCTCGATGTCGTAGTAGAAGCCGTCCTCCACGGGGGGACCGACCGCCAGGCGGGCCTGGGGCCAGATGCGCTGCACGGCCTGAGCGAGGACGTGGGCGGCGGAGTGGCGGAGCTTCGCGAGGTACGCCTGATCGGGATCCTGGAACTTCTCGTCGATCCAGCTCTGCTCGTCTTGCATGACTGCCTCCGGGCGGTCGTCCACCGGACGAGGGTGGGCCGCGGGCGCCGCGTCAGTGCGGCGGTGGAGGCGTACGGCGGGAGGTGCGCAGGGTCAAGCCGGACCCGGGTGTCAGATCTCGTCCGCGAACACGATGCCGTCGAAGTCCTCCGCGCTGAAGGGCAGATCCAGGCGGGGGCGGCGCTGGGCGCGGGCGGCGTACGGACTCGCGGATCCCGGGAAGCGGGTGGGGTAGTAGTTGCGGGCGATGATCGCCCGCTCTGCCCGGGTCGCGAGGTCGGGGACCGCCGCCAGCTCCTCGCGCACCGACGGGGTCACGCAGCTGGCGACGAGGGCGTCCACCGCGGCCTCGTCGTAGGTCGAGGGCACGTAGGGCTCGACCTCGGCGTCGTCGGGCGGGACGGGCAGGGCGCCGGCGCGCCACAGGCTGACCGCGTCGCCGTGGGGGAAGGGGTCGACCGGGGTGGCGTCGAGCCAGGCGTTGAAGTGCACGTGCGGCGTGCCCCACGGGAAGGTGACCACGCCGTCGATGCCGCTGTAGCCGGACAGGGCGATGGGCTGACCGCGCTCGAGCACGTCGCCGACCGAGACCAGGGCCCGGGCCAGGTGGGCGTAGGTGGTCATCAGGCCGTCGCCGTGGTCCAGGTACAGCTTCAGCCCGCCCCGGTTGAACTCCGAGTGCAGGTGTACGACCCGGCCCGGGGCGGCGGCCACCACGGTGGTGCCGATGGGGATGGTGAAGTCGGTGCCGTTGTGGCTGTCGTAGGTCAGCGCCCCACCGCGAAAGTCCCGGACCTGGGTCTTCTTCACCGACCAGCCCGCGTCGATGGGGGTGGGGGTGTGGTTGTACAGGTTGGTGACGATCGCCTTGCGGGGCACCGGGGCCCGTCCCCGCCACAGGGGAAGCGAGATCTTCGGTCGAAGCTGGGCAAGCGACGACAGACCCCACCGCGACGGAGGCACGTCCTCCTCTCCGCGCAGGGCGACCAGGGCCTGACGGGCACGCTCGCGGACCGGCCGGATCCCCATGGCTTCGGTGAGCGGAACGCGGGCTTGCATCGGACCTCCCTGGAGCCGGCCGTCCTATGCGGGCAGCGCGCGTCCGGCCAGCGATTGACCGCTCCCGAGGTGAAGGCGCTGAACAGGTCAGGACATAGGACGATACGCTGTTGGGAGGGGGACACGATGCATCGTCCGTTCATGACCACTGCCGCCGCGCTCGCGCTGTCGTGCGCGCCGTCGCCGGAGCTTGCTGCGCCGGATCTGCCCGAGCTGGGCGGCGAAGCCACCGCCTACCTCGCGGTCAGCAAGGCTGCGTACTCGGGGGTCCGCACGGTGGATGCCATCGGGGACGTCGACGGGGACGGCAAGGGCGACGCGATGGGCAACGCCTCGCTGATCCTGATGGGCGCCTCGCCCTGGCCCACCGCGACCTCCTCCTGGGGCGTGGGCGGGGTCGGGATCTCCCACCACGGCGACTTCGACGGCGACGGCTACTCCGACGTCGTCGCGGGCACGACGTCGGCCTGGAAGGTGTACGCGGGCTCCAGCTCCGGACTGACCACCACGTCGCTGCTGTCGTCCTCGTGCCCGATCCGCCTGCTCGGCGACGTGGACGACGACGGCCATGATGACGTCGCCCGCTGCAACGCGGGCAAGCTGGAGGTGTTCTACGGCACGTCCTCCGGGCTGCCGACCTCGCCGGACTGGTCGGCGTCCATCCTCGTTCCGCTCGCGGGGGGAGACCTCGACGGGGACGGCTACGACGACCTCGTCGCGCAGAACGGTGCCTACGAGGTCCAGGTCTTCCGGGGGTCGTCCTCGGGCCTGGCCACGAGCCCCTGGCAGACGTTCTCGCCGGGCGAGTCGGACCACACGACCCGAAAGACCTTCTGGGCCGAGATCGGAAACTTCGACTCGGACAGCGACGCCGAGCTGGTGGTCGCCGGGCAGTACTGGAAGACGCTCAGCAGTGGGACGGACTCCGGCCACAACGCCTGGATCTTCGATCCGGACTCCGGCGGGAGCTGGACCAAGACCGGCGTGCTCGCCTACTCGGAGTCGACGTGGGTGCGCTCCGACCCGTGGCCCCAGTACGTGATCCGCGACTGGAAGGGTCAGGACTACATCTTCTCCCAGCTGACCGAGGAGGACACCTCCACCGGGAGCTACGGCGAGAGGGGCCAGGCCGTGAACGGCGCGGGGGAGATCCTCAAGGGCGATCTCGAGTGGGACACGCTCGCCGCAGATCTCGACGGTGACGGCAAGATCGAACTCGTCACCCAGTTCTCGGACCTGTCCATCTACCCGTACGAGATCTACGAGCAGGACGGCGACTACACCTCGGTGAAGGCCGGCGCCCGCCTCGCCGACGCGGCGGTGGTCGACCTCGACGGGGACGGTACCGACGAGGTGGTGCTGCCCACCGAGATCCTGTCGGACCTCGCCTCGGACGGCGACGGAGACGGCTACGACGCGATCGCCGCGGGCGGCACCGACTGCGACGACACCGACGCCGCCATCCACCCAGGGGCGACCGAGACCTGGTACGACGGGATCGACTCGGACTGTGATGGTGCGAGCGACTACGACCAGGACGGGGACGGCTTCGACAGCGACGGGTACAGCGGCACCGACTGCGACGACGAGGACGCGGCCATCCACCCACGCGCCACGGAGATCTGGTACGACGGGGTCGACTCGGACTGCGACGGGGCGAGCGACTACGATCAGGACGGCGACGGCTACGACAGCGACGGGCACGGCGGTGATGACTGCGACGACGGGGTCGCGGCGACCTACCCGGGCGCCCCGGACGCCTGGTACGACGGCGTCGACTCGGACTGTGCGGGCGACTCCGACTACGATCAGGACGGCGACGGCTACGACAGTGCTGCCCACGGCGGCGATGACTGCGCCGACACCGACTCTGCCGTCTACCCGGGCGCGCCGGACACCTGGTACGACGGCGTGGACTCGGACTGCGCGGGCAACTCCGACTACGATCAGGACGGGGACGGCTTCGACAGCGATGCCCACGGCGGCACCGACTGCGACGACCTGGTCGCGGCGACCTACCCGGGCGCGCCGGACACCTGGTACGACGGCGTGGACTCGGACTGCGCGGGCGACTCCGACTACGACCAGGACGGCGACGGGCACGACAGCGACGCGTACAGCGGCGACGACTGCGACGACACCGACGCCACCATCCACCCCACCGCGACCGAGACCTGGTACGACGGGATCGACTCGGACTGCGCGGGCGACTCCGACTACGATCAGGACGGCGACGGCTTCGACAGCGACGCACACGGCGGAGACGACTGTGACGACACGGTCGCCGCGACCTACCCGGGTGCCGCGGACAGCTGGTACGACGGCGTCGACTCGGACTGCGCCGGCAACTCGGACTACGACCAGGACGGCGACGGCTTCGACAGCGACCTCTACAGCGGGTCGGACTGCGACGACAGCGAGCCGACGACCTACCCGGGCGCGCCGGACAAGGCCGGCGACGGCATCGACTCCGACTGCGACGGCAAGAACTCGTGCAGCACGGTGGGTGCGGTCGGCAGCCTGGGCTGGCTGATGCTCGGTGCGGTGCCGGTGGTGCTGCTGCGGCGCCGGCGGCGTTGAACCCGGGGATCGTGGCCCGCAGGCAAAAGCGGGACGTCGACGCTCAACTGGGGGCTCCCCGAGCCGATGCCCGTGGTGGAGCCCCCCCATGTGGTCACGCCTGTTGCCCTGGATCGACGCCATCCCGGAAGCGCTCGGTCCGGTCGAGCGCGCCCGGGTGCGGGTGCAGCACCTGATCGTGCTGCTGATGCAGGTGATCGGGCTGCCCTACGCGGTCACGTTCGTCCTGTTGGGCATGCTCACGTCGGGACTCGTGAACGGCATCGTGTTCCTGGGCAGCATCGTCGCGCTCCTCGGCCTGACCCGCCGCGGCTACCACCGCCTCGGCGGCATGGTGATCTCGGTCGGGTTCTTCTTCACCATCACGACGGCCCTGGTCGCGCGCGGCGGCATGACCAGCAACTCCGCCGCCTGGCTGCTGCTGTCGCCGGTGCTCGCGTTCATGATGGCGGGACCGCGCCACGGCATCGTCATCGGCTTCATGGCGGCGTCGGAGTTCGTGCTGTTCTGGGCGCTCGAGACCGTGGGCGTGCCCTTCGAGACCAGCCTCGACCCGAACCTGGCCTACCTGCTGATCCCGTTCGACTACGCGATCATCGCGGCGACGATCTCGCTGATCCTGTGGGCACAAGCCGGGATCTGGGATGGCGTCATCGCGCGGCTGGACCTGGCGAACCAGACGCTCACCGGCGAGATCTCGGTGCGCGAGGAGGCGGAGGCGAAGGCGCTCGCCGCGGCGAAGGCCCGCTACACCTTCCTCGCCACCATGTCGCACGAGATCCGCACCCCGCTCAACGGCGTGCTGGGCCTCACCGAGGTCATGCTCCACGGCGAGCTGAACGCCGAGCAGCGCGAGCTCGCCACCACGGTGCGCCACTCGGGACAGCTGCTGCGGGCCCTGCTCGACGATGTCCTCGACTTCTCGAAGATCGACTCCGGACGCCTGGATCTCGAGTCCGTTCCCCTGGACCTGCGCCGGCTGTGCGAGGACATCGTGCGCCTGTGGCAGGGACCGGCGACCGAGCGCGGGCTGGACCTCGCCGTGCAGTGGGAGGCGGGCGCTCCGGCCTGGGTCCACGGCGACCCGACCCGACTGCGCCAGATCCTCGGCAACCTGGTGAGCAACGCGATCAAGTTCACCGAGGCCGGCTACGTGCACATCCGGGTCGCCGCCTGTGACGACCGCCTTCAGATCGCGGTCGCCGACACCGGCCAGGGCATTCCCGAGTCCGCCCTGGACCACATCTTCGAGCCCTTCCGCCAGGCGGACAGCAGCACCACCCGCAAGCACGGCGGCACGGGCCTGGGGCTGGCGATCTGCCGCCGGCTCGCGACCGCGCTGGGCGGCGAGCTGTCCGTCCGCTCGACGCTTGGAGAGGGCACGGTCTTCCGGGTCTCGCTCCCCCTCGACGAGGCCGAGCCCGACGAGCACCACTCCCTGCTCCAGGACGGCGAGCTCGACCTGACCGGCCTTCGGGTCCTGGTGGCCGAGGACAACCCGGTCAACCGCATGGTCGTGCGCAAGCTGCTCGAGCGCTTCGACCTCGAGGTCGTGCTGGCCGAGAACGGCGAGCAGTGCGTCGCGGCCTGGCAGCAGGTCGCACCGGATATGGTGCTGATGGACTGCCAGATGCCCGTGTGCGACGGCTACGAGGCCA
>MDTC01249353.1_pt1 | contig 13437 bp, 17 predicted proteins | sample 811181 | NCBI WGS metagenome assembly MDTC01 (sample SAMN05326644, study PRJNA326480) | marine metagenome | isolation source: seawater | place: Pacific Ocean: North | collected 2011
ATGGTGGAGTGAAAGATTATAGGGCAAGTGAAGGTCGTGTAAAAGAAGTACCATACAAAGGTTCAGCAAAAGATATTATATTAGATGTACTTGGTGGACTACGAAGTGCCTGTGCGTATATCGGAGCAACCAAGCTAAAAGATATGAACAAGTGTGCAGAATTTAATTTGGTAAACAGAACTCATTTTGACCAGAGTATTTAATGAAAAATATATTTATAATGTGCGCTGGAAGAACCGGATCAACATTATTAACTGGTCATTTTGCTTGTGATGAAAATATTTGCAATGTGTGGGAATTTTGGGCAATGCATACACCACATTTCTGGAGGACTATAAAATCAATTAAAAAAGCAGGAAATGGCGATCTACCAAAATCTTTTGTAGAATTTATGTCTAATGTCTATGATGTTAGCCCAACAAACCTGAGAGGTCTAAAAGCAACAAGGGCAGAGTTCCCGTATACATTGAACATGCTTTCAGATGCAATTGAAGTATTAGAGAAAAATACAAATTTTAAATATTTTATGCATAAAAATATTCACCACGCAAACAAATTAGGTGGATGGACTCAGGAAGATATAATAAAGATGGCAGATGTCGTCATAGTAAACTATAGGAAAAGCATATTAGACTGTTGGATAAGTAATGTTAGAGCTAGTGAAAGCAACATATGGCTTAGTAAAGAGTATGTAAAAGACTATGATCAAAGAATTTACTTCAACGCATCAAACTTTATAGAATATGCTAAAGGATATAGGGCTGCCTACGAAAACATTAAAAACAAAATTAAAAAACATAATAAACAACATCTCGTAATAGAATACGAAACTTTATGCAAGCAACCAGACTCTTGCAAATACATTGCCGATAAACTTAAAGGAATCGGAATATCAGATATTGCAATAATTAAGCCAGATATGGTAAAGCAGTCCACCCCAAGAGAACACTACGATGATACATTTAAAGAGTACCACGCTGAAAAATTTAGAGAACAATACAGTGAAATCAAAAAATACACAAGCTACAAATTTTGATAAAAACGAAATTCGCAGCATGAGATACATGCCTTTTTGGAATCAGAATTCTGGAACTGGCATATCGGGCTTGATTAATCTGTGTTTCGATATATATCTGTTAAATTCAAAAGCTTCCAGTTGGGTTGAAATAGGATCTTACACAGGGGAATCTGCGCTAATTTTTGCCGCTTTTCCTTTTGTTAAAGAATTAAATTGCGTAGACCCGATGGTGTTAGGCAAAAGAACAGACCTTGAAGAATCTTTCAGAGAGAGATTAAAATATTTCATGAAACCCTTTTGGCCTAAAGTGGATTTACATCTTGAAACATCAGAAGAGTATTCTAAAAAAGTGCCAGATAATTCTATTGACGTAGTGTATATTGATGGAGACCATGAATACCCATGCGTATTAAACGATCTATATTTATGGTATACTAAATTACGATCTGGCGGCTTCCTGTGCGGTCATGATTATCAATGTGGTCACAAAGGTGTAGACAAAGCGCTAGAAGAATTTGTTGATTATTATGGGCTAGAAATATTTAAAACATATGGAGATCATAGTTTTATGATCAGAGTATAATGGCAGTACCGGCAATTATAATTTCAACGTTGTGTTATGTGTGGACATGTACGTGTTGTATTATAGGACGCGATTTTCCACACGCTTTAATGTGGTTCGCATACGCTTTAGCAAATTTAGGATTATTGTGGTATGAATTCAACAAAATGGGATGAACGATTCATTGAACTAGCCAAACTAGTCGGATCTTGGTCAAAAGACCCGTCAACTCAAGTGGGCGCTGTGATAGTTGATGCAAATAATAGAATTATATCAATTGGTTTCAATGGATTTCCCAAAGGTATAGACGACAATTCAGAGAAATTACTTGACAGAGACACAAAATATAATACAATTGTACACGCAGAAGCAAACGCTCTTATGTTTGCCAATAAGTCAGTAGAAGGATGTACACTTTATACTTGGCCCTTTCAGCCATGCTCAAAGTGCGCTGGTCTGATTATACAGTCTGGAATTAAAAGAGTAGTTTCGGTAAAAAATTCAGGCGAGAGATGGGAAAAAAATTTCAAATTAGCTAGGCAATTGTTTAACGAATCAGGTATAATATTAGAGTGGATAAATGACTGAAAGAGAAAAAGCAATACAACTTTTGATTTCCGACTGCCTGTTGGCGCATCAAGAAATCATAATAGTCAAATTAATAGCAGAGCTTGAAAAAGATTATGAAGAACTTGCCAAGCTTGCCACTATGGGAGAATATAATACCAACTGGACTCACCCAGAAGTACTAGACTACATAACCTACGAAACATAAGGCATACAAATGATGACAACTCAAGAAATGGCTACAGCACATCTTTCTAGCGTTAAAAAAACAATTGAAGATATGCACAAACAAAAAGAAGCCATTGATAACGAAATAGGTAGGCTGCAAGCTTATCTTGAAGAAGGTTTGAAAGTTTTAACAGAAGCAAAAGAATAGTTCAGGAGGATTGAATGAACGTAAATGATTTTCTACATCGTTTGGAAAGTATTTCTACAGCGTATAGTTGGGATATTGACCGTAACAAGGTAGTGGCTACAATTAAAAGTGGTCCGAATAGAGGTAACACTTTGAACCCAGTTACTGCACTGGCGCATAAGAGTGGTTTTGGTTTTTTTAACAATAATCGAGAAGACACTGTTTATGCAGCTAGTCTTTTGGGTTTGCCAAGAAAATACGCTAGAAGTATCTATAGCGCAACAATTGGTAGTAACAACAGAGGCAATTCGCAAGTAATCCGTGGAAAAATTCGTTCAGCATTGGAGTTATAAATGAATATTAATACTTGGTTAGGTTGTGGTAGATTAACTAAAGACGCAGACTTTTCTATAACACAGAAGGGTACTTCTATGGCAAAGTTTCGTATGGCTGTTAATGACAGGCGAAATGATGACACTTTGTATCTTAATGTATTGTGTTTCGGTAAAATGGCTGAAGCACTTAAAGAACATCTTACAAGAGGTAGGCTTGTAGGTGTGCAGGGGAAAATTAAGGTAGACGACTACCAAGATAAGGAAGGAAATCCTAGAAATTCTGTCTGCGTCATGGCAGATGAAATTTCTTTGGGACCGACTGCATCTAATGCAGAAAAAACTAGCACCTAACACTTTGCTAGTATCCCCAACTGAAGATAGCCCGATATAGTTTTTACTTGTCGGGCTATTTTTTTAAAGTTTAGCTTGACAAATGACGATGTTAACAGTATAATAAAAACGTAACCCCGTAGGAGATTAATATGGTAGACGTTTTATCTAATATTATACTATTATTTCTAATAACTTTGTTCTTAAAAAGTTTTTTTGAGAGCTACAACAATCCTCGTAAACACTTTTCTATTTCGGAATATGTGACTTTGCAACCTCTTGAGAAAGATGCACCAATACAACAAACTGCTACTAGGTCTTTCTCAAATCCAGCTAATATGAATGCCGCGAAGAGAGCGCCTAAACAACCCAAGCCAAAAATCGCTCGGAATCAAGATGGTTACACATCATTACAACAAGACTGCTTCGATGCGCTTAAAAGTGTAGGAATAAAAACCGTTAAAGAAAGAAAATACTTAGTAAATGCTATCTTTAATGACAACGATCCTAAAACTATACAAGAATTTTTACATATAGCATTTAGAGGTAAATCAAAATGAACAATAATTTAAAAGGCATGAGAACGTATTTGGTTGGAGCTATGGATAGAGTCGTAGATGGGGGAGTGGGGTGGAGGAACTCAATTACTCCCATGCTCTTGGAGTTAGGAGTAAAAGTTTTGAACCCCTGCGATAAACCCATAGAGTCAGCCAAAGAAGGTCCAAATACAAGACAGGTGATCGACTATTACAAGCAAACTGGTCAGTTTAATAGAATTAGAGATGAGTATGGTCACATAAGAAACGCAGACCTAAGATGCGTGGACGTATCTGATTTTATAATTGCTAACATAGATGTTAATGTTCACATGTGTGGATCATACGAGGAAATATCTACAGCCAATAGGCAAAAGAAGCCAATTTTAGTGTGGTGCGAACAGGGGAAGATGTTAGCTCCTAATTGGCTTTTTTTTATGCTACCACATGAGCATATATTCAGTTCTATGGACAAGTTGATTGCTTATTTATACGATGTGTCTAAATGTGAAGATACTTCAAAGTTAAAAAGATGGTTTTTCTTTAATGCTTAAAGTTTGGGCAGGACACTCTCCTTGTTTATAAAATATTTTTTTGAGGTATAAATGATAAATATAATATCGCCCATAAATCCGCTAGGATATGGTGTCGCTGGCTTGAACATCGTTAAAGAATTGAGCAAGCTAACACAAGTCTCTTTGTTCCCTATGGGTCAAATTTCTGGCCTTAACAATGCGCAAGATGCAGAAGTAGTAAAAAAATGCATTGCCAATAGTCGTATGCCAAGTTTTACAGATGCCTGTGTTAGAATTTGGCATCAGAATGATATGTCTCAATTTGTTGGAAATGGCAAAAGAATAGGCTTTCCGTTTTTTGAATTAGATAATTTTTCCGACATTGAAAAACATCATTTACAATTCCCAGATCAAATAATAGTATCTTCCAAGTGGGCAAAAGAAGTTGTGATGAATAGCTGCAATCTGACCAACGTTTCCGTTGTGCCTTTGGGTGTAGATTCATCTATTTTTACCCCACACGAAAACACAGAAGAAAAAACAATATTTTTTAATTGCGGTAAGTGGGAATATAGGAAAGGACATGATATAATTCCCCTATTATTTAATAACGCATTTACTGAGCAAGATAACGTAGAATTGTGGATGATGACACAAAATCCATTTTTGTCTAAAGAACAGTCAGACGCATGGTCGAAAATCTATAAAAAGAGTAAATTAGGCTCAAAGATTAAGCTTGTAGATCGTGTAAATACCCATAAAGAAGTGTATAATATTATGCGTAATGTTGACTGCGGATTGTTCCCGTCCAGAGCAGAGGGCTGGAACCTAGAGCTTCTAGAGATGATGTCATGCGGTAAGAATGTTATAGCTACAGATTATTCTGCTCATACTGAATTTTGTAATAATGACAATGCGCTATTAATCTCTGTAGACGAAAAAGAAACCGCAAAAGACAACATATGGTTTCATGGAGATATTGGTCAGTGGGCTAAATTAGGCAGAAACCAGATGGATCAAGCCATTCAGCACATGAGGGATGTTCATAATAAAAAACAAAGTGGGCATTTACAAGTAAATAAGTCAGGGATTGACACTGCTAGATACTTTAGTTGGCATAACACTGCGAAAGGTATACTAAAGAATGTTTAATTTTTTTAAAAGTAAAAAACAAGAACAATTAGAAGAAGATGGAGATAAGGTTATTTCAGCTATTACGTATTATACAGATAAAGATTTAAATGTAAGAATAGATATAACTATGGATGATTATGACGATTTGTCTGTTACCTCAATGGCTACGCTGTTAACAGTTTTGGCTAGACCAGAGACAATAATGGAGACTTTTGACGTATTAAAGCAAGGCGTAACTAGAGATGAGAGATCAGATATTTTAGTGACGATTGCGCAAGCAATAAAGAGCGCAGCGATAGAATTAACCAAAGACTCAACAGCAAATGAACAACCATGTGTTAAACCTTCTGAAATGCTATAAGAGGCTATTCATGTCTGACCCAAAAATAGGATGGCAAAAATACGAAGACTTTCTGGACAAACAAATAAATTCTCCAGCTATAGATAATATAATGCAAAGTATATCTTCTAAGGTTCAGGATATTGAAACTGAAGAATACCAAGATGACTCAGCATATAAAGATTCGTCAGAATATACGGAAGATGAATCTGATTCACAGTCTATGATGTTCCCAATGTCAGCACAATTTTTTCAAGACCTATCAATGTTGTCTACATATGATTGCTGGCTAGGACATACTAATTTTGATATAACTCCAATAATTAAAAATAAATTAGATAATATTGATGGAGTAGAAGTATTGAAAATCTGTAGCCGTTACAGGTTTTTTATCGGACTTGGCAGGATGTTTAAGTTCGCAGACGTAAGGAAGAATGTTGAAGATTTTATTATACCTAAAGAGGAAAAAGAATGAAAGATTTTTTGCCGTTTGGCCCAGTTATTGACAAGGATATGGAAAAAGCTTTGAATAATAAAGACGTTGTTAGAATTATGAATAAAGCAGCTTATAGATTTTCTAATCAAATTGATAGAGATGAACTATATAGCTGTCAGCTAAAAGCTCTATGGCAGGCGCTTGTTAATTTTAAGCCTGATAAGGGTAGTAAATTCACTACTTATCTATATAATGGGGTTTTTATAGAGTGCTTAAAAGAGGTACAATTTCAAGATAAGCATAAGAGGTTCTCGAAATGTATATTACATAATAATGTACAGACAAAACCCGATTTATCCAAGGAAATGGTGGACATATTTGACGAGCTAAGAAATGACGAAGAGAGAGAGCTAATTATGGACAAATATAGCAATATGAGCATCAAGGAAATAGCCATGAAACACAATATTAACCGTGAAACAGTTAGAAAAAAGATAAAAAATATCATGGCAAGAATCAAAAAACAGCTCGAAGAAGTGTATTAATTTATAGGAAAGGACGATGCAATTACAGGACTAAGGAATGTTTTTATATAAAATGGAGATATTTAAATGGCTACAACTAATGCTCATGCATCCGTAACGGCTAAGGTTAATAATGGTGGTACTGTAGTAAATGCTGGAAATGTTGCTTCTAATAGCAGTATTACCAAAGTAATTGCAGTAAAAGACCTTAATACTGGCACTGATTATGGCTCAAAAATCGTCGCTGACACATCTGGTGTAGACGCTGGCGTAACAGTTGCTGACGCTGGTGGAACTGGCGGTCTTGCTTATTTTCCTAACGCACAAAAGGGTGAAAGAAATTTCATCGTTAGAGGCGCTGGAGACTCAGCTGCAAAGGTAAATAATGACGCAAATAGCGTCCTACAGGTAGGCTCAAGGAAGCCTAGCGATGGCCTTTATACTGGCATCAACTTCAACTTCAAGTCTAAAAATCTTGGAACAATGACGTTTGATGTCTTAGCTAGACCAGATGGTACTAAAGTCGATCCGGGTAAGACTCTTGACTTCTCTACTCAGGGAGCTGATGGGGATCTTGTAGTAATTACTGACGGATCTACAGCAGCAACATCTTCGGATGCTGGACGACCAAGCTTGTCAATTCCGGGTGAACTGACATTCATGTTTGGCGCTGACGCACCTGAAAGAGCTAACTACAAGGCTAGGAATAGCAAGGAATCTTAATTCTATTATAGTTAATCATGGCTACCCCTCCAAGTGGGGGGGTAGCTTATATTTAGTTCATTATTAATAATAGAAGAAAGGTTTACGCTGTGATTGATATCAACCCAGAAATAGTAGCAATTGTATTTGGTGGAATAAGCGGAATTACTGGGCTTTGTACGCTAGCATGGAAAAAATTTCTAAAGCCAATCGTCAAACTTTGTAAGAATCAAGACTTTTTCATTGAGTCCGTGGGCGAAATAAAAAAAGAATTGACTACAAATGGTGGCAGCAGTTTAAAAGACGCTATCATATCTATGCGTGAAAGCTGCGCTAGAATAGAAAATAGACAAAAGGTAATTATACAAAGAACAAAAGCAGCATTACATTATAGTAACATAGCTTTGTTTGAAACTGACGAGACAGGAAGGTTAGTGTGGAGCAATGCTAATCTGTGTGATCTAACTAAGGATATAGTAACCAGTGTAGAGGGTTATGATTGGATCAACTTGTTCATGGAGGATGAAAGGGAAGAGGTGCTTGCTGAGTTTAAATCTTGTTTGCAGATGAACAGGAGATTTAGCAAGGTTACATACATGCAAAACAAAAAAGCTGTTAGACTTTTAGGTTATCCTTATAGGATTTCTAATGAAGAACATGGCGGTTTTTTAATAAGTATAACACAAGAAAATGAGGTATAAAATGGCAGACAAAAAAAATTCTCCAGCATTTAGTCTTAACGTAACAGACGTTGTAGAAATCACTAAAAACACAGCTCTTGTTGCACTAGCAGCTGGATTGACTTATCTGGGCGAAAATCTTGGCAATTTGGATCTTGGAAATCTCGGCGTTATGCTGGTTCCAATTGCAGCTGTAGCTATTAACACTTTGGTTAAGTGGGCAAGAAATAACGTAGCGGAGTAAACAATGTTTGAACAACCTAGAGACTTACTAAAAGCTTACAAGGATGGTTTTGTAGGCTCATGGTGTGACCCAGAAGACACAGATAAACTTTTAGGCGAGCTGCCACACCCACTATTTGGTGTAGCTGCTTCTAATTTATATAGTAGCGGAGAGGGTAAGCTGGCTCTGCTCTATAAATCTGTGCAAAAATTTGACCCAACATTTGGAGCGCATGAGAGGCAAACCACAGGAGACTGTGTGTCACACTCAACTAGAAACGCTGTAGATGTTACTAGATCCCATGAAATTATTGGCGGTCAATCGGAAGAATTTGTAGCAAGAAGCGCCACTGAAGCCATCTATGGTTCAAGAGGTCATGGCGGTCAGGGAATGTCATGCTCTGTAGCTGCCAGATTTGTTCATCAAAATGGTGGTATATTATTGAGAAAAGATTATGGTTTCGTAGATCTTTCTACTTATGATAGTAGAGTTGGAATTAGATGGGGTAGCCGTGGAGGAGTGCCTGCGGACGTAAAAACTGAAGGGCAAAAACACCAAGTTAAAACTATTAGTATGATCAAAACTGTTGAAGAAGCCAGAGACGCTATGGCGAACGGGTATGCTTTAAGTGTCTGTAGTAATTATGGATTTTCCTCAAAGCGCAATAGTAATGGGATAGCTCGTAGAAGTGGGTCATGGAATCACGCAATGTCTTGGACGGCGATGGACGACAGTAGAGAAATTCATGACGAAACTTTGTTCTTAATACAAAATAGCTGGGGAGTTTTTAATGGCGGTCCAAAGCGTCACGATCAGCCAGATGGTAGCTTTTGGATTCGTGAAAAAGATGCCAGAGGCATGTTGTCACAAAACGGTGCATGGGTATTTAGCGACGTTGACGGATTTCCACCACGAAAAGTGGATTGGACTATAAACGAAATATTTTAAGGTGTGTGTCAATGGCTATCTTTTTGATAAATAATTTTGATGAAGAACAAAATGAATATATTGAGGGTCAAGGACAGTTCGTAGAGCTTGAGATTCCTTTTCCCTCCATTAACGACGATTCAGTAGATCCGCACAATGATCCTTACTATCGTCCTACTTATCTGCACGGCGCAACGCTTGCTGAAGACCCTTCTTGTCCAGATCATCATGTCAAACCAATAAGATATATAAGATACAATAAAGTACGTATGTCACCAACCACTGGCAGGTCTTCCCGTTACTCTGTATTTTATCATTTCAATAGAAATCCAAGTTATATTATTTATGGAGAAAATTTTGATGGCAAAAATAGTGTTAGTCTACAACAAATACAAAATGATTTTCTGGATGGGTCGAATCAGGGATCAATACATGTAGTTTATGAAACCTCTTGCGTATTAGATGAAGAAGCATACGCTGCCCACATTCGACAAGAAGATAGAGAAGCAAGACAAAGAAAAGATTGCCCAGCTCCTGAACCATGTCCTCAAGGCTACGAAAGAGATATAGTAGGAACAGACATTATAGACCCAATTGACAACGCTCTAGGTTATGCATATTGTCCAGTATACTCTAACGCCTGTTATCCTGCTCAAGATGATACTACAGTGTGTACTGACTATACATTTACCCCTGTTGCTAGTTGCGTAGATGAAGAGTATCCAAGGCAGTATATTGACGAGCCTAGTCTTGTAAATGAATTAACGTTTAGTAAATATACGTATAAAGGGCTAACTTCTGAAGGCTGTCCTGTATATAGAGAGTGTTGCGAACCAGAAACCTGTCCAACTGGCTATGAATTAGTGTTGTGGCCTACCCATCAAAGTCCTCGTGAAACAGCAGATTCTGATTATGGTGGTCAATTCGATGTAAACAATCCATGTCCTAGATATAAATGCGTTCCAATAGATTCTGAGACTGTTACCCCTTGTAATAACACGCCCTCCCCATGTCCTGACGCAAGTCACACTAGAATTGTTACTGGTATTGATGAGGCTGGTTGTAAACTATATGGCATGTGTTGTGCAGATGATGGGTCTGGAAGTTGCGCCACTACAACCACTACGACTTCAACGACAACGACAAGCACCACTACTAGCACTACCACAACTGCTTGCCCAACCCCAGCACCTTGTCCTGACAACTTTTCTGCACAGGTAATTGGAGTAGATCCAGTAACTGGGTGTACTCAATTTGGAACTGGCTGTTGTGATACTACAGATTCTGGCTCAAATGTGTCGTGGTGGGAATCATCCACTATTGAGTGTCCTGTTGGCAGCGGTCAATGGGTAGAAGTAGAAGACGATGGTACTGGATGTCCCTCGTTTGACTGTAGTTCTGCCGCCACAACTACAACTTCAACTACAACCACCTCAACAACTACTACTAGCACAACCACCTCAACAACTACTTCAACAACGTGTCCACCTATTTATGACTGTCCAATAGGATATACTCCAGATGGAACTTTTTTCCAACAAGATGGATGTGATCAACACAACTGTATCCCAGTGACTACAACTTCAACTACAAGCACAACAACTAGCACTACTACGACAACAACTAGCACAACTACAACTTCCACTACGGCTTGTCCAACAGGGGCAGAATTTAAGGCGGCAAACTGCACGGATTTATACGAAGTACTTAATCAAGATGGATTTACAAGTAATGGTTGTCCAAACTATGTGTGTTGTGATTATTCATACTTTCCTGATTTAGATTGTCTTTACGGCGTTGATTTTGTTAAACCACCGATTAATGTTAATATTCCCAAACCTTGTGGTGAATACGTATGTAAAACCACGCAACCGCCAAATGGTTGTTCAGGCGAGCCAGCTCCATGTGGGCCAAATCAATACAGAGAAACTTCTATCGGACTGACGTTGGGGCCAGACGGACTAGCTATAGAGTGCGTTAATTATAGCGCTTGTAAAGACAGGCCAGACGCTCCCGACTACGTACCTTGCGGTCAAATTATAGTAGGAGCTATATCTGATCAAGATATAAGTTTATATAATAATAGTAAAACTGTACAAAATTGCAGATGCCCCTCTGGCACTGTCTATGATTCCGCTACACAGACTTGCGGAACGACTTTACCTCCAGTGGTGTGTGACTTGCCTCCCGCTGTTCCACCCCCATGCTCGGACGGAACATTGCCCACTATAATAAAAGACATACATGGCTGTACAATTGGCTACACATCATGTGATTGTCCAGAGTTTAACGTTCCAGCACCTGAGTGTTCAGACGGCTCTTCGCCGGAAGGAACTTTCGACGACAACAACTGCCAAACAGGCTGGGGAGACTGTCCAGAAGAGCCAGAAGATTGTTGTCCTCCAAAACCGACTTGTGATAACGGTAATCAACCAGTGCCAATATATGCAATGAGCGTAAGGATGGAAGGCAATTCAACGGACTCTGATTGTTGCCCATCTGGAATTATTGGATGGGATTGTAACCCTGATCCTTGCAACACTTCTCTTCCTGATTATACTTTTTGTGGCTGTCCCGACAATGCAGATGACTGTGAGTGTATAATAGTTGAAGAAATGGACTGCTCTTTGTACTGCTCTCCGCTCAGTGTAAAAGAAGAATTTAAAGACGTTTGTAACAATGTTACTGGCTGCGAATGTAACACAACAACAACAACGACCACTGACCCTCCTGATGATAGCTGCAAGGGAAGTTGCGAAGTATCATGCGAGTTTGGAGCGCCGTATGAGATGCAACAGCCTGTTGCGATGCCCGATGGTAGCACTGGATACGTACCTACAGCAGACGAAGCGGGCAATGCTTGTTGTGGATGTCCCCCTTATGAATGTCCTCCTCAACCACCTCGTCCCGACTGTCCTTTTGGTGGAGGAGATGAAACTTACTTCTATGGCGCGGATGGATTCTCAAGATGTGTTGGTGGCTACACTCCCTGCAATACAACCACGGAAGCACCACCAACATGTCCTCCTTTTACAGACCCCGCACCAAGTTGTGGACGTTTAGGTGGAGGAGACCCAGTAATGGAAGAAACATATCCTGACTATGGCACTTGGTGTCAAACTGGTTACGGACCTTGTAATACCACACCACCACCAACAGACCCGCCGCCGCCAACCTGTCCTCCTGAACCAGACGCACCAGAATGTCCAGAAGGAACAAGCGCTATACCACTGAAAGACGGTGAAGAACGATCCGATGGTTTAGACTGCGTTGTGGGTTGGGGTCCATGCGAATGTCCAGAGTTTGACGTTCCAGCGCCTGAGTGTGCAGACGGCTCTTCGCCGGAAGGAACTGAGGACGAGAACGGCTGCCAAACAGGTTGGGGTGAGTGTCCTCCCCCTCCACCAGATTGCGATTGCGATACTGACTTGTACCCGCCGTGTCCACCTAAGCATGGAAGAGGCATACAGATGGGTACTAAAACGGTTTTAATAGAGTCGCCGTTTGGCGGTTTGCCACAAACAGTGACATATGATATAGTAGTAAGAGACCTTTGTGGTAATACATGTCTGTCAGAGTGTACTACTTCTTCTACTACCTCAACTACCACTTGTGCGCCATTTAACGATCCAGAACCCGAATGCGCACCCTCCTCCAACGGAGATCTCGTTTTCGTTGAAGGGATATATGATGGCCTTGGATGCCAAACAGGTTGGGGTGAATGTCCATGTCCAGAATTTTCAGATCCAGCACCCGAGTGCGAAGATGGATCTTCACCAGATGGAATTTATGATGATGATGACTGCCAAACTGGTTGGGAAAAATGCCCCTGTCCAGAATTTGACGAGGAAGCACCCGAATGCGTAGATGAAGATGGTAATATTTCTTCTCCTGAACCAGAATCAGATGATAATGACTGTCAAATAGGCTGGGGAAAATGCCCCTGTCCAGAATTTGATGAACCAAAGCCCGAATGTCCAGACGACACTTCTCCATCTGGAGAATTCGATGAGGACGACTGCCAAACTGGTTGGGGTTCATGTGATTGTCCAGCGTTTAACGAGCCAGCACCCGAATGTGAAGATGAAGATGGTAATATTTCTTCGCCATCAGGAACTTTCGATGAGAACGACTGCCAAACTGGTTGGGATGAGTGTCCAGAAGATCCACCGCCAGAAGATCCTGATCCAACACCAGAAGATCCTGATCCAACACCAGAAGATCCTGATCCAACACCAGAAGATCCTGATCCA
>MDTC01202001.1_pt1 | contig 13435 bp, 12 predicted proteins | sample 811181 | NCBI WGS metagenome assembly MDTC01 (sample SAMN05326644, study PRJNA326480) | marine metagenome | isolation source: seawater | place: Pacific Ocean: North | collected 2011
AGAGTAATAATATAAATCTTGATAATTAATTTTCGGATATTTGGGTTTTTGCCAATCAGGTTCCTTTAGTGCTTTTAATCTACTAAAAGCTTTTAGTCTCCATTTTAACATCCATTTCGGCTCTTTCTTAATGTTAGAAATAAATCTTATTGTTTCCTCGCTAAGACCTTTTGGAGATCTGATGTTTTCTACGTCAGTTGTAAAACCGTACTTATAGTCTTTATTATTTTTTAAATCTTCAGTTTTCATTTATTAAAATTTTGATTTTTTTTTACTAAATCTTGTAGTTTCACTTTTTCAAAAAAACTATTTATATGTTGGTCTAATTGATCCCACAAATTATGCGTTATGCACTTAGAAGATTTGTTGTTACAGCCCTTTTTAGACTCTTTTTTACAATTTAACGTTTTTATTTCCTCATCGACAGCTGCAATTATGTTTGAGATTTTGATTTCCTCAGGTTGAGCATCTAAAACATAACCTCCTTTAGCTCCTCTAATACTCTTGACTAAGTTTTTATTTTTTAACTTAATAAATATTTGCTCTAAATAAGCTATTGATATGTTTTGTCTAAAAGATATATCAGTAAGGCTTATCGGTCCTTTATCCTTAAATAATGCAAGGTCCGCCATTGCCATTACTGCGTATCTTCCTCTAGTAGTAAGTTTCATAAATAATCGTTGTAATACAATATTTTTGATTTAATTCCTACTGATTTGGTAAGGTTTAAAAAAAATTATTTGCCGCAGAAAAACATGTTATAAAACATAACTTTTTATTAAAAATAATAATCATTATCAATTATGAAAACAAAAAGTTTAGAAATTTTTATTCCTGGGCCTGCGGGAAGACTTGAGGCCAAGTATTATAAAAATCCAAAATTTGGTTCCCCAGTTGCAATCGTCCTACATCCTCACCCGCAATATGGAGGAACTATGAATAATAAAATAGTTCAGCTTATGTATAATATTTTTTTAGAAAATGGTTTTTCAGTAATAAAAGTAAATTTTAGAGGTGTAGGAAAAAGTGATGGGGTATTTGATAATGGACAAGGTGAATTGTCTGATGCTGCTGCAGCATTAGATTGGATAGAAAGACAAAATTTAGATTACAGTCAATGTTGGGTTTCGGGTTTTTCCTTTGGGTCTTTAATCTGTATGCAACTTATTATGAGAAGACCTGAAGTAAATAATTTTATTGCTGTATCTCCTCAACCAAATGTATATGATTTTTCTTTTTTAGCACCGTGTCCAACATCAGGTCAAGTAGTATATAGTGAAAACGACGAATTAGTAACTAAAGAAAGTATAAACGAATTAGATAATAGAATTAAAAGTCAAAAAGGAGTTGAAGTTATTTTTTCAAAAATTAGAAACTCAAATCACTTTTTTAAAAATAAAGAAAAAGAACTAACAATAGAAATAGAAAAATATTTAAAAGATAAAACTGCTTTAATTTAATTTTTAATCAACTCTCCTCCAGTACAAGGTTTTTTACACCCAGTTGTGTTAGGGAAAGATATTGGCAATCCTAAAACTGATCTAATTGCTAAAAAAGCAAATGCCTGCGATTCTATAAAGTCACCATTAATATTATAATCATCAATAGATTTAAAAGTTATTTTTGATGGTAAATTTTCTTTTATTTTTTTTATCAAAACTTTATTTTTCCTTCCTCCACCACAAAGGAGAACAGATCTAATTTTCTGTTTTGAATTAATTAAATACGAAGAAATTTCTTCCCTAATAATATTAGCTGTGAAATCGGTGAGTGTTGCTGCACCATCCTCTAAACTTAATCCTCGTATAAAAGAAATATCAAAATCATTAGTATCAAAAGATAATTTATTTTTATTATTTCTATTCGCATAAAGTTCTTGTGCCTGCTCAAGAATTACTTCATTCTTAGTTCCGCTTAATGCATAACAACCATCTCTATCAAATTTTTTATTTGAATTATTTCTAATCCATGTGTCAATTAAACAATTTCCAGGTCCAATGTCTCTACTTATCAATTCAGAAAAATTATCTTTATCATTTACAATAGTTATATTAGATATTCCTCCAATATTAAGAAAGCATACTGGTAATTCAATCTTATTTTTTCTTGTTAATAAGTGATGAAAAATTGGCGTTAGTGGAGCTCCCTGCCCTCCGTTTAAAATATCATTTTTTCTAAAATTAAAAATTATTTTTTTGTTTGTTAATTGATTTAATAATTTTCCATTTCCTAATTGTTTTGAAATTTTTTCTTCAGGATTATGATAAATTGTTTGGCCGTGAAACCCTATCAATGTGTCGTTGCTAATGTTTAAACTTTTAATAATTTCAGCATGGAAAATTGTCAATTTTCTTTCCAAGCTGTCTAATTCATCTTTAAATGTTTGCAGATGTTTAATTTGATGAATTTTTTCCTTCAGATTGTGAATATCTTCATAAATACCTGAGCTATATTCAAAATACTCGTCTTGAATTGACTCATAGTCATTTAACCCATTAGTATTAATAATTGATGCATCCACTCCATCCCCTGAGGTGCCGCTCATCAATCCTAAACAAGTCCATTTTTTTTGCATATTTCTATTTATTTATAACAATTTTTGTATAATAGTTGCTAAAGCAAATATCACTATGAAAAACAAATTTTTGAAAGAGATGCAAGGTCGAGGTTATCTAAACCAGTGTACAAATTTAGATAAACTTGGTGAAATTTGCGATAAACAACAAATTTCTGGTTATATTGGTTTTGATTGTACTGCGAGCAGTCTGCATGTTGGTAGTCTGTTGCAAATTATGATTTTAAAGCTTATGCAAAAACATGGTCATCGGCCTATAGTTCTATTAGGAGGTGGTACAACTTTAATCGGTGATCCATCTGGCAAAGACTCAACAAGAAAAATACTAGAGAAAAATATTATAAAAAAAAATATTCAAAGTATTAAAAAAGTTTTTAACAAAATTTTAAATACATCTAATAAAAATTCTGCTCCTATATTTGTAAATAATGCTGATTGGTTGACAAAATTGAATTATATTCAGTTTTTAAGAGACGTGGGAGCTCATTTTACTATTAATAAAATGCTTACCTATGACAGTGTTAAATTTAGATTGGATAGAGAACAATCACTAAGTTATATGGAATTCAATTATATGATTTTGCAAGCATATGATTTCTATCAACTATACAAAAAAAATAATTGTATTTTACAAATTGGGGGATCTGACCAATGGGGAAATATAGTTAATGGTGTTGATTTAATAAGAAGAATGCTACAAAAAGAGGCGTATGGTTTAACTTCTCCATTAATAACACTCGCATCAGGTGCTAAAATGGGAAAAACTGAAAAAGGCGCTATTTGGCTCAACAAAGATTTACTGTCTCCATATGAATATTGGCAATTTTGGAGAAATACAGATGATAGAGATGTAGAAAGATTTTTAAAATTTTTTACAGATATCGATATTGAAGAAATAAGTAATATCACTAAAAAAGAAAAAAATATAAATAATCTTAAAATTTTATTAGCTAACGAAGCTACAAAGTTACTGCATGGTGATAATGCAGCAAAAAATTCAGCTCAAACTGCTAAAGATACTTTTGAGGATGGTAGAATGGGATTAAATTTGCCCGAGATAAAAATCAAATTGAGTGACATGAAAAAGGGAATTAACATTGTAGATTTTATTTCAACCAATAAAATTTTACCTTCAAAAAGTGAGGTGCGGAGAGCTATTGCTAATAAAGGGTTTAAAATAAATAATGTCACGATTGAAAATGAAAGAAAAGTTCTTCTATTAAAAGATTTTGAAAAAGATAACTTCAAGCTCTCTTTCGGAAAGAAAAAACATTATTTAGTTAAATTTATTTAGCCTCTTTATTTTTATCAATTATCTTTTGTAAAAATCTTGGTGTTAATGTTCTAATAGGATTGATAGTCGTTTTGATTTTTCCTTTGGTACCTTTCATTTTAAAGCTTACACCAAATAAACCCTCTCCTACTTCTTTAGGAATTACAATATTTCCTATTAGAGGAATTTTTGAAATTATTTTATTTAAAGTTTTTGCAGGAACCAATGTTCCTCTCAAACTGGTTAAACCATCGTCGCTTTGATAGCCTTGCATTAAAACAGACATACTTGGTCCTAAAGCCAATATTTCATTAAGCTCCAAAAGGTCTTTTGTTTTTTGCATATTAATTTCCAATAAGTCAAAAGATAATCCCTCTCCTTCAGCTAAGTCGGCTAAACCACCTAAGTCTGCAAGTGATAATAATTTAATTACGCCAGGCGCGTTTACTAATTTAAAATCTTCAATTTTTAATTTTGAAACTGATTTATTTTCTTCAATTATTGAAGTAAAAAGTAATTTTCCTCCAGAAAGACCTCTAAAAAAACTATAATCAGTTAATAATGGCCTAGTTAAATCTGAATATATTTCTAAATATTTTGTCTTACTAATTTTGTCTCTTTTCAATGATATATCTAAAAAATTATTGCCTCCAAAATCTCCTTTAGATGTAATTTTATTAAATTTACCTTTTTCTATCTCTCCAATTAATTTGAAATTTTCAAGTTTTTCTGACATTGGAACTTTAATATTTTTAAAATCAATCTCAATTTTACTACTCAAATTTTGTAAATTGTTTTTACTGCTTTTTTTGTCGAAATATTTCATTAATCTAGTTGCATCAAATTTTGCTCCTGTAACCAAAATCTTGTTTTCATTTTGTACTGAAAAATTATTATTTGGTGTCTTAACATTTATTTTTTTAAATGATAAAAAATTTTTATTTTTAAATTTTAACCCTTCAATCTCAATTAAATTTTTTCCTTCAATAAAACTAAAATTATTTACGTTCAAGATATCTTTGGTTTTTTGTAGATTTAAAGATAAATTAGCTATCTTTTTTTTTGATTTTTTATAATTTATTAAATCTATTTCAAAATTGTTGATGTAATCAAAGTAAAGATTTAAATTCATATTGTTTTTAATTAAATTATTTTCTAAATTAATCTTTAAGAAATCTTGATTATTTAACGAATATTGACCATCACAAATAAATTGAGAATTTTTAGATGAAAAAATCGATTTAATCTCTAAATCTTTAAAGTAAATTTTATTTATCTCCTCGTTTATAAGACTATTTTTAAAAGATGAGGATAATTCTAATTCACTTTTTGAAACTTTACCGGAAAGAATATAATTATAATCTATCACTTTATAAGTTTCATCTAGGTCTACTGATAGGCTGTTATTTAAATTTGCATTTATAGTTTTGATATTTTTTAAAAATTCATATTTATTTAAAAACTTTGAATATTTTAAAATATTCCTTTCATTAAAATTTAATTTAGAATTAAAATTTGATTTTAAATTAATGCCATTTTCTAAATTTAATCTTATATCTCCATCGAAAACACTTATATCTTCAATATTTCCAAAAATTTTTTTTATTAAAATATCATTTTTATCTGCAAAAAAGCTTAGACTTGTATCTTTAAGATATAAATTATTAATTAATTCTACTTTCAAATTTCTAACAGAACCTTTAGCAATAAAATCTTTTACTAATCCTTCTTTATTTAAAAAAATTTCTATTTCAGACATTACTTTTCCCCCTGTAATTCTATTATTTAATATACTTTTAAAATTTGATGGTTTGATAATAGTGGACAACTTATTTAGTTGATTAATATCTAATTCCTCTAAAGTAATATTTGTTTTATTAATTTTTGGTAAAGATTGAAATAATGATAAAAAGTCTACATAAATTTTAATATTCTTAACTGGAATATTTTTACTTCTAAAAGTTATCTTAGGGCTTTTCGTTTCTAAAAATAAACTTAATTCTTGTGGGTCAAGTTTAAACTTAATTTTTTCTAATTCTAAAATTATATTTTTTGACTCATAAACTTTATCAGAAATTAATTTATTGAACTTGTTTGTTTCAAACCCTATTAATGACAAAATAATGATAAAAAAAACAGATATAAAAATTAGTAATAAAATTGGATAAAATAAAAATCTTTTCATTATTTATTTTTAATTCCTTCCTCTATAAACAAATCAATGTTTCCATCTAAAATACTTGAAGGGTTTGTGCTTTCTGTTTTATTTCGTAAATCTTTAACAAGTTGATATGGTTGCAATACATATGACCTAATTTGATGTCCCCAGCCTATATCTGTTTTCGTATTTAGCTCTTTTTGATTTTCTTCATCTTTTTTTTGCATCTCATGTTCATACAATCTGGCTTTTAACATTTTGTAACATGTCTCTTTATTTTTATGTTGAGATCTTTCATTTTGACATTGAACAACAATTTTTGTTGGAATGTGCGTAATTCTAACTGCGCTATCAGTTGTATTTACATGCTGTCCACCTGCGCCGCTTGATCTAAAAGTATCGATTCTCAGGTCCTTCTCATCAATTTTGATATTAATATCGTCCTCTACCACTGGATAAACCCATACACTCGCAAAACTAGTATGTCTTCTTGCACTACTATCGAAGGGTGAAATACGCACTAATCTATGAACACCTGACTCTGATTTCATTAATCCATATAGATAATCACCAGTTACTTTTACAATTGAGGACTTTATCCCTGCCTCTTCGCCTTTATGTTCGCTAATAATTTCATATCTAAAATTTTTTTTATCAAACCATTTCATATACATTCTACGAAGCATATCAGCCCAATCCTGACTTTCTGTTCCACCAGCGCCAGCATGAATTTCTAGATAAATATCGTAATCATCGTTTTCACCAGATAAAAAACAATTAATCTCATTGCTTTTTATTTCTTTTAAGATTTGTTCCGCTTTTTTGATACAATCTTGTAAAGTTTCTTCGTCTTTTTCTTGAGATGCTAAAATGTATAAATCTTTTAGATTGTTAATATCCTTGATTGATTTATTATAGGAGTTGAAAATTTGCTCAAAAATTTTTTTTTGTTTAACTGTTTTTTTTACTAACGATTTATCTTTCCAAAAATCTTTTTTTAAAGATATTTCTTCTAGCTCTTTAAGTTTTGTTGCAATATCTTCTTTATCAAAGATACCCCCTAATATTACTTAAAGATTTTTCTGTAATAATTAATATATTTTCAAAATTTTCCATTAGTAAAACTGCCTAAATTTGACTATTTTATCACGGCCATTTGTTAGTACTAAATTATTATTATTTATATTGTTAATATCTTCAAGTTTTAAAGCTTCGATAATTGAATTTTTTTCCCCAGGAGCTGATTTATTACCTGTATCGTAATTCAAAGAAGTAAGATAAATATTTTCTGGTATTTGAAATTCGCCAAAGTCTTCTTTGTAAAGAGCTTTTTCAACAAAGTCTTTAAAGATAGGTAGGGCGGCCTTAGAACCAGTTTCAAATTTTCCAAGTGTTCTTGGATTATCGTATCCAATGTAAACACCAATTACTAAATTAGAGGAAAAGCCTATAAACCATGCATCATAGTTGTCATTAGTTGTTCCAGTTTTTCCTGCTAATGGAACTTTGAGTGATCTCAATTTTTTTGCAGTCCCCCTTTTTACAGCTCCCTGTAAAATAGAATTCATTTGATAGGCGGTTTCTTCGCTCATAACTTTTTCGTTTTGATTTTCAATTTTTGGTAATTCAATTTTTTCTCCTATAAACTTGTCACAACCAATGCACTTTCTTTTTTTTTCATAGAAAATTGTTTTTCCTCTTCTGTCTTGTATTCTAGAAATTAATTTTGGTTCAATTTTTTTTCCTCCGTTTACAAACGGAGCATAGGCCGATGTCAAATTAATTAATGTGGTCTCTGCAGCGCCTAGTGAAACAGACAAAAGTTCTGGAATTTCATTATAAATATTGAGCTTTTTTGATAAGTCCAAAATTTCCTCTAATCCTAAAATTTTGGCTATTCTTACTGTCATCAAATTTCTCGAATACTCTATTCCTTTTCTTAACGTCGAAGGTCCATAAAATTTTTTACCATAGTTCTCTGGTTTCCAATTTTTTAATCCTACCCCTTGACTTTCTACAAAGGGGGCATCAAGAATAATTGAATTTGGAGCAAAACCTTTTTCTAATGCTGCAGCGTATACAATCGGTTTAAATGCTGATCCTGGTTGTCTTTTAGCTTGTGTAACTCTGTTGAATTCACTTGTTCTAAAGTTAAATCCACCAACTAGAGCCAACACTTCTCCTGAATAGGGGTCTAAAATAACAATTCCCCCATTAACTTTTGGATATTGTTTCAATAACCAATAATTTTTTTCTTTTTTAACAAATATGACATCACCCTTTTTATGAACCTCTTGAATAGATTTTTTTCTCGGAATTGACCATTTTATATTCTTTAATAACAAATTACCTTCTATTTTTTTTTCATTTTTTTTTATTATAATTTTTTTAAAATTTATCTCAGAATTATTAAGAGAAACAATTTCTGCAAAATGCCAGTTTAGCGTAGGATCAAGTTTATATCGTTCTATTTTTTTTTCCCAGTTTTTGTCTTTTATTTTATTTGTGATTGGACCTCTCCAACCTCTTCTTTGATCATAGTCTTCTATACCTTTTCTTAAAGATTTAAGAGCTTGAATTTGATAATCTATTTTAAGTGGAGTGCTTATACTTAAACCTTGGGAGTAAAGTTTTTCAAATCCATAAATATTTTTAACAGTTCGCCTTACTTCTTCTGTATAAGAATTTGCTTCATTTACAATTTCAATTTTTCTTTTTTTTAGTTTAAGTTTTGAGTCTTTAAATTGATTGAGTTGCGATTTTGAAATAAAATTGTTTTCTCTTAAGTTTTCAAGGACTAAATTTCTTCTAAATTTTGCTACTTCAGGATATTTATAAGGATTATATTTACTTGGAGCTTTAGGAAGTGCTGCTAATAACGCTGCATCAGGGTAATTCAGTTCTTTTATGGATTTATCAAAATATTCTAAACTAGCAGCAGCTATTCCATAAGTTCCTTGTCCTAAATAAATTTGGTTCAGATAAAGTTCAAGTATTCTTTCTTTTGAGTAAGCTCTTTCAATTCTAAAAGCTAAAATTGCTTCTTTGACTTTTCTTTTAATTGAAACTTCATTAGTTAGTAAAAAATTTTTTGCAACTTGTTGGGTAATAGTCGATGCACCCTCTAATCTTTTATTTTGTGAAATATTGCTTATATTTTTTATCAATGCTCTTAAGATTCCTTTAGCGTCTATTCCTGGATGACTAAAAAAATTTTTATCTTCCGCAGATAAGAAAGAATTTACAACTTTTTCAGGAATAGATTCGTATGGAATAAACAATCTTTTTTCTATTGCATATTCTGCTATCAATTTATTATTCTCAGAATATACTCTGCTTGAGATTGGCGGCTGGTAATTAGATAATTTTTTATAATCAGGCAAGCCCACTGAAAAATACCATAAAGTTGAAAAGGAAAATAATAGTAAAGTTGCAAAAAAAATGATTAAGAATTTAATTGAAAAATTGAGAAATTTAAGCATTAGTGTAATTTATAATAACAATTCTGACTATCTTTAGGCATGAGTTCATTTAAATCGTTTATTTATGTATAAAATTGTATAAAATGACATTAATGAAAAATTCAAAAATATCAATTTATAAAAATTTCAAAGGAATTCTTAAAAAATGGAAAAAAACTTATATATCGATGCTTCGCATCCAAATGAAACACGTATTGTTCTTAAATCTAATAATGCAATTGAAGAGTACGAGTTTGAAGATAAAAACAACTTAAATTTTAAAAACAATATTTATCTAGCTACAATAAGCAGGGTTGAGCCTTCTCTTCAGGCAGCTTTCGTAAATTTTGGGAGAGACCGACATGGGTTTCTGGCTTTTAATGATATTCAATCAGACTATTATCAAGTCCCATCTGAGGATAAAGAAAAAATTAGAATTGCAGAGGAAAAAATTAGAGAAGAATTAAAAATCAAAACAATTGAGACAAATCAAGATACTTCACAGAATGAAAATAAGGATGATAAAATTGAAATTAATGAAAACCAAAATGACAAAGAAAATACTAAACAAGAGTATCGTGAAAAAATAAAGTCTTCTTATGGTATTAAAAGATATAAAATACAAGAAGTAATTAAGCCGGGCCAGGTAATATTAATTCAAGTTATTAAAGAGGAAAGAGGACAAAAAGGTGCTGCTTTAACAACATTTATCTCTTTAGCCGGAAAATATATGGTTCTAATGCCTAACACACCAAAAGGAGGTGGTATTTCAAGAAAAATTTTCAATTCATCTGACCGTCAAAAAATAAGAAAAATTTTAAATGAGATTGATATTCCAAATAGTATGGGAGTAATTGTGCGGACAGCTGGAGCAAATAAAACTAAAAATGAAATTGAAAAAGATTTTCAAAATACTTTAAAAACTTGGGAAGAGATTAAAGAAAAAGCTCTTAACTCTAACGCCCCATCTTTAGTGTATGAAGAGGGTGATATAATAAAAAGAACTCTTAGAGATACCTATGATAACGATACAAAAAATGTTTACGTTGAAGGTAACGAAGCTTACCAAAAAGCTAAAAAATTTATGAAAGAATTAATGCCTAAAAATGCAAAAAATATTAAGAAATACAGAGGAAAAATACCTCTTTTTCATGATGCCAAGATTGAAAAAGATTTAACAAATATTTATGAACCAACGGTAAAACTAAAATCAGGTGGATATATTGTAATAAATCCAACAGAAGCTTTGGTTGCGATTGATATAAATTCCGGACAGTCTACTAAACAAATTAATATTGAAAAAACAGCTTTAAATACCAATTTAGAGGCTGCCGAAGAAATTGCTCACCAAATCAAATTAAGAGACCTTTCTGGTTTAATTGTAATTGATTTTATTGATATGTTGAATTTTTATAATAGAAGAATAGTTGAAAAAAAAATGAGAGAAAGCATCAGGAAAGATAGAGCTAGGATTCAAATAGGTAGAATAAGTAATTTTGGGCTTCTTGAAATGACTAGACAAAGATTACGGGAAGGTTCAATTAAATGGGAAACTCAATTATCTCTTTCTTCTTTTTCTCAAAAAATTTTGAAAAAGATTCAATATTTGGCTTTTACTGAAAAAGTAAAGACTGTGAATACTTATGTCCCTGAAAAGGTAAAGACATATATAGAAAATAATTTGTTGGATGAACTGAAATATTTTCAAAAAAAGTACTTATTTGATATCAAAATATTATCAGACAGCAAATTTATTTTACCTGAGTATAAAATTGATTTATTAAATAAGTCAAAAAAACTGATTAATTCTTTTGAAAATATTAATACAATTATTAAAACAAAAAAAATCAAACGTAATATTAAAGATAAAAATAAAGATGCAACAAAATCAAAAGAAAAAATTAAAAAAACTAAATCAAGAAAAACAATTAAAACTCTTTGGGTTAGGAAAAAAAAGAAAAACTAAATTAATCCTTTAGTCGGAGAACTTGATGTTGCAAAATAATTCTTACTCATTCTTCCTGCTAAATAAGAATTCCTTCCTGATATCACTGCATCTTTAAAAGCCCTAGCCATTAAAATTGGTTTTTTTGCATTTGCAATTGCACTGTTAATTAAAACACCATCACACCCCAACTCCATAGCAATTGTAGCATCAGATGCGGTGCCTATTCCAGCATCAACTATAACTGGTACCTTAGACTGTTTAATAATCAAAGATATATTTACTTTATTTTGTAATCCTAACCCGGAGCCAATAGGAGATGCTAAAGGCATGATTGCCGAAGCTCCACTGTCTTCTAATTTCTTTGCTAGCAATGGGTCGTCTGTGCAATAAACCATAACTTTAAAACCCTCTTTAACAAGTGTCTTCGTTGACTTAAGTGTTTCAATCATATTTGGGTATAGGGTTTTTTTATCTCCTAAAACTTCAAGCTTTACCAATTTCCAGCCTCCCATCTCTCTAGCTAATCTTAAAGTTCTTAAAGCCTCCTCTGAATTAAAACATCCTGCGGTGTTAGGTAAAAAGATAATTTTTTTTGGATTTATATAGTCGGTTAACATAGGTTTTTTTTTATCTAAAATATTTACTCTTCTTACAGCTACAGTGACCATATCTGCTCCTGAAGCTTTTATAGCTTTTGCAGTTTCTGAAAAGTTTTTATATTTTCCAGTACCAACTATTAATCTTGATCTAAGAGATTTTCCTGCAACCCTTAAAATGTCTTTTTTCAATTTATCCACCGCCTATAAAATGTACAATTTCTACTTTGTCATTGTTTTTTAAAAATTTTTTCTTAAAATTAGCTTTAGAAATTATTACACCATTATGTTCAATCGCAACTTTTTTATTAATCAATTTGTATTTTTTTAAAAGATCCAGCAAAGAAGAGTTTGATTTAATTAATACTTTTTTTCCATTTAATTGTATTTTTGCCATAATTAAGTTATTCAATATTGAGATTTATGAATAAAATTATAATTCTTAATGGTCCAAACCTCAACCTTTTAGGTGAAAGAGAAAAAAACCAATATGGAAATTTTTCCCTGGAGGATATTGAAAAAATTTGCACTGATTATGCAAATAAAAATGATATTAAATTGAGCATGTACCAATCAAATATTGAGGGAGAATTAGTCAACCAAATTCAAATTTCTAGAAAAAATCAAGATGGACTAATTATTAATGCTGGAGGGTATACTCATACTTCAGTTGCAATCCTTGATGCTTTAAAAATATTAAAAATTCCAATAATTGAATTGCATATCAGCAACATATATAATAGAGAAGATTTCAGACATAAGTCTTTAATAAGTAGAATTGCTAAAGGAGTAATTTGTGGATTTGGAGCTGAAGGGTATTTAATGTCCTTGAACGCAATGAAAAAATTTTTAGAACGATGAAAATTGATAAAAAATTAATAAAAGAACTTGTAGAAAATTTAAAAGAATTCGATTTAACGGAACTAGAATACCAAGAAGGTCAAACAAAAGTTAAAGTGTCAAAAGCAGCTAGGGGTATAGAAAAGATTAAAACTAGCACAGTAGCCCCTCAAAATAAAGCAGTGCTCAAATCTTCTGATGATAGTGAAGGAGTCAGAGTGAAGTCTCCAATAATTGGAACAGCTTACTTAGCTCCCGAGCCAGGAGCTAAAAAATTTGTTGAAGTAGGCGATAAAATTAAAAAAGGTCAAACAGTAATGATTGTTGAAGCAATGAAAACCATGAATCACGTACCTTCAACTGCAGATGGGGAAGTTAAAAAAATTTTAATCGAAGATGGCCAACCTGTTGAGTTTGGTCAAACTTTAATTCTTCTAAAATAATTTAAATGTTCAAAAAAGTTTTAATAGCTAACAGAGGTGAAATAGCTGTCAGAGTAATTAGGGCGTGTAAAGAATGGGGAATCAAAACAGTTGCTGTTCACTCAAATGTTGATGCTGAAGCTATGCACGTTAGGCTAGCTG
>MDTC01028370.1_pt1 | contig 13434 bp, 6 predicted proteins | sample 811181 | NCBI WGS metagenome assembly MDTC01 (sample SAMN05326644, study PRJNA326480) | marine metagenome | isolation source: seawater | place: Pacific Ocean: North | collected 2011
ACTTTCACTAAATTACCAAGAACTTCACTTTTATCTTCATCGTTATCCTTCTCTTCAACTACGACTGGTTTTGTATCAGTCATGTTGTTAAGGTTAGGCAGCTCTATTTATCTGATAAGCGTTATGGAACCATGTGGATCTCCACCACTGTGAACTTGACCAACGCAATACCAACCAAATGTATCACCAGCGTTCAAGTAAACTCCTCTAGATAATACATGCCAGTGATACCCAGCAAAATCACCATCAACAACATAAGCAAATCCTCTCTGTGCTCCATTTATTCTCATTTCAACAACGATCCCACTAGTGGTGTTGTTGTCATCCATCAAAAAGTTAAAGCATGTCATATACACACCACTAACAGGTGCTGTAAATAAACCAGTGCTATTATTCCAACATCCACCAATATTCTGATCTATATTAGTAAATGTGTAAAAAGCATTCTGAGTTCCACCATTTCCAGTAGTGTTATTATTACCAGCTCTTCCCTCAAAGTGAGCGATGATTGGCGGTCTATCCATAAATGCCATCTCACCAAGGAATTGATTGAGTGGGATATCCTGTGGATTTGTTCCGATGTTAGTTGCCATTTGCCTTAAGAAGAAAGTAGTTGAAGTTGAGCGTCTGTTAGTGCTTTAGGGTATATAGCAAGTCGTTTCACATGAAGTTTTCCACCAGATTCATCATCTCTAGTTGGATTAATACCAATACCTAATCTAGTCCACGCTGGAACGGTTGATCCATTATTGTTAGTAATAAGATCAACAGCTTCTCCACTAAAAGAGAATGCCCACTTCCTAGTTCCTGAATCTCCATAGTTAGGAACACTATAAGAGAAAGCAAGTTTTTGTGTCGCTGCTTGATCGCTTGCTTCTACTTGATCATTGTTAGAAAAGATAGCACTACCACCACCAAATGCTCTAACTCTCACAGCAGTATTGACAGTATCATTGTCGGAAGAAACTGATAATCTATTATCAAAGTTAGTTGATTCTCCCCACATAATGAAGACTCCATTAGATGCTCCACTAGCAACTGTGTCAAGATTATTATAATCCATTACTGTAGAAAATTCGCTGAAGTTTGTATTAAAAATACTCTTGAAACTTTCACCCAAAATTTTAGTTGAATCTTGCACTCTAGTTACCGAACTGTTAGCAGGAGTGGGAATGTGACTGGTAACGAAAGATCCATTCTCTACACTAGCACCCCAGAAATAGAAACTAGGGTTGCCATTACCAGTTTCATTGCCACCATCACCACTAATACTATTACAGTGCCCCCACCATACTTGACCAGTGAAATTAGATCCTACCCCAGGATTAAATATGTATGATAAACGATACCAACCATTACCATAGTTTTCTATCTTGGCACCACCAACATAACCATTAAAGAGATTTGTCTGTGATTCAATCTCAAGATTTTGCATATCAAATGTAACGGCAGCTCCACCAACGGAGCCACTGTGTCCAGTTCCAGAAGAATTAGAGTTAAAGTTTCCAGTAACTTCAAGTTCAATATAACGGTTCATGTTTGATACACTACCAGCAGTAACTCTTTTTACAAAAAGAGATACAACATAGTTAGTGTCAAGAGTTGGAACAGTTATTGGTCTGTTAAATCTATGAAATCCAGAAGTAGATGATGGTGTGTAATGATAAGCAGGAGAAGATCCATCTGGATTGGAAGATAATTGAGCACCAGATGATGCTGTAAAAGTATCCGACCCTACACCAAATCCCCAGTTAGCAAGCATCTCAGAATTTCCAAGGTAGTTAGTCCTATTCTCCTCAATCAATAATCCTAAACTCTCTTTAGTTACTGGGTCATGATCAAAACGAGGTTCATTATCACCAGCAGTTTTGATTAGTCCATCACGACCAACATAAGTGCCAACAGATGCTCTCGTGAATGTGATACGAGAATCCAATGCACGAGATTTAGCAAAGTTTAAGTTCAACGATGGTCTGATCGTTGGATATGATTCTGTAATATCAATATCGGACGTTGATACTGGCATTCTTACTTATACTCCTTGTCATTTGTATTTATTAAACGTCAGCAGTATTGGTTGATGGGAACGCTCTTCCAGATCCCCAGATAATTCTTACAGCACCGCCGCCACCTTGGTTTCCATTCCATCTAGAACTAAAACCACCACCATATAATCCACCAGTTACAGAGTTTGCATTTTGAGCACCTTCTCCTGTTCCGTTTCCACCACCAGAACCACCAAAACCATTACCACTAGAAGCTGCACCACTAGTGCCTTCACCCTGAAGACCGACACCTCCGCCTCCCCAGTATGCCCAAGCACCACTAGATCCACCGCCGCCTGAACCAGCTTGAGAAGTTGATCCACCAACTAAAGCGTTACCACCATCTCCAGAATAACCACCAGCACCAGCGCCGTTATATGCTCCGCCAAAAGTACCCCATGCATTGTTGTCACCACCACTGCCACCACCATCATATGTTCCAGATGGGGCACCACCTGCTTGTGCTTGTCCTTTACCACCGCCAGCAATAGTTGTATTTGTTCCATCACTGAATGATGAGTCACCACCATCTGTACCGTTTGAACCTCCTGCACCGCTAGCAACACCACCAGCACCAACAACTACTGTGTAAGAATTACCAGGAACCACAGTAATATTATTTCTATATGCTAGAGCACCACCAGAACCTGCTCCACCACCAACACAAACAACACACACTGATGTTACTCCAGCAGGAGCAGTCCATGAAGTTGTTCCAGGTGTTGTAAATTCTTGTTGTCCATCAGCTGATGGAGGTGGTGGAGGTGGTTCTTCAGTTGGAATTCCTACAGCACTTTGGAGTTGACTGCCTCTCAACAAAGTAGGATAGTAAGATAAAGTTTTGATAGTTCCATTAATCATATTATTACTAGAACTAGAAGTTTGATCACAACCAAGAATTAGTTTTGTGTATGGTGTTGAGTCATAACTGACACTTGTATCTTCTAGAACACCACTACTAGAACCTCTTACAGCAAGAGTACATTTACTTTGTCCAATACCAAAAGCAACTTTATAAAATCCAGTAGTTGTAAAACTAGTATCGGTACTCAAAACAGTATTGGTTGCATCTACCCTAACTCTATTAAAAGCATTTCTATTACTATTAGTTCCAAGACCAACAAATGTAGCACCATTATGTGTATCTCCACTAAAACACACAGCTATATCGGAACCAATAGCACCAGCATTACTGAACTCACAAACTAAAGTTCCTTCTCCACCTTGGGAAAAATCTTTGAAGTCAATTGAAGAAGTTTCAATAACAGGAAATTCTTTTTCCCGTGTGAATGATCCTGCCTTCTGAACGAACATGACGGAGCTTGCGAAAGGAGAATCTGAAAGTTCTTCCTGAACTCCCCAAATGAAATAAGAAGCAGAAGCATTTGATCCACTCTGAGCACCTCTTGCTGACGTGAGTGATGGAACTATGTTTATGTTCCATGATCCACCATTACCCGATCCAGTTCCCATTACACTAACTCTATACCACCCATTTCGGAAAGGTTCTACTTTACCTACAAAATCAGCAGGAGCATTAATTGTGTTTGTGGTTCCATCTGAAAGATCAACATTAAAAGCTACATTATTAGCAACAAAAGTATTGGAATAAAAACCAAGGATAGGAGTGCCACTATCTGCTTTCACAAATACAGAAAATATATTGTATTGACCGCTAGCTGTTGTTTGAGTGTTGTATCCAATCCTTTGAACTTCATCAGCTCCACTGCCAGTAATTCTACCTCCCTGCTGAAAACCATTAGGAGCTGTAGTGACATCAGATGCTGTAGAAACACCTTGGATTATGGGTATATCCATGACACCAAAGCTGGTAGTATTACCTGATTGATAGTTAGTCCTTTCCTCTTCAATCAACAGACCCAGACTCTCACCTGTAATAGGGTCATGATCAAAACGAGGTTCATTTGCTTTAGCAAGTTTAATCAGTCCATCTTTACCAACATAACTAGCACTTGATGCTCTCGTGAATGTGATACGAGGATCAAGTGCTCTAGCATTAGCGAAGTCTAAATTTAGTGATGGTTGAATCGTAGGGTAGTCAGCGTAAACATCAATTTCGGGAGTAGAGATTGGCATCAGTTGACCTCCGTAAGGTTGAACTTATACTTCTTACCAGATCTTCTGTTGATTAGGAAGAGGTCTTCCTCACCCTCTTGAATCAAGAATGATCCCCAAGTTCCATCTACATCATTAGCACGACCTTCGTTAGATAGGTCAAGGTCACCAGTGTATAAGTTTGCCCAACGTGTACCAGATGCTCCAAGGTCTCTAGTGTTGTCAGCATCAGGGATAATGTTTTCACCAACAGCAGAAAGATCTACACTTCCAAGTGGTATCCATGCAGCGTCTGAATATCCCTCAAATCTATTTAACTGAGAGTTGTATCTCATCATACCATCAAGCGCATTGGTGTTACGCTGAGATGTATCTCCAGATGGTAATTTGATCTCACCAGTTCCAGTAAAGTTAAATGATGTTGCACCAGCACCAACAACTGCACTACCTATAGTGTATCCATTAGATCCACCAGCAAGATTAATCTGTCCTGTTCCCGTTCCATTGTTAGGTCCAATAGTTAATGTATTTGGATCCGCAACTTTAATTGCATTCAATGAGAGATGTTTTCCAGATGCAAGGTCAAAGTTCTCAGAAGATACCCAAGTGTTGTATGTGACACCACCATCAGTTCCCTTCCAAGTAATCTTTTTGTCCGTGGTTCCCTTAACAATAATACCACCGTCAACAGCTGAAGTATCAGAAGGACCGATTGCAGTAACAGTAATCTGTCCACTACCAGTAATATTATTCGTGAGTTGAATAGTGTTTCCAGTAATAGAAAGAATCTCTGTGTTTGGTGGAATAGTAAATCCAGTAGTACCAGTGGTAACTCCCATACCAGGAATCAAACCAGCAGTAGGAGTAACTCCAGTTAACTCTGCTGTACCAGTGACAGCAGTAGCAACAAACTGTGTACTAACAACATATGCAAGTTCTAAATGCTTGTCTGCGATCCTTACAATGTTTGACTCGGTAATTGTCTGAGTGCCAAGAACATTCAGGTTACCTTTAACAGTAAGATCAACGTCAACAGTAACATCATTGTTGAATGTAACATCAAAGTTTGAATCACCTCTAATCCATGCCTGACCACCAGAACCAATAACTAGCTGTCTATTACCAGAGACAGAAGGTGGTCTGAATGTTACATCACCAGAGTTTTCATTATCTGCAGGACCGATAAGAACGTTACCACTTCCAAAGACATCAAAACCAGCATAGTGTCCGATGCAGACATTGGAATCGCCCGTAGTGTTTTGCTCTAGGGCATTGTTTCCAATCGCAATATTTTTACTTTCGTCAAGGTTGACTAGTAGTACATCTTTACCAATTGCAATGTTGTTAGCGCCGACACCATTTGCTCTCAGTGCCCTGTTACCCAGTGCAGTATTGGATGCGCCAGAATTATTTGTGAAGAGTGATTGATATCCAACAGCTGTATTCTGAGATCCAGAAGTATTATTTTGTAGTGCTTGAGATCCCAGTCGTGTATTGGTATTTACAGCACCACCTCCACGACCAACATGCATTACATCAGTATCCGTTCCACGAATCAGAATGTCTGCATTCTCAGAGTTGAGAGTAGCATTAATAAGACAAGTATCACTAGAACTAGCACCAACTGTTAAGTCTTCATTGACCACTAAGTTTTGGTTGATAGTTGTAGTACCACCTGCTAGACCCATAGTGATAATACCAGCAGCACCGAATGCTGTTACGTTGGTAACACCAGAGTTGAGTAGTGTAAAACCAGTAGATGTTGAATTAATAGCATTAAGAATTGTTGGTGAATCATTGAACATGAGACGACCAGTACCAGTGGTGTCTGTTACCAGACCACGCAACTGAGTAGAAGTTGTGGATGCAAATGTAGCAAGAGTATCAGATGTATATGCTACGTTACCACCCTGTCTAAAGTTAACTGTAATAGATGCACTATTATTATCAGATGTTAGTACAAGATCTCTATTAACATCTAGAGTTTTACTAGTTGCAATATCAAGAGTAGCAGATGCAGTAGAAGCAATCTCCAATCCGTTGACAGATGTTGCAGTAGCTGCACCTAAGATAGGAGCAGTAAGTGTTGGTGCAGTAAGAGTTTTGTTTGTAAGAACTTGAGTCTCGGTCTCTGTTACAAATCTCTTTTCAATAGATCCATCCCAAGATCTCCAGTATCCACCAGTTTCATACCATTGAAGATTTACAAAAGAGGTAATGTTACCACCAGCATCAGATGTTCTATTCAGTGTGATACCACCATTAGAACCTGTTAGGTTACTACCTTTTCTTAATTCAATATCATTGTCTTCTACTTGTAGAGTAGATGTATTCAGAATAGTTTGAGTTCCCTCAACAACCAAGTCACCATCAATAGTAACAGTAGATCCGTTATCAGTGATTAGACTATTTGTCAACTGGTTATTACCAGAGTCCCACTTCATCAAAGTGTTACCACTGAAGTTATTGTAGTTCTTCATACGGAAGTTAACTCCCTGAAGAATCAAACCACCAGATGCTGTTAGAGATGCACCAGTATCATCGTTAGCAGAACTAATTGTAATAGTTGTAACACCACCAGCAGTAGATTGCGAGATGCTAGTAGCACCAGAGGCAACTAAATTAAAATCACCTGCGGCAACAGCGTTACTACCGCTAGACAATCTAGTAACTGTATTCGTATCTACAGAAGCAACGCTAATAGTATTACCTACCTGAGATACTGTTACATTCGTGCCACCAGTAATTGTGGTATCGCCAGTTACAAATGTACCTGCAACACTTCCTCTAAGTCTAGTGATCGTATCAGTAGAGCTATATGTAATGGTAGGGTCACCATTACCATCAACACCTTGAGTTACTGTGGTCGCACCACCGTCAAGGAATGTGAAATCAGCAGGAGCAAATACCGAACCAGTTGTTGCTCTCAGTCTTGTAATTGTATCAACGTAAGTAGAGTTGATAGTAATAGTTTTTGTTGCTGCGTCTTGAGAAATTGTAGAGGATCCTGTTGCATTCAGGATGATAGCACCTGTTTGCGCTGTACCACCAACAGCAGACTGAACTGTGGTTATAGTATTGTCATCTTCCTGATGACCAGAGATTGTGATAGTTTCACCACTTCTATCAAGGAATAGTGATAGTGCTTTTCTGTTTGCAGGAACACTTGCAGGAACACCAACTGCGAGAACAATATCATCGTCTACACCAGCACCAGCATTACCACCAGAGGTAAGTCTTAGAATTTTCTGTGCTGCATTAGTTCCATCTTGAGCGGAGATGGAGTAAGTTGTATTGTTATCTGGGGTAGTTACAGTTCCACCTAGAGCAATAGTAGATCCGTTAATTGTAATACCAGGGTTAACAAGAGCATTATTTGGGATGTTTGATAATGTATTTGTAGATCCCGAAATAATACAAGCAGTGAATGTCTTGTTCTCTAGTGTTTGAGTTTGCGTGAGGTATACATCACCTGGCGTCCCCCATAAAAGAGTAGTGCCATCACTACTCAAATATTTTCCTGCTCCAGAATCTCCACCGAGAATAATATTATTCCCAGTAAGATCTAAGTTGTCTCCAGAAACAAGTTCCTCAATTTTTCTAGAGACGGCATTAACAATTAACGGAAAGCGGTCAGCCATTTAACTACCAACAAATACTAGTGCTCGTTCTTATTTATGCCCTACGAAATAGTGATCGTACCGTCCATACTGTCATGAACCTCGCACTGATAATAATATGTTCCTGGTGTGACTCCAGTCGTATCCCAAGTAATTGTACCAGTATCTGATCCATTGTTTGTAACAGTACCAGTTGTTACAGCATCGCCAGTTCCAGTAGTGCTAGATGTCTTAATCCATATCGGATGACCACTCATATTATTCAATTGAAACTTAATTATATCACCAACATTGAAATTAAAATTCTTACCTATAGTATTAGAGAACTGTCCATTTCTATCATAACCAAGACTAGAAATAATTGAACTACCCAACCAATTACCCATAACTGTTGCATATGTTGGTTGCGCTGGAGGTTGACTAATGACAATTGATCCAACCATTCCACCATGGAACTGACAGATGTAATAGTAGGTTCCTGTTAAACCTTCCGTATAGAAAGTAACTGTTCCATTTGTTGTACCATTTCCAAGTACACCACTACCACTACCAAGATAACTTGGGACTTGATTACCAGTTCCAGTAGTAGCAGATGTCTTAATTAAGAATGGATGACCAGATGCATTCACATTAAATTCTAAAATATCACCAGAATAAACATTAATTGTTGGGTCATTTTGTGTAGGGAAAATTCCTTGCTGTGCATCAACACCATCTATTGTGTAATGTGATGCTCCACTGTTTCCGACAGTGAACTCAAAGGTTCTCGTAGGGAATGGTGCTGAAGTTGGTGCTGGAGTTGGTCTATTGAATGTTGCAACTCTAGGGAATGTTTGATATGATACGCCATTATTAGGGGAAACACCATATTCAATACCTTCGGTAGATCTATTACCGACTTGTCCTAGAACAAAACCAGAATCTTGTCTTGGATTTTTAGCAATAAGATACTTGTTTAGACTTCCTATGCTGCAAGTGCTATCTGTAAATCCACCACCAAAAGCATCAAAAAGCATATCACCATAAACACTATGCTGATTTAAATAACCAAATGCATCTGCCTGTGTAAATCTTTCTTTACCAGTAGCAAGACAAGCAATCACACCACAAACTTGAGGTGATGCCATACTAGTTCCTTGAATAGGATAATAGTAGTTGCCACCGCCACCATACTTAGCATCAGAAAATCCTCCAGTGTTGCCATAGGCAGATAGAATTTGATCACCAGGAGCATAGACATCAACAGAAGGTCCAAACATAGTATAAGTAGATCTTCTGAAATCGGCAGTGTCAGACAAAGCACCTACGTTAATAGATCCACTATCAGGTGTGCAAGGCCAGGCACCTCTGTTGTAATAGAAATTGAAGTTGTCTCCATTCTTAAGAATGGTGAGATAATTATTGTAATTAATATCAAAAACTTCTGCCATGAGTAAGTTGTCGTTACCAGCAGCACCAATAACTACAATACCATCATCAATGGCATCCTGAACATCAGCAGCAACAGAAGAACTATATGCTGAATAAGTTTCATAACCAAATCTCACACCAAAATCTGCTTCTAATCCTGCCTCTGTCCATCCAGAAGGTCCAGGATTATTTGGATCATAAAGTACATTTTGAAAATAAACATTAAGTACGTCAGCAAAGTCTAGTCTATAAATGGTATTTCCTTCACCATCAGTGCCTTTACTTGGCATGAAGTGAACGCCACCGTAACTATGATTAGTAATAGTAGGATTTTTTATTCCTGTTTCTGGGTTGACCGCTTTATTTAAATGAAAAGCTCTAAGGTAATCAAAGATGAGAAGAGGAGGCATTGATTGTCCACTGACCCATGAATCTGTCACTGCTATGTTATAGATATTTGCTTCAGTCGCCCATCCATAATACTGACCAGCAGCAGTTCCTGTTACATGGATACCATGATACTGTGGTGTATTAAGGTTATCAAGGTAAGTAATATTTCCTGTTGGAAGTGTTTGACCATCATCATCAATAGATCCAACAGCAGTATTCAATTCATTAAACCATTGATACTGAACAAATCTAGTTTGACCTGGATTAGATGGACTATACCACTCCTGACTATCCCATGATACAGGATCATCTACAATAACAACATCTACATGTCTACCATTATTGAATACTGTTACTGTATCAGTTACAAATTCTGTTGCAGGACTTGATCCATCACCCCAGTTTCCTTTTCTTCTCTGTACCTGATCGCCCGCACAATGAAGATGACCCCACTGTCTCAAGTTAGGGTTGATTGTGGATGCTATAGGAGCATCTTTCCAGAAATCACCAGAGATATCATAAGGTTCGTTATTAATTACTTGTCTTTTGATATGAAAATCATCTACTGCTTCAACTCCCCACACTCTAGGATCTTGACGCAGTTGTTCTGCCTGCTCATCAGTCATCATGTAGTGAGTATTCCTACTAAGAGGACGCTTCAATGCCAAAGAGAAGTTACTCAACTTCATCTCATTGTAAAACTGCTCCAGGTCTTCTTTCCTGTAGAGCGTTACAATATATTCCTTATCCATATCAAGCCTCTAGTTGAAGGTAAGTAAGAGTTACAGAAACATTTGCTGTAGATCCACTCTTATTAACAACCTTAGCGTAGGTTATTCCTGATGCAGCAGAATTAAAACAAATAGTTCCAGGTGTAATTAACTGTGTAACAGCACCATTAGTGATAACCTCTGCGAGAACACCAGAACCAGGGATAGGATCAGTAGTTTCTGCTCTAGAAGCATCAGCAGTTCTACTTGCAGTGTCGCTGTAAAGAGTTACCCATGCAGCATGTGATGTTTGAATACTATACAACACATATGTCTTAGGAGTTGTAATAGAAAGGTTTGCTACAGCACCATTAGCGATAGTCTGTGTTACTAATGCAGTCGTTCTAGATTGCAGTCCTGTAGGAGCAACCCAAGTGACACTCCCCGAACCATTACTAGTAAGAACATCACCACTATTTCCATTTGTGGTTGGGTAGGTTAGACCACCTGCAGTAAGAGCACCAGTGACTATTACACCAGTAGAAGTAGTTTCAAATTTCTTATCTGTAGTTCCATTATGATGAAGTTCAACACCATCAGCACCCTTAGCAATAAGATATCCACCGTTAGTAGTATTTAAAATAACATCTCCAGCTGATCCACCAGAGTCATTAGACTTGAGGCGGATGTCGTTACCACCAGCGGCTACAAGATTTAAACCATTAGAATTACCATAGATTCCAGTGTTGGAAGTATAGAAATTACACTTTTGAAGTTCACCAAAAGTTATACTCCCACCAGTAGTGTTGCCTCTAGCAACTACACTAGCAAGAGTATCTGCTTCTGTTGTTAGGTAACCAGAAAGATCTGGAGGAGTATAACTAAAAACACCACTGTTATTATTGTAAGAAAGAGCTGCAGACCCAGCAGCATTCTGAGTGACACTGAACAAAGTTCTGTCAGTTGCACTGGCACCAGCACCTGCTGCTTCCCATGACGTTCCATCCCAGGCATACGTGATACCTGCTACTGTATAAGTATATGAACCGTCAGTTGCCTGCCCTGCTGTTGAGGGAAAATTAATTGCCATTTCTTAAAATGCTCCTTCCGTAGTATTTAGAATCACCATGTTGCAAGTGCTGCTCTCTTCCATGTATTGGTAGCGATACAGATATAAACATAATCAGCATCGTATCTAATATCACCAGCAGTTCCATTAGAACTAGCAGTAGTAGGTGCATCAGAAGACAATGCTGGAGAGAGTGGTGGATTAGCATCAACCCACTGTGTGCTATCAGTATCTTGATAGTAAATCTTGAGGCGACCAGTGTCACTCTCCCACCAGAGATCACCAGCAGATGCACCACCAGGAGCAGTGTCAGAGATGCTTACGTTGGCACCACCGCCGCCACCAGAAACAGTAGACCAAGTTACGTTACCTGCACCATCACTGGTAAGAACATCACCACTAGTACCGTTGGTAGTTGGATAAGTTAGACCACCTGCAGTTAAAGATCCAGAAGTGGTAACGTTAGCATTACTATCAACAACAAATGTATTTTGAATGCTATTAAAAAAGTATCCAGCGAAAATTAAATTACCACCAGCTATTCTATTAATAACAGTTAATCTACCATCTGCAGTTATAGAAGACCCAGTAAAAAATCCACCAATGTTGTTACCAGCGGTAATATTACCTTGTGGTGAATCTATACTTCCAAATGATACATTATTAGTAGTGCTATTACCTCTACCAGTTACCGAATCAAGATTGTCTGATTCTGGAACAGGTCCATTTGTCCAGTAACCAGCGCCATTATCATAGTATAATACATGATTATTGTTAACTGGACCGAGAGTAACACCAAGTAAATCGTCAAGTTCTTGAGTGTTGATGTTCTTTAAATAACCCTCGGTACTATGGTCACCCCAACCATGTGCAGCATCCCAGTTTGCAATGCTTAGGTTTGCTGTCTGGGCATAAGAAGAAAGATCAGGTGGTGTGAACGTAAAGACACCACTGACATTGTTATAAGAGAGTGCTGCTGTTCCAGCGGATGCAGTGGAAACAGAAAGATCTGTTAGTGCGATACCTCCACCGCCACCACTAGCTGCAGTAGCAACCCAGTTAGCACCATCATAAGCAAGAACCTGTCCAGACTGTGGTGCAACTGCAAGGTTTACATCTGCAAGTTCACTGATAGAAGAACCAGTATCTAGTAGCTGTGTCCATGCACCACCATGTGCAAAGTATCCATGACCTTCAGCATGAACATGGGCAAACATACCATGGTAGGTAGTTGCGTTTGGAAGATCACCAGTCGTGGCAAAGTTATTAGAGTAGTATAACTTACCTGTAGTTGTAAGATCTCCACTACCTAATTCAAGATCTCCATAAATTGTTATTCCGCTACCAGTGGTTGCTAATTTTATAGCAGAACCAGATAGACCACTATCTTCGTATAGAGTAACACCACCCTGAACATTAATTAGTGTATTACCATAAAGTCCACCAGTAACTTCAAATCCAGATGGGGCACTGGCTTTAATTTTACCGCCAGTCTGACTATTTTGAATTCTGATATCATTACCAGAATTATACAAACGGTAAGAAGATGTAGTCCCTGTGCCTCCTATGTAAAGAAATCCATTAACGGCAATATCACCACCAGTATTACTTCCTCTAGTAACTACACTAGAAAGAGTATCTGTTTCTGTATATGATGATAGATAACCTTGTGATCCTACCCATGCTTCAGTAGCATATCCAGAGAGATCTGGTGGAGTGAATGTGAACTCACCGTTTGTAGAGTTGTATGATAGAGCAGCAGTGCCTGCTGCAGCAGTTGTTACACTAGACTGTGGAGGAACAACTGGTTTGTTTAGAATGACTGCAATACCACTAGTTGCATTCCAATCAGAATTTACTTGTGGTGAAGGAATAGTAGGTCTGTTACTTAGATTATTATAATTACCGTCAAATACTGGAACCCATGCAATAGATGTACCAGTCGTGCTAAGAACTTGACCAGCAGAACCTGCGCTACCAGCAGCTTGGATTGGTTTACCAGCGGGAATATTGAGACCTTCCTTGATCTCAATGGGAGCGTCATCCCCATAATTAGCGATCTGGTTCGCAAGTAACTTTGACATACTTCTAGTCCTGAAGACAGTTTTTAGAGC
>MDTC01047981.1_pt1 | contig 13433 bp, 8 predicted proteins | sample 811181 | NCBI WGS metagenome assembly MDTC01 (sample SAMN05326644, study PRJNA326480) | marine metagenome | isolation source: seawater | place: Pacific Ocean: North | collected 2011
AATTCAATCATCATTAAAGATGGCGGTTGGCAATCAAATACAACTAAGTCACGTTTGAATGCTCTACTTGATGAATTTTCTTATGGCACTAGAGTTTTTCAAAAGAATTGGACTTGGTTCGTAGGTTACAAAAATGTCTCTGAGGACTTTGTTAGCGGTATGGAGTTAGCAATCGACTAATTGACAACTCACACAAAATAGACTATAATAGAGGGGTAATCAATCCCCTCTTTTTTTATGTAAACCTCTCACGCTATTGACAGTTTAATTAATGTTAAAATGACAGGGTTTTAGCCCCCGTTAATGTTAAAATCGGCCACTACCCTAACCTACAAAGGTTCCCAAAAGCGTTAGATATATTATACGAATATTATTTTACCTGACTTTTAAAAAATTTTTCGGAGAAAAAAATGGATCCCCAGACCCGTCTAGAAAGACAAGATGCTCGTGTATGGGCAATCGAGCAGTTGATTAGGTATGAAGGTATGTTAGATCCTCGAATGTATGAATGTGCAGACTATGCTACATCTGCAGGTTCAGTACAAGATGTGAAAGATCTATATACACTATGGGTTGAGTGGAAAAGAAATAATCCTTCCAATAACCCACAGATAAACCGCCTATAGAGAGATGTTATGTCCCATAGATTCACAACAACATTAGAGGAAGATGACTACGGTGATCTTATCCTTACTATCCCTTATGAAATTTGTGAAGAGTTAGGATGGAACGTTGACACTGAACTGCAGTTTGAACTAGGGGATGATGGTAACAGTATCGTGTTGAAAAAAGCGATCGACTGAATATAAGCTACAACCTTCGGAGAAACCATACAGTGTATGTATACTATTTGAAATTTACAACATTATGGAAGAACAACAACTAGCAGAAGCATTAAATACTATTAATGAATGTCTTAAGACTATTGGAACACGGTTAGATAACCTTGAGAAGTATGTTCAAGAGTTACCTACACCAGATAAAACATATTATAAACCAGATGATAAAGATGATTACATGAATCTGAAGGATAACATGGATCACATTTACTATAGACTAAAGAAACTCGAACATGGGATGTAAAACAGGATCTAGTAATAACTGTAGTGGAGACACACTCAGCGATGAATCTTGTACAAAATATAGTCCTACTGGTCAAGGAGTAACGTTCTCATACGTTGAATACCCTCAATCACCTATCAGACAAGGCAATTACAACGTTCCTCGTAGAGAAGCAAACTTTGTCATGTATGAAGGTATTGAAACTACCTCTACCACCACCTCTGCATCTAACTGTGGTAAGGTTACTATTCCTAATCCTTGCAGTAATGACGCAGAAGCAGAGATAGCGTTTAGTTACTACCCTACAGAACTATCGTTTGACTTTGCCTATTCTGATCGATTCTTTGCATATCTCTACGATACTTCTAATAAAGGTGGTATTGCAGGCACTCCTTGTTATTACATTGAGGATGAATCGAGGAGTACAGTGGGAGGAACTGCTGATGGGTCAGTAGGGTCGGGATCCACATGTTATCCTTGCTCTGCATTTACTTGCACACCCGCAACCACAAGTCTTTCTTATACCTGTGATACTGATTATACAGGTGATCCAGACTGCCCCCACCCGTCGCTGTTCGGGTTTGGATCCACATCATACAAAGTTGCATTCAGTTATGACGCTTTATCCACTCAATTACCAGACGGAGTAGTGGATGTAAGTTTCTCTTATGACGGTGTAACCTATACTGATGCATGGAATCAGGACACTGAGGATGGCATTCCGTATAATACGACACAAAACCCGTGGCAAAGTGGCGACGAGACGCTTGATGACTTCACTATCTACGAACTCAATGGGTCGGGAGCGACCACAGGACTCAGAATTAAGGTAAGAATACGTCCGATTGTAGACGAATCAGGTTCATCTGTCGTCTTTACAGGCACTCAATGGGAGGTTACAGAGATATTAAACGCTGGTACAGGGTATAGTGTTGGTGATACGTTCAATTTAACCTATACACATACTCATCCAGACACTACAACTAGCACTTTAACAGTCACATTAAAGATTACAGTAGTTGCTCCAGTCAATCAGACCTCTGGATCATCAGGTTTTGACGTGTTGAGGACTGGTGATACCATCAATGGACACGTCATCAACCGCGTTTTCCACATGGATGAGCAAAACTTTCCTTATCATGTAGCATATCTTGATGGAAGTGGTAGTAATTTTACAAAAGATACTCAATATACGTCTAATAGAGCACACCAAATCACCACAGTAGCAGGTTTTGGTATTGCCGACCGTGCAATATTGGTTGGAAAGTATGAATTTTCCGATAAATCGATGCAATTTGTCACTGCAGACGTTGATTCTTCCGCACCAGACATCTATAATACCATTAGACAACCCTCAGTTACCCTTGAAGTCACTAATGGTCGCGTAACAGGTGCTACAATCGATGATGGAGGTGCTGGTTGGAACCAATTAAAGGAAGATCCAAACATAATTGTGACTCCACCACTCATTGAATCGGGAAAATCTGCGGAAGTTGAGGGAACTTTTAGTGCAGGCGTACTAACTGGCATCAATATTACACGCGGAGGTAGCGGATACGACGAAAATAACCCTCCACAGATCTTTATTCGCAATATTTACAAAAATTCACAGCAAACTTTTACTAATTCAGGCTACGATTCGACTTTTGAGCAACGAAATCGGGAAGAAATGTCCTCTTTTCCAAAACCAGAGCAAAATTCGATCAATCTTGGGTTCATGGAAGCGTCAGATCCAACTACTTACCAAAGATTAATTGAATTGGGACTCACAAAAGAGATGATTGAGAAAACAATCACTGAAAATGAGTCTAATAAACCTAAATTTGGCGAAACAAACGCTCCTCAGATGACTAATGAGGACATTGATGCGTTAAATGACGCATATCAACAGATGTTGCAGACCGATACCACTTCAATTCGTGAATCAACCATCGATATTAAGTTAGATCCTGATAGAAGACGCACTACAGTACTTCCGCAGAAGAAATATTCCAATAAAGCGACACAAGCATTGCGTGAAATTGTTAAACCTGGTTATGACTTGAAGTTTTTAGAAGATAATGATATACTTGACAACCAAACAAAGGAGGTTTTGATCGAGGAATTACAAAGAACTACTGAAGAACGCAGCAAATCAATCGATGATATCACTCAAACGCAAATACCTGAGATTGCAAACTATAAAGAAAGTTTTGTTGAAACAGTTCAAGGTTCTTTTACCGAATTACCCGCAGCGTCAACTAACACTAAATACATTATGACGCAATACCGTGCGGATCAAGCAAAGGAGACTAAGTTAAATGTCACCTTATCAATGACTCCCGTAAACACGGGATGTGCTCATTTCACTTGTAACGCACCTGCGGGTCAAACTGGAGGAACAGCTCCTGACGGAAATGGTGGTAATACAACTACCAGTTACACTATGTCAGGTCTTTTAGGTCCAGGTTGTAAAGCATGGAGTGCAAGCGGATCTATTACTATGTTTCATGATCTTAGTTCTGCTGCACAACAAGCAGCAAATGCGAATATAGCATACGGTAATCCCTTTCAAGTAACGTAATGGCATTCATACCAACAGCAACAGGAGCAGCTGGATGTGCTCTATACATGGGCACTGATAGCGGTCACGGAGTAGGAGTCGGTGCATCGCACCATCCTGGTCTTGGCGGTGGCACATTACCTAATTGTCCGCATCCTTCTCTTAGTCCTACGGTAGTTCCTAAACCTGTAGCTGCTATGGATGCGGTTACTATTTGGCCACCAATGGCACAACTACCAAATGGTCCTTATTTGAGGACTGTTATTGTTAATGGTCAGTTACCAATTTGCGATCAAGACGTTCTCACACCTCATCCTACGCCCACACAGCACGCCACAACGTCTGTTGGGTTCAAATGCCTTACTGTGCGTAATACACCTGCCTGGTGGTGTACAATAGGCACTGCAGGTGGTAGAGAAGCAGCAGCTGGACATTTACGAAAATGTATGTCTACTAGCAAGACAGTTTGGATTAATGGTCTTCGTGCTGGAAGGTTCGGAGACCCACTTGGAGATCAAACACCCGCATTCCCTTGTACGGGAAGAGTAACGGGGTGTTCACCTAATGTTTTTATTGGAGGTTAATTATGGCAACACGAAATACATCTTTAGTTAAAGGTGGAGTTGAATCGAAACCCAAGAAGACACGTCAAGGACGTGGACAGCACACAAAATATAGTGCTACATCTTCAAATAGGGCAAAAAAGCGTTATCGCGGTCAAGGTCGATAAATAGTACAGGACATTCCCTGTACAGATGGCATTAAAGAAAATAACGGGCGATAGTTTCTCGAAATCGAGAACTTTCAAAGACATAGCAATGAATTTTACACGAAATGCGAACACTAAGGATATCGCAGCCGTGAAAAACGATAATGCCATCAAACAATCAGTCAAGAACATTATTTTAACTGTTCCTGGCGAAAAACCTTTTCAACCTAATTTCGGATCTCGAATATCCGAACTCTTATTTGAACCACTTGATGTCTTTACATCTGACTCGATCAGAGATGAGATAATAAATACTATTCAACAGCATGAACCTAGAGTTAGGTTAACAGACGTATTTGTTAAGTCAAATTTTGGTAAAAATTCTTTTGACTGTCAAGTCGATTACCAAATTACTGGATTGCCCACAGTGGAAACTATTGAGTTCGTATTACAGAGACCCGAATAATGCAACCAAATAACCTAACAGCATTAGACTTTAATGATATTAAAGCATCTATCAAGTCATACCTCAGAACGAGGACAGAATTTAGTGACTATGACTTTGAAGGATCTTCGCTGTCGTATCTAATTGATACTTTAGCATATAACACCTATTACACAGCATTTAATGCTAACATGGCAATGAATGAGGCATTTTTGCCCTCTGCCACTGTTAGAGACAACGTAGTTAATATTGCAAAACTTTTAAATTATGTTCCGCGTTCGATTGTATCTTCTAAAGCATGTTTAAAACTTACTTTACAAACAACGCAAACTAATGGTGCTTATCCTACTAGCGTAACTCTTGCAAAAGGGTCTGTTGCTAGTGGTGGTAACTTTATTTTTAATATTCTTGAACCAATTACATCTACAGTTAATACTACAACAGGTATTGCTGAATTTGATAATGTGATGATTAATGAAGGTAGTATTGTTCAGTTTAGTTATATCGTAAACACCTTCGCATCACAAACATATAAGATTCCTTCTGAAGACGCTGATATCGGGACATTGAGTGTTCGTGTAAAACCTAACGAAACCTCTTCACAGTCTGATTTGTACAGTTTGACTGATACAATCACTGACTTGACTGCAACCACTCGTGCATATTTCCTTTCTGAAGGAGAGGATCAACGTTTTGAGGTTAAATTTGGTGATGATACTGCAGGTAGAGCACTTAAAGATGGTGAAGTAGTTGTTTTAGAGTATCTTGTTACTTCTGGCACAGAGGCAAACGAAATTAGTAATTTTTCATTCATCGGTAGAATGACAGACACTAACAGTGTTGCTTATTCATCTGCAGATGTTCTTCTTGAAGTAAAAGAACGTTCACAATTAGGTGCTGCTGCAGAAACAGTTGATTCAATCAAATATAATGCACCTAGATTTTACTCCTCTCAGTACAGAGCAGTAACTGCTCAAGATTATGCGACAATCACTAAAAAGGTATACAGTAATGCTGATGCAGTAGTTGCCTATGGTGGTGACACTCTAAATCCTCCAATTTACGGAAAGGTATACATTGCAATTAAGACAAAGACAGGTTCATTACTTAATGATGCTACTAAGAAATCTATTTCAGCAGATTTAAGAAAATATGCTATGGCATCTATTGATCCTGTGATTATTGACCCAGAAGATATCTACTTGTATCTTAAAGTCTTTGCATCATATGATCCTGCGACATCTACTAATACCTCTGAGATTAATACTAATATTCAAAGTGGTATTAATGATTGGGCAACTCAAACACAAATTAATAACTTCAATTCTACATTTAGATTGGGTGCATTTGAGAAGGCAGTTCAACTTTCTGATAATTCCATTACTGATGTATCAACTCAGTTGACACTCTTGAGATATATTAGACCTGTAACAAACCAAACCAATACTTATTGTATTGCTACTGGTGGATCACTATATGATAGTAATCCTAGTAATACTGATGGAAACTGTAAAAAAGAACCAGTTCTTTTATCAGGAACATTTAGAACCTCTGATAGACCTGGCGTAGATCAACAATTTGAAGATGATGGTTTCGGTAACCTTAGAACCTTCTATAATACTGGTAATAAGAAGGTATACACTAACAATGCTGCAGGCACTGTAAACTATGCAACTGGTGAAGTTTGTTTCGGTCCTGTTGCTGTTATCGGTGCAGGCGTAAACAATCCTACCTCTGGTGTTTCCATTACAGATGCCACAACTGGTGCTGGTTCTGTAACTAATGCAGATTTATTACCTACAGGTCTTAGTATTCCTGTTCTGTTTATTCCTGCTAACGTTTCAACTGTTCCTGCATCAACACCAGGTACAGTTATCAATATTGTTAATCCAGAAGTGACAGTTGTCCCAGTTGGATCCATTCCACCTCCTACAATCCCACTAAATAGTTTGACCCCTGCCGTATTCAATACTACACCAACAACACTTACCGTTGCTGATATTGATAACGCTGGTAATCTGACTAATACATCCTGCTTCTAAGTTTAGATGAACATCAATAAGGTCTCTCAATCGGTCACACAACAGACCCCAGATTTTATTGCTAACGATTATCCATTATTCAATAAATTTATTGAATATTACTATCGTTCTCAAGAAAAGACTGGTTTAGGACAAAATATTCTCAACGATTTTCTCGGTTATCTTGACATTGATAAACTCAATGTTGATATCCTTGATGGTGCTACGAAAATTGTAGAAGATATTACTGCGACTGCGGATGAGATTGTTGTTGAGAGTGTTGATCAATTTTTAGAGAATGACGGATCTATATTAATTGGTAATGAAATTGTATATTACGAAGGTGTAACTCATGCACCAAATATTGCATTAAGTCCTGGTATTTCTTACGATCAGGTAAAACTTAAGTGGACTACTCTTGCAAATCCCTTAAACAGTTTTGATGGGACTACAAGACAGTTCCCTCTTACATCACAAGATAATCCGATCTCTCCACCATCGGCACAACATCTTATTGTAACAACATATTCTCAGGTTTTAGTTCCTAATATTGATTATACTGTCAGTGGTAGTAATATTGTATTTACAACTGCTCCTAGAGCAAAATTAACTGCTGATGACGCATCTGCTACCTCTATTGTCTATCTTAGTGGTTTTGTAGAGAATAGTGTTTTAGCGATTGACAATTTATCCAATTCTTTTGGAGAAGGTAAGACACAATTTACAATGACTCGAAATGGAGTCAGATATGAAGCAAACGTTGATGAATATATCATTGCTGTATATGATAATCGTCTTTTAGTTCCTAAAGTTGATTTCTTCATCGATGGAGATCAATTTATTTTCCTAACTGCACCTTTAAATGGTCGTTTCTTATCTCTGTACTCTATTGAGGCAGCGATTCCTTCTTTTGGTGCAAATGCTGTTGGTTATTCTCGTGTAGACAACAATGGTCAGTTAAGTAGTGTTGAAATAAATCAAAACGGAGGTAACTATAGATTTGAGTATCCACCTCAAGTCTCAATCAACTCTGATACAGGGTCAGGTGCCTCTGTAAGCACGTTAATCAACGGTGTTAAGACAGTTTCCCTAATTGATGGTGGAAAGGGTTACAGCGACACTAACCCACCAGTTGTACAGATCCAATCTCCTACAAAAGCAGGTTCTAGTATTGCAGTTTTAAAGGCAACTGTTACTAATGGTTCTGTTTCTGAAGTTGATATTACTACTTCTGGTAGTGGATATACTTTTACTCCTAGAATCACATTTAGACAACCTGGTGGTGCTAAATTAGGCACATGTCCTATTGTGAGTGGACAAGTATCAGGAACTATCCCCATTACTGATGGTGGATTTGGATATACTACTGTTCCTACAGTTTATATTGATGAACCTACTGGTGTTAATGGTATTAAAGCAGCATTGACAGCAGTTTTAACTGATGGTGTTGTTACTGGAATCACTATTGCTAATGCAGGTCAAGGATATGAAACCGTTCCTAGAATTGCAATCGTTGATCCCGTTGGTGCTCAAGTTCTTGAAACAAAAGTTGACTCTGATGGAAGAGTTGTTGGTATTGATTTATTAAGTGGTGGTAGTGGATATGATGATGTTCCTTCTGTTTATATTGTAGACAATAGAACTAATGATCAGGGAGTTTACATTGGTGGAACTGGAGCAACTGCAACTGCTTCTATTTTCAATGGTCAAATCACTGATATTAACGTATCATCTTTTGGAACTGGATATAGTGCTGCTAACCCACCAACAGTTGTTGTTCAATCTCCTCCAGAAGCCAAATGTTCTGCTGAAATTGGTTTAAATGAAGTAACAGGTTTCAGAGTTAATCAAAAAGGTAAAGGATACCAAAAAGCAAAATTTACTGGTTGTGCTAGAGCAGCAAGTGGTATTACACAATTTACTGAAGATGGTAATGCTGTGTTCTCTAATAACACTATTGCAGCATCTGCGATTGTAGACACTCCTGTTAAGTGTCTTGATGCCTTATTTGTAAAAAGACTTTTAGACAAATATAAAGAGCAATTCTTACCTGATGTTCCAGAATTAGATTACAAAAAAATTGATGTTCGTACATCAATTAAAACTATTAAAGATTTTTATAGTGCAAAAGGAACTTCCTTTAGTATTAGTTACCTTTTCAAACTTCTTTATGGTGAACAAGTAAGTATTTCATATCCTAAAGATCAAATCATTAAACCATCTGCTGCAACATGGTCTATTGATACTATTTTGCGTGCAACTTTAGTAAGTGGTGATCCTACCAATATTAGAGATGCTCTGTTAACACAAGATGCAGACATTGCTGATAGTAACGTTCAAGCAGCAAGTGCACTGGTTGAAAACTATATTTCTATTAAAACTTCTGATGTAGAAATTTTTGAATTGATTCTATCAGAAGAAACTATTAGTGGATCTTTTACAGTTCCTTACAAAACAAAACTTGCAGAACCTCTTGGAGTTGAAGATAGTATTATCACAGTTGACTCAACTATTGGTTGGCCAGAAAGAAACGGTGAATTTGTAATTGGTGGTTCTAGTGATACCGTTGAGATTGTTCAATATAAAGAAAAGTCTCTAAACCAGTTTATTGAGTGTACTCGCTCTGTGAATGGTGTTAGTGAAGATTGGGATTCTGCTACACAAGTCTCCTCTAATTTCAGAGTATTCCTTAATAAAGGAACACCTCAAGAAGTAGTGATGAATATTGTTGGTATTGTTGATGCTCAACAAACAACACTTACTGATACTGGATCTTATTACTTACCTGGTGATAAATTAACTGTTTCTAAGTTAGGTGGTAGTAGTACTGGATCAGAGTTAACAACTTGGTTGTATAACGTTAAAAAATTAATTTCTGTTAATTCAATTACGTTTGGTGGTGTTAATAATCAATCAGCAACTGTAACTTGTGCAAATAATCATGGTCTATTAGTTGGTGATTCGGTTACAATTTATGGTGCAAACCCAATCATCTATAACGGATCTTTCTTAGTTACCTCTAGAGATAGTGATACTGTATTCCAATATCAATTACCACAACCTGCAAGTGTAATTCCTCAGGGAAATATTCTTGTATCTGTTGACCTTAATAAAGGTAAATCTAATAATGCACAGATTTTAAATGCTATTGGTCCTTATACAACAAACGTTCAAAACTCATTCTTTAATGATAATTACGTTTATGTTGCATCCACAGGTATTCCTAACTATGAAATTGGTCCTTTTCCTGGTTCTGCATTATTACCAGGCAACCAACGTAAGTTAAATAGATTCCCTCTAGCACCCTCTACAATCTCCTCTAAGGACGCTATTTCACCTGGTCCTATCGGAACATGGGTAAATGGTGTTTCTGTTTGGTCTTATAAGTCAACATCAAGCAAAACCTTTGGTGCTGTTACTGGAGTTACAATTAATAACGCAGGTTCTGGATATGATGCTGCATCTCCTCCAAATATCACTATCTCAGGTGGAAGTGGTAGTGGTGCTGCTGCAAATGTAGTTGTTAATGGTTCTGTTAGTGAAATTACTGTAACTGCTGGTGGATCTGGATATACTTCTTCTCCTCTTGTTTCTATTGCTGGTGGAGGCGGTTCTGGTGCTGCTGCAACTGCTATTATTACTAAAGGTGTTGTATCTAGAATCTTAATTAATGATGGTGGAACAGGATATACTACACAACCTACCATTACTATTGTTGGTGGTGGTGGAACTGGAGCAACTGCTACAGCATCTGTTAGAGGTCCTATTCAATCAGTTTCAATTACAAATGGTGGTTCATCTTATACATCCACTCCTTCTGTTGTATTAAGTTCTGGTTCTGGTGCTGTTGCACAAGCAATTGTACAGAATGGGCGTATTATTTCAATCGCTATTATTAACGCAGGTTCTGGTTATACAACTGCTCCTGAGATCACTATTCAAGGTGAAGGTTTTGGTGCTGTGGCAAGAGCAAGCATTGACGTTGACGGTGAAAATGCTGGTAGAGTTACTGGTATTGAAATTGTTAATAGAGGTATTGGTTATATTCAAGGAACTACAGTTATCAACTTGAATTCTGTTGGACAGGACGCTTCATTCACTGCTAGTGTATTCCAATGGACATATAACTTACAATCAACTTCAATTCAAGATTCTGCTAAAGGTGGAGTATTTGAAGGATTTAATCAACAGTATGGTGGAGAATATGCACATATTTCTAATCCACAAAGATTGAGATATATTCTTGGAGATAACTTATTTAAAAATAATGCTGATGAGATCAAAGAACAAGAAGATCAATTAGCACACTCACCTATTATTGGTTGGGCATTTGATGGTAATCCAATTTACGGTCCTTATGGATTTACAGATCCTACCGATCAAGCATCTAGTATTAAGAAACTCAATACATCATATAGATTAAAAACTAATCTTGTTTTCGATGCAACAACAAATCCATATCCTGTAAGAACTGCTGGTCCTCTGCTTACTGATGAAGCAGCAGGTAGATTTGTTGAAGATTATGAGTATATCTTTAGTTTAGGTGATTTAGATCAGTACAATGGTCGTTTCTGTAAAACACCTGAGTATCCTGATGGTAGATATTGCTATTTTGTAACTATTGATTCTACTGAAGATGGTAATCCTTTATTCCCATATGTTTTAGGACCTAGTTTTAACTCTGTTGTTGATAAGTGGAACTTGGATGCTGCTGCAGTTCAGCAAAACATTCCATCTGGTGTTGTTCGTTATCGTGATCCATATGAAAATGTTGATATTGATGTAGAAAGAGCACCTAACGTATCTACTAATGCATTAACCACTGAAGACGGAGAAATTTTACTCTTTGAGGTTGAAGACGAAGATAGAAGTGGTGTTATTGATCAAGCAGAGATTGATGATCCCGATCAAATTTTTGAAGAACCTCCACTTCAGTTGTTTGACTATTTCCCTACAGTTAAACTTGATTCTAAGGTTGATATTGAAGTTGATACTATCACTAAATTTGAAGATGCTTCTGTAACTGGATTCACAGTTGAAAACCCAGGCATTAACTATCAGGTTAATGATAGACTTGTATTTGACAATACAGATACTGATGGTGCTGGTGTTTCTGCTCGTGTATCTAGAATTAAAGGTGAGACACCAAGTTCTTATACCTTTGAAAATATTGGTGGAGATAATTACGGTGTATTACAGACTACAACACCTCACAACTTGATTCCTGGTGATTCAGTTTTCGTTGATTACACTCCAGTGATGGCAAGCACTAACAAACAGTTTATTGTTAGGCAATATAAAGGTATTGAAGAAATTGTAATTGATCAAAGTGGATCTGGATATAATACTGATATTCCTCCCGAAATTACTATTGTTCCTAGAGATGGAAATGGAACATCTGGTAAATTATCTGCTGTGGTATCCTCAGTTGGATCTATTGATACTGTTAACATTATTAACTCTGGTTCTGGATATACTCAAAACCCTCGTGTTATTCTTTCACATCCTCAAATCTTTAAGAAAGCAGATTATTATGTATCTCTTATTGAGAATGACAATTATGTGAAAGTTAATGATGTAGTTGTTAATGATAACAAAGAAGTATATGTCTGTGGTAAGACTAAAAACGCTGCAGGTACAGCAAACATTGCATTTATTGCTAAGTTGTCTGCAACTGGTGTTAAAGAGTGGCAAAAAACATTAGAGAGCACAGACGGAACAGATTATACTGAATTCCAAAAATTATTGATTGACGGTAGCAATATTTGGGTCGTTGGTAACAATAGACCTAATAGTGCTCTTCTAGATTCTTATAACCCTGATGTAATCCTTTGCAAGTATACTCAAACTTCAAATGGATTGGATGCAACATTAACATTCCAGAAAGCATATGCAGGTATTTCTGGTTCTACTCGTGCAGATGAAGTTACATCGATTGCAAAATATTCTGATACTAGAATTGTTATTGGTGGATTTACAAATACTAACTCTGTCAATCCTTATGATGCATATGTTGCTTTAATTGATACTAGCGGTAATTTTGCTCTTAAGAGAAAGATTGCATCAACAAGTAAGTCTGAAAAAATTACTGGTCTCGTTGTAGATGGTTCAAGTGTATATTTCTCCTTAGAAATTGCTAATAATGCCAACGCTGCGGATATTAATACTGGTTTCGGTAAATTAACTATTGGAACAAATGTAATTACAGTTGATTGGATTAAAGAATATAATAACACTGCATATTCATTCATTAATACTGGATTAGCAGTTGATGAATTTAAAGAGTTCTATATCAGTGCAACTGCTCGTCTAAAATCTGATGATACTACTCAAGATAGTTTCTGGGTTGGTAAAGTTGATGTTGACGGTACTCTAATCTGGAACTATCGATATGTAGTTTCTGGTGGAACTATTACAATGGCACCTAAGTGCACTATCGATATTTTTGGAGATCTTAATGTCGCTTTTGGTAAAGTTGCTACAGGTAATGGTAACAAAACAACTGAAATTGTTAAGATCGGTTATGACGGTAAGATTAAAAATCATACTTCAAATGATTTTAACATTAATAACATTGAAGGTATTACACCATATGCAATTTCCAGTGATAATTCTGGCGACATGCATGTATTTGGTCAGACATCTTGGAATAGA
>MDTC01052166.1_pt1 | contig 13433 bp, 12 predicted proteins | sample 811181 | NCBI WGS metagenome assembly MDTC01 (sample SAMN05326644, study PRJNA326480) | marine metagenome | isolation source: seawater | place: Pacific Ocean: North | collected 2011
AGGCCCAGGGCTTTGGCCTGATAAAATCCCCCTTGTTCGGCCTGCGCTTTCCAGTCTGTGGCGAAGCGGACTTTGAGAAGGGCGTCTTGAGCACCAGCAACACCATGTGACCCCATCATCGCGACCATCAGCATTAGTCGTAAATAAACCATAATTGCATCACCCCTAACCACCTTTCCAAACTGGCAGAGGCGTTGTTTCAGGTCAATATGCCTGAATGCTCGAAGCTTCGCCTGCTATGCAAGCTATCTGGTATCGCAAGGCGAATGCGGTTAGCCTTGCTGGGAGAGGTGTCTGATATGGTTGAGCCGTTTTGGAAAACAGTTCCGTTTGATGAAATGACAAATGCACAATGGGAGTCCCTGTGCGACGGCTGTGGCAAATGTTGTCTGGTCAAGCTTCAGGATGCCGATACCGAAGAAATTTTTATCACAGATGTTGTGTGCCATTTGCTGGATGTTGAGACCCGCAAATGCACGCAATATGCCAAACGCTGCGCTCTGGTGCCGACATGTGTGAAGCTAACGCCGGAAAATTTAGATGAGCTGGATTTTATGCCGCCCAGCTGCGCCTATCGACGGCTGGCTGAAGGTGCAGACCTGCCCGACTGGCACCCGCTGATCAGCGGCACGCGCGACAGCGTTGTTGCGGCAGATATGTCCGTTGATGCGCGGGTGATTTCTGAGGCTGATTTTGATGGCGATTTTGAAGATCAAGTTGCAATCTGGCCTTTGAGGAAGGCATAGATTGTATGTCATGTGTTCGCTGACTTCCGGACGGATCGCATTTGCTGTGTTCAGGCTTCACATGCCGGTGCCGGAGGTAAGCTAGTTCAACAGAAACCGCCTGCGGGGTAATCCACAAGGAGCCGTTCCACTGGTTATCTTGCGGCGTTATGATATGCTCCGTCAATTCTGGAGGTTTTGACATGTCCCGACTTACAAGCCAGGCACTCTCGGTCAGCGATGCGCTTGAAACACGGTTTTCTTGCCGCGCATTTCTGGATAAACCAGTGCCGGAAGACGACATCCGCTACATTTTACAAACCGCACTGCGCGCGCCCTCCGGCGGCAATCTTCAACCCTGGCATGTCTGGGTGGTGAAAGGTGCGCAACTCACAAGTTTTGTCGACGAAATTAAGGGGAAAATGACCGATAATCCGGGTGGCGAAGGCTCGGAATATCACATTTATCCCCCCGATCTGGCTGATCCGTATAACACGCGCCGCCGCGATATTGGTGAGCGTATGTATGCGACGATTGGGGTGGCGCGTGAAGACAAGTTGGGCCGTTTGGCGCAGATGGCCCGCAATTTCGAATTTTTCGGTGCGCCCTGCGCCATGTTCTTCGCGCTTGATAAATCCATGCAGGAAGGGCAGTGGTCGGATATGGGTATGATTATCCAGTCCATCATGCTCTTGGCCCGCGAGCGCGGTTTGCATTCATGCCCGCAGGAAGCTTGGGCAATCTGGGCGCCCTCGGTGAAAAAATTCCTCGACATTCCCGACACAATGACATTTTTCTGCGGACTGGCCTTGGGCTATGCTGACCCCGACGCCCCGATCAATATGCTGGAAACGCCGCGCGCGCCGATTGAGGAAATGGTGCGTTTTGTCGGCTTTTCGGACTGATGGTAGGGTCTCAGGGTTGTGAGCATCTGGTTATTCTGGTCTACAGCCGCAGTGCTCGCCATGGGCACGGTCTGGTATCTGGTCGCGCCGTTGCGCGCCGCGGGTAGCCGGCAGTTGGCATCCGGCTTGCTGGTAGGCTTTCCGCTCCTTGCCGTGCTGTCCTATCTTGCTGTGGGGCGCCCCGATTTGCCGGATGCGCCGCTTGCCGCGCGTTTGGCGGGGCCGGTGGAAAATCTGCCACCGGATGCGGTGCTTGCCCGCCTTGAGGCGGAATTGCGTGCCCGCCCCAATGATGCGCAAGGGTGGCGCCTGCTGGCGCGTTTGAGGCAGGGAGTTGGTGACCATGCAAAGGCCGCCGATGCATGGCAACGCCTCATCGCGCTGGGCGAAGATGATACGCAAGTCGATACCGAAGCTTTAACCGGGCTGGCTGTTGCGTTGATCGAACAGGATGGCGGGGTTGTCAGTCCAGCCGCTTTTGAGCTGCTGGAGCGTGTGCTTGCGGTCGCGCCCGAAAATTTACAGGCCGGTTTCTGGTATGCAATTGCTTTGCGCCAACAAGGGGCAAAAGAGGAAGCGCGTACCGCATTTATCGCATTGCGCGCGGGCCTCCCTGACGGCCTGCCATTAGCTGCGATGCTTGAGCGTGAGATTGAGGCTTTGAATATTGAGCCTTGAATTTCGAGCCCGTTTCCGGCGCGTGACAACCCCGATATCGGATGCGGCTTTATGGACGTATTCATGTCGGGCGTTTAGCGCCTATACTGATTAAATTCCGAAAATGTTTTTGAGAAAATAATGACACCCAAAAACGCGCGTGCGATGATGATATTTGCAGGACTTGGGTTCCTCGCATTAGCGGCAACTCTCGCCCTGACCGCGCTGGAAGACAATATAGTGTTTTTCCGCGCTCCCAGCGAACTGGCCGAAAAGCCTGTAGCCGCAGGCGTTGCATTGCGTGTGGGCGGGCTTGTCAGTGAAGGCAGTGTGCAACGCGATGGGCTTAATGTTCGCTTTGAGATTACCGATTTGGCACATCAGGTTGATGTGCGCTTCACCGGCATGTTGCCGGATTTGTTCCGCGAGGGCCAAGGCGTTGTTGCCGAAGGCCGGTTCAACGCCTCCGGCATTTTTTTGGCTGATACGGTTCTGGCGAAACATGACGAAACCTACATGCCGCCGGAAGTTGCAGATGCGTTAAAAGCTTCAGGGCGCTGGCAGGCCGATGCCGCCCATCCGGGCACGGATTATTCCGATACGGCTTATCCCGATGTAGCTGACCGCAAAACGGGAGCAGAGGTTAAATGATTGCAGAGTTTGGCCATTTCGCGCTGGTGTGCGCCCTTTGCGTTTGCCTGGTGCAAGCAGGCGCGGGACTGGCGGGCGCAAACTTGACTTCGGCCGGCTTTTTACGCATCGCAGATATGAGCGCACGCGCGCAATTTGGACTGGTTCTCATCGCCTTTGGCGCACTCACCTACAGTTTTGTTGTCTCCGACTTCTCGCTTGCCGTGGTCCATGCCAACAGCCACATCGCCAAGCCATTGGTCTATAAGATTGCAGGTGTTTGGGGCAATCATGAAGGTTCCATGTTGCTCTGGGTTTTGATTTTGGCACTCTACGGTGCCGTCTTTTCATGGGGTGAGCGCGCCATGCCATCCTCCTTACACGCGCGTATTCTTGGCGTCCAAGGGTTGATGGGCATTGCTTTTCTTGTGTTTTTGGTGCTGACCTCCAACCCGTTTGCCCGTCTCGATACTGCTCCGTTTGAGGGTCGTGGCCTGACCCCGATTTTGCAAGACCCGGCACTGGCCGCCCATCCGCCGCTGCTATATGCGGGTTATGTTGGCTTCTCCATTACCTTTTCATTTGCCATTGCCGCACTTTTGGAAGGCAAGGTGGACCGCGCGTGGGCACGCTGGATGCGACCATGGACGCTGTTGGCTTGGGTGTTTTTGACCCTTGGTATCGCGCTTGGCTCTTATTGGGCGTATTACGAGCTGGGCTGGGGCGGTTTCTGGTTCTGGGATCCGGTGGAAAACGCATCGCTTATGCCGTGGCTGGCCGGTACCGCACTGCTGCATTCGGCGCTCGTCGCTGAGCGACGCGGCACATTGATCAACTGGACATTGCTTTTGGCAATTCTGACTTTCGCCTTGTCATTGGCCGGCACGTTTCTGGTGCGTTCCGGCGTGCTGACCTCAGTGCATGCTTTTGCCAATGATCCGGCACGTGGGCTTTTTATTTTGGCAATCCTTGCCCTTTTCACAGGCGGCGGCTTGGCGCTTTTTGGCTGGCGTGCACCGGCCTCATCAAATGATAAATTCCAACCGGTCAGTCGCGAGGCTTTGTTGGTGGCGAATAATATTTTTCTGGCCACCGCGACCGTCACCGTTTTTATAGGTACGATTTATCCGTTGGCGCTGGACGCGATTGGCGGCCCCAAAATTTCCGTTGGCGCGCCCTATTTCAATGCCGTATTTGCGCCGCTTACCATTCCCTTTCTTATCATGTTGCCTTTGGGGCCGCTTCTGGCGTGGCGCAATGACAGCTTGTCGCCGCTTGTCACGCGTTTGGCACCCGCCGCGCTTGCTGCGATATTGATCACTTTGGGATTGGCCATGACGCGAAACGGCACACCGCTTTTGGCTTTAGTGTTGCTGGGTGGGGCGTTCTGGCTTATTGGCGGCGCGCTGACGGATATGGGGCAACGCTTGAGGCGGCTTCAAAATCTCACACAAACACCGCTTTTGTCGGCACCCGTCGCCCATGCTGGGCTGGGGGTGATGATTATCGGCATTATCACGGCAACGGCATGGCGCCAGGAGCTTGTAGTGGCGGCCACCCCCGGCGATGTGTTGCAAATTGGCGAAAAGACTTTGCGCTTTGACGGAGTGCGCGAGCGCGCCGGGCCGAACTACACATCTGAGCAAGGCATGCTTGTTTATATCGGCGGGGCGCACGAAGGCAACGCTTTGTTGCCAGAACGCCGCTTCTACGAAGCCGAGCGCAGCCAGACCACCGAGGCGGCCATCACTACAAACCTGGCCGGCCATCTTTATGCCGTTATTGGTGAACCGGTTGATGACAAGCGGGTGGTGCGTATTTGGTATCATCCGTTCGTGGCGTTTATCTGGATAGGCGCTTTGTTGATGGCGCTAGGCGGTGCGTTGGGTCTTGCAGGGCGCGTCGGTCGCCGTTCTCACGCTGTCAGTGGAGCGCGCGCATGATGCGGGTTCTGATCGTGTTGCTTGTCGGTACATTGCTGGTACCGGCCTATGCCATCGATCCCGGCGAAGCCCTCAGCGATCCTGCGCTTGAGGCGCGCGCGCGTGCGCTATCGGTCGAGTTTCGCTGTCTTGTCTGTCAAAACCAGTCGATCGATGACAGCGACGCGCCGCTGGCGCGCGACCTGCGTGCGATGGTCCGCGCCCGCCTTTTGGCCGGGGACAGCGACCGAGATATTCGTGCTGCCGTCACCGAACGCTATGGCGAATTTGTTTTGTTCCGCCCCCGGTTTGGCGGGGCCACGGCAATTTTATGGTTATTGCCTGTTTTTTTGCTCGGCATTGCCGGCTGGTTTGTGACCCGCATGTTTTCAAGCACCACTTCATCTGAGGTTGAATAAGCGTTAGAGTCGCGCCATGGACGCAACCGAAAAAATCAACGTGCTTCTGGTGGAAGACGATGGTGCCGCTACCGCGCTGATAGAAGAAACCCTGTCGGGTATCGGATATCGGGTCTCATGCGCGCAGGACGGCGTCACCGGTTTCGATATGGCGCAAGCGGGAAATTATGACATTCTTATTGTCGATCGCATGTTGCCCAAACGCGACGGGCTGACCATGGTTCAGCAATTGCGCGCAGCGGGCCAAAACGCGCCGGTGCTTTTTCTGTCCGCGCTGGGCGAGGTCGAAGACCGCGTGGCAGGTTTGCGGGCAGGGGGTGATGATTATCTCGTCAAGCCCTACGCCATTTCCGAGTTGACAGCGCGGCTTGAAGCCTTGGCGCGGCGGCAAGCCGGTAAGAACGAGACCTCTCTGACGCTGGCAGACCTTAGCGTGGATCTGGTGGCGCGCACCGTAATGCGCGCCGGTGAACCGATCGACATGCAGCCGCGTGAGTTCGTGTTGCTGGAATATTTGCTGCGCAATCAAGGCCAAATCGTCACCCGTCGCATGCTGCTCGAAAATGTCTGGAACTATCAATTCGACCCCCAGACCAATGTAATCGACGTGCATATATCGCGCTTGCGTGCCAAAATTGACCGCGATTTTACGACCCCGCTTCTACATACAATTCGCGGGGCTGGATATATGATGCGGGCCGAAGATGGCTAGAGAACGCTCCCTGTTTCAGACCTCGGCGTTTCGTGGCGCGCTGGTCTATCTCGTTCTGTTTCTGGCTGTCACCGGCGCCACGCTCGGATTTTTATATAATGAGATGGCGCGTGCACTCAGCCGCAGCGGTGATGCGCTGATCTGGCAGGAGGCAGCGATTGTCTCGCGGCTGCATGCCACGCAAGGGCTCGACACACTGAAAGATTTTGTCACCGCACGCGGCGACGCCGGCGGCGAGGTGGTGTATTTTCTGGCCGATGGTTTGGGCGCGCGGCTTGCGGGCAATCTGTCGGCCTTTCCGGCCCCCGACGAGACGAGCCGCACGAGTGATGACTGGATTACCTTTAACGTGCCTCTCGATTCTGCCCTGAACAAGACGGATGCCCTTCCGGTGCGTGGGCGCGTTATCGTGCTGGACAATGATCTTGCTTTGCTGGTGGCGCGCGATATCGAGCCTGAAAGGGCACAGCTTCTTACAATGGCGCGCATGTTCGGCAGCGCGATGCTGGTGCTGGTTTTGATCGGACTGGCGGGCAGTGTTTTTATGGCGCGACGCGCGCTGGCGCGGGTCGATATTATTTCCGACAGTCTGCAGGACATCATGCAGGGGCGGTTTGAAACGCGCGTGACACTCACGGGTCGGGGCGATGAAATGACCCTGCTGGCCGATCGGCTGAACGATATGACCACCCGCATCAACACGCTGATGTCGGCCATGCGCGAGGTGACCGACAATATTGCCCATGATTTGCGTACCCCTTTGAACCGCCTGCGCGGGCAGTTGGAAAACACACGCGTGCAAATTTCAAAGACCGATATATCCGGCACGGCTGCCGAGGCGATGGGCGACCAGCTTACGCAAAGCATTCATGATATCGACATGCTTTTGGAAAACTTCGCCGCGATTTTGTCGCTTTCCCGACTTGAAAGCGGCGCGGTCGCGCGGAGCGATGTTGAGGTCGATTTGGCGATGGTGGTCGCAGATATTGCCGAGCTTTATGAACCGGTTGTTCAAGACACCGGCGCGCGTCTAGATGTCTTAGTGCATGGTAAATCGGCGTGCGTATCCGGTGAACGTACCCTGATCAGCCAGGCCATCGCGAATTTGCTGGAAAATGCACTGAAATATGGAGCTGCCGGCGAAAATATCGGGCTTGAACTGTCGCGCCGCCAAGCACCGGACGGCGTATTTTATGATATTGCCGTGCGTGATTGCGGGCCGGGTATTGCTGCTGCCGACAGGGAACGCGCTATGGCGCGCTTCGTGCGGCTGGAACCAAGCCGTCATTTGCCCGGTTCGGGCATTGGCCTCTCGCTGGTGCAAGCAATCGCGCAAGTACATGGCGGCGGGTTGGTGCTGTCGGGCAATCTTCCGCACGGGCTGGTTGCCACGCTGAGCGTGTCTGCCGGAAAACGTTAAGGTAATGGGCGGCAAGGCGATGTGCGGTGAGGTGATGCCCGAAAGTTTTTTCGCTTCCATGGCCGATGCGACCCTGCCCGATATCGCGCCTTTTGACGACGCCCACGCCCGCGCGCGGCTGGATGATGTCGTTGCGGCTTATCCCACTGAGGCGGCTCACATATTTGACACGCATGAGGCGCTGTTTTTGCGCATTGGTGAAGGCAGTTCGTTTCTTGCCTCACTTTTGCGGCGTTATCCGGAGGTTGTGACCGCCTTGAGCGAAAATTCGGCTGAAGCTCATGCCGACAATCTTTTAAATGACCTGCCCGCTGCTGTCGCCGCCTGCAAAACGCGCGATGAGGTGATGTCGGCTTTGCGTCATACGCGCAACCAAATAGCGCTCGTATCGGCACTCGCCGACCTTTCCGGCATCTGGGATGTTGCAGCTGTTACGGGCTGTCTCACGCGGCTTGCCGATATTTGCGTTTCAGCTTCATTTGATTGGCTGGTGGGGGAAGCGGTCGCAGACGGAAAATTGGCGCATGCCTCCCAAGCCGGACTGATTGTGCTGGCCATGGGCAAACATGGCGGGTGTGAGTTGAACTATTCGTCCGATATCGACTTGATAGTTTTTTACACACCCGATGCCATGCCCGTGACGGAAGGCGTCGACACGCGCAAGTTTTTCATCACACTGGTGCGAGATATGGCGGCTCTTTTGCAAACCCCCACGGCAGATGGTTTCGCTTTTCGGGTGGATTTGCGTTTGCGGCCAGATCCCGGCGCCACGCAAGTGGCCATTTCGGTGCCCGCCGCTCTGTCCTATTACGAAACTGTCGGGCAAAACTGGGAGCGTGCGGTCTATATCAAGGCTCGCCCGATTGCGGGCGATCTGGAGGCGGGCGAAAATTTTCTGTTGGAAATCGGCCCGTTTGTGTGGCGCCGCTATTACGACTTTGCCGCCATTGAAGACGTGCATTCGATGAAGCGGCAAATCCATGCAGTGCGCGGGCATGGTGAAATTGCCGTGCGCGGCCATAATATGAAATTGGGGCGCGGCGGCATTCGCGAGATTGAATTTTTCGTCCAGACCCAACAATTGATCGCGGGCGGACGCGATCCGGTTTTGCGCGGGCGCACCACGGTCGGCATGCTTGACGGGTTAAGCGCGGCGGGGTGGATTTCATCTGAGACGGCCGCAGGCATGACCGAGGCTTATGCGTTTTTGCGCCGGCTTGAACATTGTTTGCAAATGCGCCTTGACGAACAAACCCACACGCTGCCCGAAGATGACGCGACGCTTGAGGTTTTTGCGCGCTTTGCAGGTTTTCAAAATGCCGCCGCATTAACCGCAACTGTGACCGACACATTGCAATATGTCGCCAGTGAATATGCGCTTTTGTTCGAGCATGCCGAAAGCCTGTCTACGGAAAGCGGTAATCTTGTGTTCACCGGCAATGATGATGACCCTGACACGCTAGAAAATCTGACGGTGATGGGCTTCAAGCGTCCGCGCGATGTGTCGGCCATTATTCGCGGTTGGCACGCCGGGCGCGTGCCGCCGACCAAATCACCGCGCGCGCGTGAAATTCTCACCCGCCTGATGCCATCTTTGCTGGAGGCGCTGGCGCGCGCCACCGACCCTGATGAAGCACTCATCCGGTTCAACCAATTTTTGGAGAAGCTTCCCGCGGGGGTGCAATTTTTCTCGTTGCTCCAGTCAAATGACAATGCGCTCAAACTTCTTGTCGATATTGTCGGCGTGGCCCCGCGCCTGTCTGCTTGGTTGTCGCGCAATGCCCAGCTTGTCGACATTTTGATTGAAACGCGCCCCACAAATGATGACGGAGACGGTTTTGAGGCCGATGAGGGGGTGGATTTTGCCGATATTTTGGATGCCTTGCGCCTCGATGTGCATCACAGCCAGTTCCGCACAGGCGTTTTCCTGCTTGCCAATCCGACAAATTATCAAACTACGGGCATACAATTTGCCGATATTGCACGGCGCAGCATTTCGCGGCTTTTGCCGGCCGCCCAGTGCGATATTGCCGCGCGTCACGGAAGCCTTGAACAGGTGGAAATGGCTGTTATCGGCATGGGCAAGCTGGGCAGTGGCGAGATGAGTTTGCAGTCCGACCTTGATCTGGTCATTGTGTGTGACAGTTCCGATTTTGCCGAAACTTCTGATGGTGAAAAGCCGCTGGCGGGCGATGTCTGGATGGCGCGCGCCGCGCGCCGCCTCATCAGTGGCCTGACAGTACCGACACAGGAAGGCAGCCTGTACAATGTCGATATGCGCTTGCGGCCATCGGGCAATGCCGGGCCGCTTGTCACAAAAATGTCGAGCTTTACGACCTATCAGCAAAATGATGCATGGACATGGGAACATATGGCGCTGACGCAAGCCAGCGTGATCGCTGGGTCGCCCGATCTTGTGGCGCGTTTGAACGCGGTTATGGCCGATGTGATTTGTCGCCAACGCAACAAAAGCGTTCTGGCCGATGATGTGGAAGCCATGCGCCAACGCCTGTTTGAACACCAAAAAATCCGAGGTCCTCTGGATGTCAAAAATGGGCCCGGCGGCCTCATCGAAATCGAATTCATGGTCCAGGGACTCATTTTGGCGTATGCGGCAGATTGTCCCGCGATTGCATCGCCGCGCGGGTTGGCTGCCGCGCTGGGAAAATTGCACGCCGCCGAGCTGGTGTCGCGCAGCGATTATGAATTGTTGCTCGAGGCGGGAAGTTATTACGCTGCTTTGCGGCAGATTTCCGGCCTTTGTCTGGAGCCCGATAGTGACGCCATAGGGCAGGGTGCAACAGAAATGGTGCTCAATGCCGTTCACGCGCCCGATCCGGCCCGCCTGCAGGCACAGCTTGGGCAATTTCGTGATGACGTTTCGGCCACCTTCACAAGGGTTATGGCGGGTCTGCGAGACTAACCGACGCATTGACGGTTTGTTGGGTGGGGGCTAGCGTAGCGTCTAAGAAATTAAGGGAGTGATGGAAAGATGAATTTCGATTTTTCCGATGATCAAAAAATGCTCAAGGATCAGGCACGCAAGTTTCTGGACGACACGTGCACGCTTGACCATGTGCGAAAAATTCTCGAAGGCGATGCCGGCCATGATGATGCCGTGTGGAAGGGCTTGTGCGATCTGGGATTTGCCGGGGCCGCCATTCCGGAGGAGTTTGGCGGGCTGGGTCTTGGACCGCTGGAACTATGCGTGTTGGCTGAGGAATTGGGCCGCTGCGTGGCGCCTGTTCCGTTCAGTTCATCCATTTATCTGGCTGCTGAAGCGCTGAAAAATTTTGGCGATCAGACACAAAAAGAAACATGGCTGCCGCAACTGGCAACCGGCGCTTGTGTTGGCACACTTGCGGCTTCGGAAGGCACCCAGCCGCCGTCACCGGCGACTGTTAAAACTACTTTTGCCGATGGCAAGCTGAACGGTACAAAAATTCCGGTTGCCGATGCCATGATTGCTGGGCTCGCCATTGTGCTGGCAAATACCGGTGGCAAGGGCGAACGCGCATTGTCTCTGGTCGCTGTGGATCTGAGTGCCGAGGGCATCAATCGCCGCGAGGTTGAAACCATTGACCCAACGCGCGGGCATGGCGAAATAGTTTTTGAAAACGCACCCGCCACGCTTGTTGGCAAGGAAGGTGATGGCTGGGACAATTACCGGCGTATTGAAGCCGGCGCTGCTGTGCTTGTTGCCTTCGAGCAGGTTGGCGGGGCGGAAGCTGCCATGAATATGGCAAAAGAATATGCGTTGGAGCGCTATGCTTTCGGGCGCCAGATTGGGTCGTATCAGGCAATCAAACACAAAATTGCCGACATGTATGTCAAACTGGAATTGGCTCGCTCTAACGCTTATTATGGAGCTATGGCATTTGCTGAAGATGCCGGTGATTTGGAACTTGCGGCCGCTGCCGCGCGCATTTCTGCAACGGAAGCCTATCGCTTTGCGGCGCAGGAAAGTATTCAGGTGCATGGCGGCATTGGTTTTACCTGGGAAGCCAATACGCAGTTTCATTATCGCCGTTCGAAATTGCTGGCTCTGTCACTTGGCAGTGCCAGTCGCTGGAAAGACCGTCTGGTCAGTGAACTTGAAAAAAGCAATGTGGCCTGATGCTGCTCACCTGCATCAGCCAGCATAAAAAGCACCTGTATTAGGAAGGAAAGTTAAAATGGACTTTAACGATACCCCCGAAGAAGCAAAGTTTCGTGTCGAGGTGAGGGCATGGCTGGAAGCCAATGCCAAGCCGAAAGATCCGAACAAGGCGCGGGCCGGCCGCTCGAATAAGGCTGAGGCCGACCGTCTTGCAAGCGCGCGCGTCTGGCAGGCCAAAAAAGCCGAAGCCGGCTACGCCGCAATCACCTGGCCGGCAGAGTTTGGCGGTTTGGGCGGCTCATCAATACAATCGGTCATTTATTCGCAGGAAGAATCGAATTTCGAAGTACCCGGCGGGTTTTTCGATATCGGGCTGGGCATGTGCATTCCGACCATGATGGCGTGGGCCACGAAGGAGCAAAATGAACGCTTTGTGAAGCCGGCGCTTTATGGCGAAGAAATCTGGTGCCAATTGTTTTCCGAGCCATCCGCCGGTTCGGACGTTGCGGGCTTGCGTACCAAGGCCGAACGCGACGGCGATGACTGGGTAATCAACGGACAAAAAGTCTGGACGTCGGGTGCGCATTATTGCGATTACGGCATTATCGTTACGCGCTCGGATCCGACCGCGCCGAAGCATAAGGGGCTCACATTTTTCTTCCTCGACATGAAGTCGCCGGGAATTGAAGTGCGACCGATCAAGCAAATATCGGGTGAGTCAAACTTCAATGAAGTATTCTTTACCGATGTGCGCGTGCCCGACAGCCAGCGTCTTGGTGATGTGGGCGAGGGCTGGAAAGTTGCGCTGACAACTTTGATGAATGAGCGTCTTGCCATTGGTCAGGGCAGTGGCGTTGACTATACCGAATTGTTGAAGCTGGCGCGCCAAACCGAACTGGAAACGGGCCCGGCCATCAAAGACGCCAATGTGCGCGAGCATCTGGCAGACTGGTATGTCGAAACACAAGGTCTGAAATACACCAAATTCAGAACGCTGACGGCGCTTTCCAAAGGCGAAACGCCGGGCCCTGAAAGCTCGATTGGCAAAATAGTCTCCGGTCCCAAAATGCAAGACTTGGCCTCTTTCGCTATGGATTTGCAGGGACAAGGCGGCATTTTGCAAGGCGATGAAGATGCTGAAATGAACGCGGCGTTTCAAAACCAGTGGATGTGGGGTGCCGGCTATCGCATTGCCGGTGGCACGGATGAAATCTTGCGCAATATTGTCTCCGAGCAGGTGCTTGGCCTGCCGCAAGATATTCGTGTCGATAAAAAAGTGCCGTTTAACGAATTGCCGGGGAGTGGCCGCAAATAAATCGCGGCTTGCGCGTTAAAACACGAGGCCGTCTGCCCGAGACCGGGTGGGCGGCCTTTTTGTTATTTGGCTTGTTGTCTGGCATGTTTTGATGCCGGCCTTGAAGCTTGTAGCAAAACGCGCCAAAAAGGGGCATGGACGCCTCGCATCAGTTTTGTGTCGCCCCGATGATGGACTGGACAGATCGGCATGACCGGTTTTTTCTGCGTCTCATTACGCGGCATGCGCGCCTTTATACCGAAATGGTGACGGCGGATGCCATTCGCTTTGGCGACCGCGCGCGCCTGTTGGATTTTGATGCCGCCGAGCATCCGCTGGCTTTGCAATTGGGTGGCAGTGACCCGGTGACATTGGCCGAAGCCGCCAAAATTGGCGAAGACTGGGGCTATGACGAAATAAATCTCAATGTCGGTTGCCCGTCTGACCGCGTGCAATCGGGCGCGTTTGGTGCGTGTCTGATGCGCGAGCCCGATTTGGTGGCCGAGTGCATGGCGGCCATGCGCGAAGCCGTGAACATACCGGTAACCGTGAAATGCCGCATCGGGGTTGACGACCAAGACCCGGAAATCGCCCTGCCACAATTGGTCACAAGCTGTCGTCAGGCTGGTGTTGAGGTGTTTATCATTCAT
>MDTC01150162.1_pt1 | contig 13432 bp, 9 predicted proteins | sample 811181 | NCBI WGS metagenome assembly MDTC01 (sample SAMN05326644, study PRJNA326480) | marine metagenome | isolation source: seawater | place: Pacific Ocean: North | collected 2011
CGAGGGACGATTTACCGCTGCCAGACATACCTGTGAAGACGATCAGCTTCTTCTTTGGAATCGAAATATTAATGGACTTCAAGTTATGCTCTGACGCGCCACGAACGACTAGATGGTCAGCTTCCGTGGTCGCCCCAGTCTCTCGGGGATTCGTCGAATCCATATGTGTCACTCCAAAGTAAGTCCAGCGGCCGACAGTGTGCAGCCTTTGTGAGGCGCGATCAAGATGGGAATGGGACCCGTATAGATTCAGACAGAAGAGATCATTTTTAAAAGAACTTGGTACTCAAGCAATATGTAGGTATTTTGTATACATGACTAAGCCACATCAACCATGGTTCGTTCGCCGCCCCCTACCTGAGAGCATTACCAAGATTCACTTAATTGGAATCGCCGGGTCTGGAATGGGGGCTTTCGCATGCATGCTGCGCAAAGCAGGCTACACCGTTAGGGGGAGTGATCAAAACGTCTATCCACCCATGAGCGATATATTGCGAGATAATGGAATTGACTGGTTCGAGGGCTGGACCGGTTCTCACCTGGATTGGGGACCGGATTGTGTCATCGTTGGTAATGTTTGCAGACGAGACAATCCCGAAGCGTTGGATGCTGAGGTGCGAGGGATTCCATGTGTGAGTTTTCCGCAGGCCTTATGTGACTTATTTTTAGCTCAGCGGATTCCAGTGGTTGTCACCGGGACTCACGGTAAAACGACAACAACAGCGTTGACCACGTTTCTATTGCATGGAGCCGGTCTAAGTCCAGGTATGCTGGTCGGTGGCAAAGCACAAAACTTCGATCGCTCGTGTTTAATCGGGACCAAGGGCAGTCCATTCGTTGTTGAAGGCGATGAGTATGATACGGCCTATTTCGATAAGGGGCCTAAATTCCTTCACTATCGACCGCAGATTGCCATTCTGAACAACATCGAATTTGATCACGCCGATATCTATGACAGCTTAGACGAGATTATTGAAAACTTTGATCGCTTAATGGATGTCTTGTCACCGACTTCACTGCTCTTGGCCAACGCCGATGATCCTCTTGTTCTGGAGCGAGCGGAGCGTCACACTGGGCGCCTCGTGACCTATGGATTCGGTGAACAGGCCCAGCTGCGAGCCATCGATGTTCAACCGGGCCGGACAGGGTGTCGTTTCACATTGGTGCGTGATGGGGACGTGGTTGGCGTTGTCGACTCACCCTTGGCCGGTCGACATAATGTCTGGAATACCCTTGCTGCATTTGGCGTTGGTTTTGAGCTCGGGGTGACATTTGAAGCCCTGATTACTGTGTTACCGGGCTTTAAAGGCACTCAGCGCCGACAGGAAGAAAAGGGTGAAGTCGGCGGTGTTTTGGTTATGGATGACTATGCGCACCATCCGACGGCCATCAGAGAGACGCTCAATGCGCTGAAGTATCGGTATCCTGAACGTCGGATTTGGGGGGTCTATGAGCCAAAGAGCAACACGGCGCGTCGTAACATTCATCAGGATGCTTATTCGTCGGCCTTTGATGGAGCTGACCGAGTCCTTTTGGCTAAACCCTACGCCAAACAAGATGGACTCGAGGACGCGAACAAACTCGATGTGGACCAACTTGTCGCCGATATCAAATCGAGGGGAACGCCGGCGAGCTACCGCGCCGATGTGAATGGTGTTCTGGAAACTTTGCTCGAGCAAACACAAGCTGGGGATCTGGTTGTCATCATGGCCAATAGTGGCTTCGGGGGACTCACAGGTAAATTACTCTCGGCGTTGTCCGAAACCGCACACGGAAGGTCATCCGCCCAAGTTTCAAGGCCGAGCGGTCAGCAGACCGTATCCTCGAGAGACTGATCTAGCCGAGAAGACGACTTCGGATTTCGAATGCGAGCGCTTTCAGTTCTGGGTCCGGGTCAAGCCCTTCTGCAGTTTTGACTGAGTTGAGCGCATCAGACGTCTTCTCCAAGGCCTCTTCCATTTGAGCTCGGAACAACCAGCCCGGTGCGAAATCTGGCAGTCGGTCCGTCAGCGCTTCGAATAATTTCAGAGCGCCAGCAACATCATCTCGCTCGACGCGAATCGTTGCCCATCCAATATAGCCATCGGGCCGCATCGGGTCTGTTCGAATGGCTTCCTCTAGAATCCGCTCAGCCTCATCGACCTCTCCACGCTCTTGGTGTTTAACGGCGAGATAGAGAAGCAGTGAGGCTTCCAGGTGCGTCTCTTCCTCGGACATGGTATCCTCATAGGTCGAGCTGAAGTCGCTCTGTTCGACTTCACTGTCTGCGACCTTTTGTACGTTGACCCAAACAGGATTGAGCTTAAGGACTGGGTCGAAGTAATCGATCTCGTCGATTTCGAAGACCTTAAAACCCGCTTTTTGGTTGAGTTCACTGAACTTTTCAGGGGAATAGACACGGATGTTCAACGTGTCGTTATCGGCCATCATTCGCTCCGGGCCGACCCAAAACTGATACCGGAACCAAGCGCCTGGTTTGAGAACACGATTGATCTCGGAGAAATAGGACCGAACAACTTCGGGTGGAAGATGGGGGAGTACAGAGTACGATAAGGCTAAGCCGAATGACTGATCGTCGAAACCGCTTAAATCCGTACCGTTGGTTGTCACGAAGTCTAAATTGCTTTGATCGCCGTGAAGCGCATTGGCTTGGTCGATCATCGCCGAAGAGACATCGATACCGACAACAGATTCAAAGTGATCGGCGATGGGTGCCGTCATTCGACCGATCCCACAGCCCACATCGAGTACGTTTACGGTGGCGTCGACGCGACCACGCAAGCCTTCGATAAACGCCTGTGAATCTCTTCGGGCCGACTCGACGTAACTCTCTTCATCGGCTTCCTCAGTTGCAGCGACCCAGTAGAGCGGATCGACCTTGGCTCGTCGGTCCCAATCTTTCTTCATTTTTTCGCGAATATTCATACCGGAGCTCTTCCTATTAGTCTCTCGATGCTGATGGCCCTCACCGATTGGTCTCACAAAGCATAGCCTAGTCATCGCATTACTCACAATTGAATACAATGTAGGATTACTGATTTATCGTTCTATGGTAGAGGTGACTGGGCCTGACTGCGTAAATCGGGTATTCAGCGAGCATGGGAGCCATGACCATACAACGCGATAAATTGAACGGCTGGACCTTAGGCGTTTTTTCCGTCTCCGTTGTGTTCCTTGTCAGTTTCGCTGCGCCCAGCTCGCTCTGGTATGATACGGCCGAATTTGGCGCGGTCTCCTGGAGGTTGAGTCTATCCCATCCGCCCGGCCACCCCGCCCACGCTGTTTGGACGCACATGGTCCAGATGATGTTCCCTTTCTCCGATGGACTGTTTCGTGCAAACGTCTCCAGCTGTATTGCCTTGGCTTTGTCTCTTACCGTTCTATTCCGCCTGCTGCGGGGGCTGCATGAGACCGCGTCGAACTTCAGTCTAGCGGCCGCGTCCCTGACACCCCTCACTGTCATTGCTGTGGTCGAGCAGGGGATTCGCAGTGAAGTCTATGCAATGCAGCTCTTGTTTAGCCTACTCATCGCCTATGCATGCCTTGATTTTTATCGGACTCGAGACCGTCGAACGTGGCTTATTGTCGCCTTTTTGTTCGGACTTGCTGGCGCCAATCACAGCTACATTGCTGTCACACTGTTGCCCATCCCCTTGCTCTTTATTTTTGGCCGATGCTGCCGACTGTTGGATATCGTCTTGGGGATCGGTTTGGGCTTGATTGGATTGCTCTTGTATCTGTACCTACCCCTACGTGCTCAGTCGGGCGGGTTGGTGGGATGGGGTAATCCCAGTGACGTGTCCAGTTTCTGGACGACCATTACGGGACAGGAATGGGCTCGAAACCTTGTGCCTGATGCCAGCGGCGGTAACATCGGAGAGCGAATCAGTCTGTTGGGCGGCTACTTGAGCCATCAAATAGGTTTGCCTTTTTGTATTTTCGGCCTCGCATGCGCGGTCGTGTCGATCCGGACATGGGCTCGAAAGCGCGATTGGGTCGCGGTGGCCATCCTGATTGTGGTGGCGCTGCCTATCGGTCTTCGCTTAGGCAATGCGTTTGACCCCCAGAACCCGGATATGGGTGGTTACTTAGCCCTGAGTCTGGTGGCTATAATCTCTCTCTTCGTCTACGCCACAAATGGCCTGTTGGCCCTGAGGGCGAACGTCCTGATTGTGTGTGGATGTCTGATTATCATAGTGTCATCCGATGGATTGGACATGATGGAGATTCGAGAGGATCGCGCGTCAGAGCGCTATGCGTTGGCTTTGATGGATGACATGGGGCCCGACGGCCTTCTGATTACCGGAGACTACTCTACAAATTTCACCTGCTGGAGCCTCCAATCCATTTTCTCAGAAAGACCGGATTTGGCTGTGCTGTTTCGAGGCCAGATGAATCGAGACTGGCTTCGTGAACGCGCCGAACGAACTCATCCCCGCCTGAAGAGCATACTCTCGAAAGACCCTAAACAGTGGACAGACCCACTGATCCGCTGGGAGTTAGGTGTTCAGCTAGAGCGTCTTGGCTCTTTGCGAAGGCAGCTGCGCCCCGATGGTCTTACGGCTGGTATTGGGCGAGCCTGGCCGTCAACGGACGTTCATGCAGCGTACTTTGATGTCTTTAATGGGGCCTCTTTCGCTGGACGCCGATTCAAGGCCTTGTTGCATGTCCACTATCTAACACAATTGATGACATCGGGCGGTCCGAAAGACTTAGTGACTTGGCATCTCCGGCAAGCCGCTGCGCTGGCCGAGGGCGACCCCCTTATCGACGAGGCGCGGCGACGGGTGAGTGTATATCGCTGATAAGAGCATCCCGAAAATCAAATTCTGCTCGCGTCGATAATACGGACTCTTGGCAGATGCAACATGGATTCGTGTAGACTCGTTGCCAAGCCAGTGTTATTCATAATCTGTATGCTCACTCGCGAGGCTGAGTGGGTGCTCCTTGGGTTAGCCGCTGAAAGAAACGGAAACGTCGATGGAAGTGAGTTTTTGGGCCGCCACTGATGTTGGCCGGACCCGCGACCATAATGAAGACAATTTCCTTGTCGATAAAAAACTCAAATTGTTCGTCGTTGCGGACGGAATGGGTGGTCATGCTGCAGGTGAGGTTGCATCGTCTGTGGCCGTTCACGAAGTACGCCGTGTTTTGTCAGACGGTCGCGATGTCGTCGAGCAGTATCGAAGCGAGGAAACGGCGAAAAATAGGGAAGCCGTTCTCGATTTGATTGAACGCTCCATCGAGAGCGCCTGTTCGAAGGTGTTCAGACTGGCCGAGGAAGATGCCAGCAAGAAGGGCATGGGGACGACGCTCAGCTTGTTTCTGGTCGCAGGCAATCGCGGGTTCATTGGTCACGTTGGTGACAGCCGAATCTATTTGGTCCGACGATCGGGTGTCCATCAGTTGACTGAAGACCATTCGCTTATCAATGAGCTGATTAAGCGAGGGCGACTCAAACCAGGCGATGTATTCGATAGTCCATACAAAAATGCGGTTACGCGCGCCGTGGGTGTGTACGAAAAAGTCGAAGTCGATGCCTTTGATATCGACGTCCTCCCCGATGACGGCATCCTACTGTGTAGCGACGGCCTGAGTTGTTATCTGGACGACGAAACCACACGCCGCTATATGCTGGCCGACGAGGTCAAGACGATTCCCGATGATTTGATCAGCCTGGCCAACGATTGTGGTGGCAAAGACAACATAACGGCCATTGTGGTGCGCATGCTCTTAGGTGAAGCCGAGGTGCCCCAGGACCGTGTCACAATGGTCCAGCGCAAGACCACGGCCTTGCAGGCGCAGGCTCTTTTCCGCTATCTCAATTACGGAGAAATCGTCAAAGTCTTAAATCTTTCCAAGCGCGAGACTCTGGAGAGTGGCGACGTTCTATTCGCAGAAGGCGACCAAGTCTCTGCAATGCACGTGGTTCTCGCCGGTCGGCTTCAAGTCACATCGGGTACGCGCCGTTTGAGAGAGCTGACAGATGATGCGTTCCTTGGCGAATCTATTTTGGTCGACTCGTCACCCGAAACAACCACCGTTATCGCATTAGAGAAAACGGATTTGTTGGTTATGGAACGAGAGGCCCTTCATGGCTTGATGATGAATCAGTCAAAGTTGGCCTGGAAGATCTTGTGGAGTTTGACTCAACAGCAGTCCATGCGATTGAAGCGCTCAGGTCAGCTTGTCCACAACATCTCGAACCAAATGCAAAAGCTCGCGGGCGAGGGCCATAACTCGGTTCCCGAAATCGATGTTGATCCGGTTATTCATGACTTACCAATGACGCACTTCGGTCCAACCTATGAGGTTATTCCGCCCTTCGCTCAGGGAGACTCGGAACGCGGGACAGACCCGATGGTTGATCGACGGCACGACTCTGAAAATGAAGCCCTTGACGACTCGACACCGGCCGCTGTTGGTGATCGTGGGCCGACTCGGGATATCAGACCAAAAGCCAATTAAACCGGGCTCGAGCCGAAATTCATCGCTCACGCAACACCTTCGCTCTTGCAATCCTTTTTTTTCATTTCTATGGTCTGCGCTCCATTTGGAGCTGATTCGACCGAGGGCAGGATGGCACGCAAGGCAAACTGGACCATAGCAACACTTTTAAAAACGACTTGGATGAGGGTCGCTTTGGGTCTCGTCGGTCTTTTATGCCTGGCTCTCATCATCGGGGCGAGGGGACAGGCTCACAGCCCTACGACCCACGGGTCATTGGTTTTCTCCGATGATTTTGAGGGTTCATCAATCAGTGATAAATATCGGATTGGGACACCGGATCTGGGTCATAAAGCGGGTACATGGACCGTCGAGGATGGCCGCCTAAAAGCGGTCAAGATTCACAATGCGGCTTTATGGCTCAAGCAGGAATTACCTCGGTCTGTCCGGATTGAGTTTACAGCCAAGGCGCACAGCGATGAAGGCGATATAAAAGCGGAAGTATTCGGCGATGGACGAACACATCAGAGCGGCTACATCTTGCTATTCGGCGGTTGGAAAAACTCGGTTCGGGCCATCGCTAGACTGGATGAACATGGCGAAGATCGAAAGAATGATAACCGCTGTCAGATGCGTGGAGGGCGTCGTAGATGTGTTGAGAAAGGCGTCGACTACAAGTGGACGATTGAGCGTACAGACCACGTTGTGAAATGGTATATTAACGATCGTTTACTCCTGACTTACCCGGACCAGCACCCGGTCCAAGGGCGTCATTTTGCTTTCAATAATTGGGAGCCGGAAGTCAGCTTTGACAATCTGAAAATATTCGATTTGGACCGTTAATTCCCAGTCTGGCCTTTGGGATTGGGACCTGAAAACAAGTCTGTGACACAAAGTCTTGCGGCAACGGCCATTCCCGTGCTACAAGCCCACAACTTCGCCGTAAAAGTTTATTTCGATGAAGGCTCCTACCAGGGGCTTTTTGTGTTTTATAGGCCCTAAATGACCGTGGATACGCCACAGGAGAATCGTTGGATCGGAGGCGCCGAGCAGATCGTACCCAAGCGGGTCCGAGACGCTATTTTGCCAATCATCAGCGAATTTGATCTGCTCCTGGTTGGTGTGGAGCTTGCCCAAGAGGGCAGGCGAACGATTTTGTGGGTCTACATTGATAGCGAAGACGGGGCATCCTTAGAGCATTGTGCCAAGCTTGCCCCTGAGTTGTCAGCCGTTCTCGATGTCGTCGATCCGGTGGTCGAGAGCTATGAATTGAGAGTCTCGACTCCGGGGTTGGATCGGCCCTTGATGCGGGCGCGGGATTTCATCGAATATAACGGGCAAAATGCGTCGATTCTTTTATCGACACCTTTGCTCGGTCGCCGAAAGTTTACAGGCGTCGTCAACGGCTATGAAAACGGTGAGGTCCTCATCAAATGCAGTGATGGGGATCATCGTGTACCGATTGATTATATTCAACGGTCGCGAATTAAGTACGAGATTGAGATTGGTAAGAAGCGTAAATAATTAATACGCGAAAAAGCGAGAGAATCATGGAATTGAACCTAAATCATGTGATCGACCAGGTTTCGAAGGACAAGGGCATCGAGCGAGAAGCCCTCCAAGAGACCCTTGAGCAAGCAATTCTACAAGCGGCTAAGAAAGTTTTCGGTTCTGAGCGGGAAATCGAAGCGCAGTACAGCCCGGCTGACGGGGTTGTCGAATTATTTCAGATTATTCGAGTCGCGGAAGAAATTGAAGACGCCTACAATGAACTGACACTCGAGGAAGCTGAAGAGCATGGTCTTGAGGCAGAAATCGGCGATGAATTACTGTTCCAAATTTTCTATCTTCCAAAGGACGCACAGAAAGCCCGCGAACAAGACGAGCGCTACGGTGATATTCTTCAGTTACGAGACCGGCGCGGAAGCTTTGGCCGGATTGCAGCCCAGACCGCAAAGCAAGTCATCACGCAGCGCATCCGAGAAGCTGAACGAGACAACGTTTTCAGCGAATACATCGATAGACGAGGCGAATTAATCACGGGTATTGTTCGGCGCTTCGAGCGCGGTAATATCATAGTAGACCTAGGCCGTACCGAGGCGATTCTTCCCGTTCGTGAGCAAGTGCCAAGGGAATCATATCGACCCGGCGACCGGATTCAGGCTTATGTTTTGGACGTTCAGCGCAATGCTCGAGGTCCTCAGGTCATCTTGTCTCGGACCTCGCCTGGATTGTTAATCAAGCTCTTCGAAATGGAGGTTCCCGAAATCTATGAGGGCATCGTCCGTATCGAGACGGCAGCGCGGGAGCCAGGAAGTCGAGCAAAGATCGCGGTCTCAAGCCGTGACCCAGACGTGGACCCAGTCGGTGCCTGCGTCGGTATGAAGGGGTCGCGAGTTCAATCGGTTGTTCAGGAACTCCGTGGTGAGAAGATTGACATTGTACCGTACAGCGAAGATCCCGCACGGTTCGTTTGTAATGCAATCCAACCAGCTGAAGTGTCTCGAGTTTTGATCGATGAAGACACCTTCACGATGGAACTCATCGTCCCGGATGACCAGCTGAGCCAAGCCATTGGTCGCCGAGGACAGAATGTTCGGCTTGCCAGCCAACTGAGTGGCTGGAAAATTGACATTCACTCGGAGAGCAAGATTATCGAGTTGGAACAGGAAGCACGACTCGCATTGTGCTCGTTGGACGGGGTCAACTCCGACCACATCGACACGTTGTGGCGTCTAGGCTATCGCTCTCTGGAGCATATCGCGAACACACCTGAGGAAGAACTCGCTAACATTCCTGGAATCACAATGGACAGTGCTACCATCATTCGAGCTGGTGCAGATGACTTGCTCGCACGTCGCGAAGCTGGCGAAGACATTCGACCTGCGGCCGTCTATCCCGACGGATACGACCCAGAGATTGAATGGGCACGTTGGCCAGCAGACGAGGACTTATTGAATCGAGACACATTTGATCGATGTGTACGTTCCGGATACTTTACCCTTGAAGATGTTGCCAATCAGGATTCATCGGAAGCCTTTGCACGTGTCCTCGAAGGGGATGTCGACAAAGCTGTTGCGGTGATCTACGCAGCCAAGGACGCGCTGTCCGACTTGAGAAGTGCGTCGGAGAGCTATGGACAGGTTGATTCGGCCGATGAAAGCGACAGCGTCCCTGCAGATGCAGATGCAGATGCTGATGCAAGTGCGCAAGATAATAGCGCGCCGTCCGATGCGGCCGTGCAGGATGTTTCCGTGGCAGCCGGTTCGGTCGACGGGGCTGAGGCTGACCTGGATGATGCGACAGTCGTTGATGAGCATGCAGCCATTTTGTCGCTCGGCACCGAAGATGATGAGGAAAAGGCAGGAGAACAGTAGGCCTGAAAGGCTTGTTCACTGCCTGTATTGAAGGACGTTAAATGAGCGGTAGACAGCGTCCGTCAGGAGCAGAGCTAAAAGGAATGCGCTCTTGTATTGGTTGCCGACACAGGTTTCCCAGAGAGGCACTCATCAGGCTTGTTTTAGCACCTGATGGCAGCTTGGCTGTCGATCGTTATTTGAAGGCGCCGGGACGCGGCGCCCACATGTGTTACTCAGCGAGCTGCATCGAATCGGTGCAGAATTCGAAGCTCTTGAGTCGCGCATTTAAAAAATCGGTGCCCGCTGTGGATGTCGAGCGGCTCCGAGAAGACATATTGGCGTCTATCGATGCGCGAATCACAGATTTGTTGCGCATCGGGCGTCGGGCTGGTTGGACGGTGTCGGGTACAGATACCCTGCTTCGTTCTTCTAGCCGTTTGAAATTGCTGATTTTAGCAACTGATGCTGCAGATGATTCTAAGCGGAAGTTGCTCAATGCGGTTATTGAGGGTCTCTGTGTTGTCGTTACATACGGCGTTGCAGACCATCTGGGACGAACCCAGAAGAAAGAAAATCGAGTGGCAATTGGTGTAAGTGATAGCACCATGGCGGCTCGATTAAAGTTAGAGATTGAACGTCGCAGTCAAGTTTTGGTTGCGACCTAAGTGTTAATGTCGTTAGAAGACCGAGGGTCCAACGGTTGACGATGGACATGAGGCGGGTAGAGACATGGGAAAAAAAGTCTTCGAAGTAGCAAAAGAGCTTGGTGTTGATCACCGCGAGCTGCTCAAGAAGTGCGATGCTCTGAGCATAGATGTGCGGAACTATATGTCCGTGCTGACAGATGAGCAGGAACAAAAACTCCGCGGGAGTTTGGATGGCGGCGGCAAGCAAGTCGTTGAGAAGGTCCAAGCGCCTGGTGTTGTGCGCCGGCGTCGGGCCGCGAAGCCTGCGAAAGATGCCAGGCCGATGGGGTTAAAACCACGTTCGGTCGTTCCGGCTATTCGCAAAGCTGTGCCAGCTGAACCGATTCCAGCGCAAACGACTGCTGACCAGCCGGCAGCAACGCCTGCTGCGGCGGCCGAGGTGGCTCCACCAAGCCAAGACGCCAAGCCTGAGACGGTTACACCCGCAGTTGCGGACTCAGCGGCGGCAGATGCCGCGACCGCCGAGACTGCTGGGGCTGAATCGGCGGACACGACGGCAGCTGCTGCAGCGAAAACTGCAGCCGATGCGCCTGTGCCAGCACCAACTCCAAGCGCAAAGATTCGGAAACCAACCGGTGCGGATGGTGCAAAGGTCTTGGGCTCCATTCCCATTGAGCAGTTGCAGCAGCGGACCGCGAGACCACCGCAGAGGCGTGGCCCCGGACAGCGCCCAGGACAGCGACCCGCAGGTCGAGGTCAGGACAGACAGCAGCCCAATCGGGCCCCTACGTGGGACCCAACACAGATCGCGGGTAACATGCCGCCACCACCACCCACGACCGAGACTGGACGGCGCCGACGAGGTGCTGCTGGGCCGGCTCGAGATGTGGACAAGACGGAGACGCCAAAGCGGAGCCAGACGCGCCGTCGACAGGTCTTTAGCCGTGAGGACATCTACAGCGGCTCATCATCACGACCTGGACGAGGCCGCAAGCGCAAGACATCGTCGAAGAAGGGGGCTAAAACCCTGATTACAACGCCAGCCGCTCACAAGCGTGTTGTGCGAATGAATGAGACGATCACTGTCGGCGACCTTGGTAAAGCACTGGGGGTAAAATCCGCAGAGTTAATCGGGAAGCTCGTGGCCATGGGTACTATGGCCACCATTAACGACCAGCTTGACCTGGATACGACGTCTTTGCTTGCGACCGAGTACAATTACGAGGTTAAAAATGTCGCTTTTGACGAAGAAAATGTCCTGTCTGGACCTGTATCTCAAGATAGTCTAGAAGACGACCCGGATGCGGTTTCTAGAGCACCTGTCGTCACCATCATGGGTCATGTCGACCACGGTAAGACGACTCTTCTCGACAGCATTAGATCGGCCCAAGTGGCATCGGGTGAGGCGGGTGGCATCACCCAACATATCGGCGCTTACAAGGTCCCCGTTGGCGATAAAGAAGTGGTCTTCTTGGACACGCCCGGTCACGCTGCCTTCACGGCGATGCGCGCTCGGGGTGCAAGCGTCACAGACATTATTGTCCTCATCGTGGCAGCCGATGATGGTGTGATGCCTCAGACTGAGGAATCCATCAATCATGCAAAGGCCGCCGGCGTTCCTTTGGTTGTCGCTATCAACAAGTGTGACAAACCTGATGTTGACACCGAGCGAATTAAACAAGAGTTGACTCAATTCGAGTTGGTCCCTGAAGAGTGGGGTGGCGATACGATGTTCGTCCCCATCAGTGCGCTCAAGGGGGATGGCTTGGATGACCTGCTTGAAGCACTTGCATTACAGGCCGAGGTTCTCGAACTGAAAGCCAACCCCAAGAAGCAAGGATTCGGCAGTGTGATCGAGGCCCGAATGGCGAAGGGCCGAGGGAACGTATGCACTGTACTCGTCCAAGAGGGTACCCTGAAGAAGGGTGACTTTATTGTTGCTGGGGGCCAGTATGGCCGTGTCCGAGCGATGCTGACGAATACCGGAGACCAGCTTAAAGCAGCGGGCCCATCGACGCCCATCGAAGTTCTTGGTCTCGGCGGGCTGCCTGGCGCGGGTGATACCTTCCATGTCGTCAAGAACGAGAAAGATGCCAAACGGGTCATCGACGCTCGAGCGACAAAGAGCAGAGAAGCCGCCGCAACAGCGAAAGAAGCCGTCGACCCAATGGACTTGCTGGCCGCTTTCAATGCGCCCGACAAAGAGAAGCAAAATATCATTCTCAAGTCAGATGTAGCCGGTTCATACGAAGCCCTAAAGGTTGCTTTGGAGCAATTGTCGACCGATGAGGTCGAAGCCAAACTACTCCACGGTGGTGTCGGCCCGATAACTCAGTCCGATATCGATCTGGCGTCAGTGTCCGAAGCGGTTGTATTAGCGTTCAACACAGACATTGACCCGAAGGCCAAACGTTTGGCTGACCAGGCTGGTGTTTCGGTGGTTAAGTATTCTGTCATCTATGACCTTATCGATGGTGTCAGAGATTTGATGAGCGGATTGTTGGCACCGGAAATCTCAGAAGAATATCTCGGCCGTGCCGAAGTTCGAGCTGTTTTCCACATCCAGAAGGTGGGCCCCGTTGCAGGGTCCGCGGTCACAGACGGCAAGATGTTGAGAAACTGCCTCGTTCGCGTGAAAAGAGATGGAGAGGTGCTTCTCTCCGGTAAGCTACATACCCTCAAGCGTTTTAAGGACGATGCGAAGGAAGTGGCGAGCGGCTACGAGTGCGGTATCGCTGTCGATGGTTACAAGGACATCAAAGAGGGCGACTTACTGGAGGCCTACGAGGTTATTGAGACCCAGAGGCAAATTGACTAAGCGACTTTGAGGCACTTTACTTATGTCTAGAGCGTCATTTAAGCGGACGGCACGCATCGCCTCTTTGATAAAAGAAGTTTTGGCCGAACTGGTCCGTACCAGCGTCAAAGATCCGCGTGTTCAGGGCATCACTGTCACCGAAGTAGAAGTTTCGGGAGACC
>MDTC01012476.1_pt1 | contig 13431 bp, 8 predicted proteins | sample 811181 | NCBI WGS metagenome assembly MDTC01 (sample SAMN05326644, study PRJNA326480) | marine metagenome | isolation source: seawater | place: Pacific Ocean: North | collected 2011
GGTCGCCCCCTCTCGAATCTTGAATCCTCTTCGACACCTCTCTTTTTACCTCTCGTTTCTCCCTTTCGTCATCATGTTCGTGGATTTTAAAGCCAGCATTCTGTTTTTGTGGAGTCGATCGAGGCTTTCTGCGACCACAGAAATAATAAAGCGTCTCTTCAGTTCTTCATATACTCTGTAGGGGAGGAGGAAAAGCGCTTTCCGCCGCAAGAAGGTTTATCATTTAGAAGAATAAGAAGAAGAATAACAATACATAATAATGCGCGCGACGACGATTCAGACGACGACGACGCAGTTTACCACGGGAGGTGCGAATACGTCGTCGTCTCGAAACCAGATTCAGAAGATTACCAACAACGCCGGGACCGCTAAAGCGGATAATCTTCATCGGGGAAGAACAAAATTAACGAGGAGGAAAAATGTTCTCAGTCGCCCTTTTACGAGGGTGGTGGTGGTGTCGTCCTCGTCCTCGAACGATCACGATGTTCTCGGTTTAAGAGGAGGACAAACAAAACGACGGGGAGTTGGTGTCGTCGCGCGGATGACATCTGCGGCAGACACTTCCTCGTCCTCCTCGTGCACGATATCTCAAGAGCTCGCGAACTTGGAACAAGAGTTTAGAGACATGTTGGATCCAGATTCAGATTCGAAACCGAGAGCGGCGGACGTGAGAGTGATGCGATCGAGAATCAACGCGTTGAAAAGAGAAGTTGCGAACGGGAACGGCGCGAATATCATTCAATCGCAAACGAAGACGAGAGCGCAGGACGCAAAAGAAATCGCTCGGAAAGAGCTGGAACGTTTGAGAGAAGAACGCGAGAAACTTTTGAAAATGAGAGCGCAAGTGGAAGAAAACGAACGATTGAAGAAAAAGAACAGCGACAAAGGTATTGCTACGAGTGCTGCGAATAACGTAGAACCAGAGCACGATAACCCGGTGACGACGACGACGACGCAGAAACCGAAACCGGCGGACGAACGCAAAGCGAGAGTCGCGCACATGGAAGCGGAGAAGCATAAAGAGGCCGTTAATATTGGCACGGTTGTCATGGACGACGAGATGAAAGCTCTGTTGGCGAAAGAAGAGCAGGCGAGAAAAGAAGCGGAAGAATTGGAAGCGTCGAGATTGATGGCAGAGGCTGAGGAGGCAAAGTACGCGGCGTATCTGGAAGAGTCGGGTGATTTCATGAACACGAATTCTGGGATTCGCTCGGGTATTAACGATCCGTTCTTGGACAGAGCTTTCATAGTGGAAAAGTTAGAGTCGGAGCTTTTGGAAAACTTGGAAATGCAATCAGATCTTCGCGCGATTGAGGACATCGAAGACCAACTGGAGTCACAAAAGAAAGAAGCCGAAGAGGCGAGACGAGCGAAAGACGAGGCCGAAGCGGCGAGACAGCTTGCGGAAGCGAAGCAAAAAGCGGAAGAAGAAGAAGCGCGTCTAATCGTGGAAAAGCAACAAAAAGAAGCGCGCGCAAACGCTGAAAAGATTGCCGCCGCGCAAGCTGAATTGAAAGCCATGGAAGCCGAAACGAAGAGGTTGCAGAGACTCGCCGAAGAGAAGAAGAAACAAGAAGCTGTTGCCCCAGAAGCATCGACGACGACTATCGAGTCTCCAGGTTCGCAAGCTATTCGAGATCTTCTCGAGCAAAAGCAAGCTGAAGCGGCTAAAGTCCGTGAGTTGGGTATGGTCGAAGACGAACTCGCCAAGCGCGAAGTTGCAGAGGCGGCAAAGAAGAACAAAGCTATCCGCGAAGCGAAAGAAGCGGAAGAGTTGGCAGCCAAGAAAGTCGCCGAAGCCGAAGCCGAATTGAAGAGAAAAGCGGAAGAGGAAGAGGAAGCTAAACGCGTGGCGGAGTTGAAAAAGATGGAAGAGGCGAAGAAAGCGAAAGAAACGTTGATGCGTTTAAGGCAAGAAGCGGAGGAGTTGAAAGCAGCTGCAGAGGCGAAAAAGTTACGCGAACAAGCCTTGGCGAAAGCACAAGCGGAAGAAGAAGCTTTGACTGCGCAAGCGGAAAATGAGAGAATAGAAATGGAAGCGAGAGAAGCGGCCCAGGCAGAAGCGACGGCGAGAGGAGAAGCTGAAGCGCGGGCCATCGCCGAGGCTGAGGCACAAGCTCAAGCGGAAGCGGAAAGGAAAGCGATTGAAAAACAGCTCCGAATCGAAGAGCTCGCGAGAGAGGAACAAGCCAAAGCGGACGCCGCGAAAGCAAAAGCCGATGCTGAGTACGCAAAAGCAGAGCAACAAGCAAAGAAATTGCAAGAAAAGACGGAGATTTTGAACGACGACAATATCGAACACTTGAGAGCAAAATACGAAGAATTGGCGAGAGAATCCGAAGCATCTCCAGGTGCGAAAAGAGACTGGGCAGAAGCGTTGAAAATCGCTGGTGATAAGGTCAGATGCATGGAACAGCACTCGCATGGTCAATCGCCGAAGAACGATGCGCTCTGGACGGTGTCTCCGGCGATTCCGGTGCCCGGTCAATCCGTCACGGTTTCGTACTGCAACCAAAACACCGTTTTGAACGGTAGACCGAAAGTTTTTGCTCATTTTGGTACTAACCAATGGTCGAATGGTGCCGAGCAGTTTGAAATGAAGGCAAGAACGTCGGCCGTTGCCGGTGACTCTACCGTCTGGTTCGACTTGGATGTTTCCGTGCCGAGCAAAGCAGTCATTTTAGACTTTGTCTTCTCCGACGGTAACGGCGCATACGATAACAACAATAGAGGTGATTTCCACGTTCCAGTTGCGGGAGCAAACGAAATGCTGGAGAGATCTCGCATCGAGTCGTGCATCAAAATCTACGCGAAACTTCGATTAGAGCGAGAAGAAGAAGATCGATTGGAAGAGTTGAGACAAGCGGAACGAACGAAGTTAAAGAAAATCGCGAAAGTGAAAGCTGCAGAACTCACGGCGAAACAAAGAGCGCACGTTTTGTTCACCATTCCAGAGTTTCCAAAAGCCGGCGAACCCTTCAAATTATGCTATAATCCAAAGAATACTACTTTGAAAGATGCGACGGGCGTTTCCGTCGTCGGCGGGTGGAACCGATGGAACCACGAACAGGCGTTACCGATCACGAAATTGTCCCCAGATCCAAGCTGCAAGGCGGATTCGCAAGATTATTTCTCCGTCGAATTGACGTCGCCGAAAGACGCGTTCATGTTTGATTTCGTCTTTTGCGATCAGGACGGTAACAATTACGATAACCGTAATCGTTTGGACTATCACTTGCCTATCGCCGGAGGCATCAATTCGGATGGATCGAAGGCTGCCGAAAAGCCAATGCACGTCATGTCAGTTGCCGTTGAGATGGCGCCGATTGCTAAAGTCGGTGGTTTAGGCGACGTCGTCACATCGTTATCGCTCGCGGTTGAAGCCGAAGGACACAGAGTCGAAGTTGTCTTGCCGAAATATGATTGCATGAAATATGATTTAATCGATGACTTGAAAGAAGAGAAAGGTTTTGAGTGGGGTGGAACGTACAATCACGTATATTCTGGCACCGTCGAAGGCGTCAAAACGTTCTTTATCGACCCAGATAATGGAATGTTTAAAGTAGGCATGGTCTACGGTACGGACTACCTCTCGATTCCCATGACTGATCAAGAACGTTTCGGATTCTTCTCAAAAGCTGCGCTCGAGTGGATGTTACAATCTGGCAGGAATCCGGATATCATTCACATCCACGATTGGCAAACGGCACCGGTGGCAAAGTTTTTAGCCGAAGATTACGCGCCGTATGGTTTGGATAACCCAAAAGTGATTTTCACCATCCACAATTTGCACTACGGTCAAGCGTTGATTGCGGACGCCATGAATAATTGCGCGATTGCCACCACGGTATCGAGAACGTACGCCAAGGAGATCGCCCACGAAGGTTGTGTCAATCCAAACTTGCACAAATTGCACGGCGTCGTAAATGGCATAGACCCGGACATCTGGGATCCGAGAAACGACAAGTTCTTACCGCAATTCTTTGGCGAAGACGAAGTCATTCCGGGCAAAGCTGCTGCACGACAAGCGTTGTGTTCGAGATCAAACTTATACAATAATCCAGAAGTTCCGATGATAGGTGTCGTCACGCGTTTGACGCATCAAAAAGGTATCCATTTGATTAAACGAGCAATCTATCGCGCTTTGGAGAGAGGGTGTCAAGTGTGCTTGTTAGGCTCTGCACCAGACGAGAAAGTCCAAAAAGAATTTGAAGAGATGGCGCATCAATTAAAGCAAGAGCATTACAACACGGCTGCGTTGCACCTGTTCTACGACGAAACCATGTCACACTTCATCTACTCCGGAGCGGATATGATTTTGGTCCCGTCCATGTTTGAGCCGTGTGGTTTGTCGCAGCTCATTGCCATGCGTTACGGCACCGTTCCAGTGGTCAGACGCACCGGTGGATTAGCCGATACCGTTTTTGACGTCGAGCACGATCATGCTAAGGCTGCCTGGGAAGGCATGACCCCGAACGGATTCTCGTTCGATGGTACCGACGAAGGATCGATCGATTACGCGTTAGATAGAGGTATCGACATGTTCTACAACGACATCGATGCGTTCAGAAAGTTGCAAGCGAATTGCATGAGCCAAGATTGGTCGTGGAACAGACCTGCGATTGAATACATAGAACTCTTCCACGCCGCTAGGAAAGCCTAAAGGCATACAGTAAAAAGAAGAAACCATTAATTATTTAACGAAAGAGAAAGAGAAAGAGAAAGAGAAAGAGAGAGAGAGAAAGAGTGAGGAGAAAACTATACTAGTGTACAGAACAAAAATCAAAATACGATGACTGACAAAGATGACGACGAACGAAGTCATCATCGCGCGATAAATACTAATTTTTTATAATAAAGGCTGCATTACTACTTATTACATTGCTATCATTTCCTCATCTATACTCTCTTCATCTTGCACGAGATCCCGGCATCTTTTCTTCCGCAAACGTCGCACTCTCCGGCGCCTTTCTCGTTCACTTCTAAACATTTCTCCACGCGTTCGTGAATAATCGTCGTCATCAACGGATGTAAAGCGATCGGAGCCGCTACCATGTACTCTAATTCGTACTTCCCTCTGTATTCTTCCGCGGCTTCTTCCACTAACCGCGGAATATCCTCTTTCACGTGCCTTCCCGGGCTCAGAAAAAATGGCGCGACGACTATTTTTCTACAATTTTTCGTCTCGATCAACTCGCGAAAAGCGTCCGCGATGGACGGCGACGCGAGCTCCATGTGCGCCGGTGCAACTTCGTATTTTCTTCCTTTACTATAACTATTATTATCATCGCTATTATAATCACCACCTATGGTACTCCCGTACATCATCTCAAACATCTCCGCGAATCGTTCCAACTGTTCGTTGCTCGACTTGGCGCGACTCCCGTGGTCGACGAGAACGATGCCGACTTTTTCCTCGTTGCCGCTTTTGTTTACAATCCGCAATCGTCGTTCTCGTTGTTGTGGTTGCGAAGAAGACAAAGAAGAAGAAGAAGACTTTAAAGACTTTAAAGAAGACAAAGAGCGAGTAAAACTACTGAAATTGTTCTTCGAAGAATTCAGAGTCATCATCGTCATCGTCATCGTCATCAATCGATATCGAATAAAAACTTTTCTGTGTCGGATAATGTGGAGGAAGTGTGCGAGAAGCGAAAAGAGGAGGAAAAGTGCTGAAAATGAATCTGCTTAAGTATTGTTGCAACGAGAAGAGAAGAGTCGCGAGGAAGAAAGCACTTTGTATATTTACAAACAACAAGCATATATCATCATAATCTATTTTACCGGTGAAAACGGCGCAGCACTGCACAACGTCGTGTTAAAATGCGTCACCATTGGCGCTATTTTCCCGATGGTTTCTCGCCAAGCGTCCGCCGTCCTCGCCGCTTCTCTGACTTTGATGTGCGATTGGTAGCTCGGATACTTCCATATTTCCACGAATTTATTTAAATCTCCAACGTCTGCGTATCCAATCCAAACGAGTTCGCTTAATTTTTCCGTATCTGAGGCAATCTTAGACGGTAAACCTTCGGCGTATAAGTTTTGCATCTTCGGTATCGGATTGTAGCCTAACTGTAACGTGTACGTTCGGATCTCAAAGATTGAAGAAGAAGCGTTGGAATCCTCATCTTTCGAAGCTTTCTCTTTAAAACTATTCACGTGTAAGCCGGCGCTCTTCGTCGCCACCGCTGCTTCGATGTACACCTCGCTCGTTTGCTCTTCCACCATCCCTAAACTCTTGCGTAAAAAATTTTGCCACTCCTCGTTTTTGCGCATATCTGAACGAACTTTGTCTCGGTGGTCGTAATCCTCGTAGTGGTAAACGTGCGTGACAGTGTTTAACTCCGAGCCGACTTCGGGAACGTAGAAACCGCAAAACCCGTTTTGCGTCAGTTTCTTCCTCAATTGGCTGGACTCTTCGCAGAGTTTGATGTATTCCGCCCGTTTAGCCGGTGGGATTTTATACCGACGGAGTTCGTAAAAACCTCTCGGGGAAGGAGGAGGTGAAGACGTCGTCGTCATCCGAGACGAGGACAGAAGAGTCACCCCCCCGGCATTCGTATTGTTCCAAGAACAACTTTTATAAAAACTGGTAGGAGTAGTGAGCGACGAGGAGGCCGAGAGATTGGTCAGTCGTCGAAGGGAACGCATTGTGATGATGATATGTGAGAGTTCTTCCGCGCGTGTCGACGATATGATGTGTTGTTGTGTGATGAGTTTTTTTTATCCTTTTTGTTTGCATTAAAAAACTCTTTCTTCTCTCAAAGGTTTACGCTCTTCCTTATTACCGCCCTTTTGTTTGTGATTTGATGATACACTCTCTCACGAACTCTCTTTCTGTTGCTATTGTGGCTATTGGTTTCTAAAATGTTTAATAATATATGTATTCTTGACTTGTTGTTTTGTACACGGATCCGTTTTTTTTCTTCTTTTTCTTTTTCTCGTTTTGTTTGTTTCTTTTCTTTTCGTTTTGTTTTCTGATTCGTTTGTATAATATAATAGTTGTTTGTTTGTGTTTCTCTCCCCTTTACATCATCACGAAATGATGATGAGAGATTATTAAGTTCGATCGGACGGACTTGGCGTGGAGATGATGGTCGTTTTTGACTTTTCTTGAATGTCCAAGGCGCGTTTCTTCGCCTCGACGGAAGCTTTGTAATTTTCGCGCCTCTTCTTCATCTCCTCTTCCGCCACCCGTTTCCTCTCGGCTTCCTTTTCTTTTATGAGCTTCAGTCGTTGCAGTCTAATTTCTTTCTCTTTTTCAATGTCTTTCGCAGACCCATCGCGGTTTTCGAACGTACGTTTCGTTCCCGAAACTTGGTAGCCGTGCGAGGAAATTGTGCGCTTCTTGGTGTCGAGTAAGAAGGACGACTTTGGTTTCATTTGTTGCTGTTGCTGCTGAAACGAGCTCTCGAGAGATTTAGAAACGATGGCAGTTGTACCGGTGGTGGTTGCACCCGTCGTCGACGAATCGACGTTCGAAATGACGTCCCCGAACCGATTGACGCGTTTCGCGCTCACTTCGAGGTACGACTTTCTTCTCGGTTTCTCCAACTTTTTCAGCATGAAGTGTTTATTACTCGTCGAGGTCCTTTGATCGGAGTTACTACCACGAGTGGTAGTTCTACTGCTGTTCAAATACGAGCTCTCTAACGGCGCGTAGACGTTGTTGAACGTCGAAAATAACGCGTCTTTTTCTTTCTCTTCATCGCCGCCAGTCATCTTCTTCGTCTCCTCGCGATCGATGAGACTCTTCAACTTCTCTCGAATGCTCTTCAGCGCGTCCGAGACAACGGGCACGCTTTCTACAAACGCACTCACGTCCACGACCGACACGCTCTCTTCATTTTCTTTCTCTTTTCTACTCTTGATCGCTTTTGAAATCGCTTGCACCCACTGATCTTGATCTTTCGCGCCCAATTCAATTACCGCGTCAAAAACGTTTGAATTCGTCGATGACGTTTTCGAGGACGATTTCCCTTGGACGGCAGCGGTGGAATTCAGCCCTCGGGTGAAAAACAGCGCGTAAAAGAACCCTCTTCTCACTTCCGGCTCGAAAATGTTATAGTTATTCGCGAAAATATCCACGACATCTAAACTCAAGTTCAAATTCGCCGGTCCCCAGTCGCTGGATAACTTTATCGCGTCTTTTCCGAGGAGCAATTTCGCGGCGGTTTGCATTTCCTTCTTCCTCTCTCGCAAAAACGCGGAGGAAGATCGATCCCCTGACGTCAACGCCAGAGGAACCCCGGCGGTCGGATGCGACGCGACGTTTGCCATTCTCGCTCTCGCTTTACACGAACGACTAAATTCCGCGCGCGATCGATCGACTCTCGATGAGATTTGAGGAGAAGAGTGAGTGACTTTTTGACTCAACAACAGCAACGTCGACGTTTTACGCGCGTTGCTGTTGTTGAAAGTGAGGAATCGAGAGGTGCCTTTTCATTTTCAAACACAAAAGAGAAAAATTTGTTTTTGAACAGAAGAGTGAAATTTCAGGGTATAACAAACACATTCATCAACACTTCTTTTACACGCTGCTCTATTTATTACTATTCATACTACTATTGTTATGCTGTTGTTATACTACTACTAAACTACTAAACTATTCAAGTTCGATTGGCTCTCTCCGACGCCGTCGTCGTCTTTAAAGCTTTGTTCGACGAGTTTCTCTCGTGCTTCTTTCTACTGTCGCGTTCGTATCGTTCAACTTCTCTTCGCGCGCGACCGAGCTCGTCTTCGGTGAACGCGACTCGATCATCGACGGCGTGACAGTTTTTGTCCGGACAGTAGCCGTTTTCGTCGTCGTTATTTTTACCAGAAGAAGGAGAAGAAGAATGAAGCAGCGGGCGAGGCTGACACTTCAATTTCCTGCATCCGCACGCGTAATCGCCTTTTTGCTTTTCGCTTCCGCCGCAAAAAGAACCCGAAATAACGTTTTGGTCGTATAGTTTCTTCAACATTAAACGTTCGCACTCGAAGCAGTGGACGTCGTCGCCGACGGCGCGATTGCCGCTGGTTTTGTAATAGTGGTATTTATACGCCGCGGCGGGATCGTCGTCCTCTCCTTCTTCCTCCTCATCCTTAGCGGCAGATTTGGACTCTCCAAAGCCGTATAAATCCACCACGCTACACGTTTTAGACATCACCATAAACATAGCTAACCCCGTGGATGGTACGTTCCCTCCAAAATACGGACCTTTGTGTTTCTCCACGCACTCTTCTTCGCGAAACTTTTCGAGCAAAAATTTCGCGTGTCGTATCGGACTGGTGGTCAAATACGTCACGCTCGCATCTTTCCTCTCCGCTTGGACTTTATCGTGTAACTTCGTAAACTCATCTTTATCTGAGCGTAAAGTGACGAGTCTTAAATTTCGCTCTATAGGCATGATGAATCCGCGATAGATGTGGTGCGGACTTCTCGTGTAACGCCTCGTCCATAATCGATTCAAAGCGCGATGGGTAGTTTTCCTTCCCACCCAAATGGCGTGACCCATCGTCGGCGCCTGGTTCAATCGAACGACTAAATCGTGATTATCGATGGCATCGCCGTAGTTGAACTTGCGAAGCTCCCCTCCGTTTCCAACCAGTGCGCACGTCGGTTGGACCAATCGCGAGGATGGACCGTGCTTCTTCCATATTACAAACGGAGATTTCGGCGGGAAGAGTTCTTCGACGCGTTTTTTATCGGTGTCGTTGAAGCCGTTTCTTTGGTAGTTTTTCTGCGTTACCGCCAACTGTTCTTGATGCAAGGCGTTTATTAGTTTCATCGCACCTTCTTTGAACGACGTTTGTTTTGTCGTTTTCGTATCGTTATTGTCATCTTTTTCTGCGTCTCGTTTACAATCGATAAACTTTGAAAAATCCAAGCGATTTTGAACGCTCTTCCTCGAAAACCAAACCGCTCTTTCCTCGCTCTCGATCCCCGTTTTCTCGATATCTTTCACCTTCCACGTTTTCGTCCACGAGGAATATTTCCAACCTTCCCCATGCGGCGTGTGCGCGCTACTATCACCTTTTCCGTTGGTACTCTTTTCTTCATCCTCGATGTCTACGGCGACGATATCGTCTTCGTCTTCAGAGGAGGCGCTGGGCGTCGTCCCGGAAGAAGCGGAAGAATGCTTTTTTACAACCGCGGGCTGTTGCTCTTTAAACTTTGGAAATATCCCACCACCATCGTTCGGGTCGTACAACTGTCTCCCACCGAGCTTTTGCCATTGCTCAATCTTCACCTCGATCTCTTTCGGTAACGCGCTCGTCATATGACGCTTCGTTTCAACCGAAAAAGAAGAAGAAGAAGAAGAAGAGGAACCAAAACTCCCACCACCCAAGGAATACCAAATCATCAGCGCGAACACGACGAGTATGCTCATGGATAAAAATGAAAACAGAGCGATCAACTCTCTCCTCCCGGCAGATGATTGATGCGAGGCAGTCACTTCCGCGCGCACTCGAAACGATTCGAGTTTCGTTTGAATAAATAATCGGATTTTGCGAGTGAAAAGATTTCTTCTTCTTCGTCCACGAGATGTAGTATTGCCATCCTCCAAATCGTCGCCATCGTCTGAATCGTCGTCTGAATTATACTGATGACGCACCGTACGGCCAGGAGTCATGGCTTGGCGCTTGGATGCCATGTCCCTTTATTATTATATTTATATTACGTGCACGAATGCATTTTTGCTTTGTGGGAATTCTTCTCTCTTCTGTCTGTTTTGTGTTGCAAAGAACAACTTACCGCACGTCACAATATATACGCTTTAACCGCGGCTTTAATGGGTAGTTATAAGATCTGAGTTGAATAATCCGTGTGTGTGTGTTATAATTAAAACGTCAAAGTCGATCTTTTTATTGTTTCGCCTTCCACGCATCTATCCAAGCTTGCGCTTCGTCCGCACCCTCGTCGTTAATGTTGTTGCTATCACTACTACTTTCCGCAGCCGCGGTTGTTTTTTTCGAACCGTTGGATTTCCAGGCATCAATCCACGCTTGAGCTTCTTCGGCGTTCTTGTCGTTTGCGACGACGACCGGAGCCGCAGCGACGACTGGCGTCGGTTTTGGAGCCGCAGCAGCTGGTTTAGCTGCCGGGACTACCTTTGGTTCGGTCACCGCTTTCTTCTCGCTTTTGCCGGCATCTAAGCCAGCTTTCATCGATTTCGCCGAGGCCATAGTTTGCTTCTTGAGTTCAGCTTGAACTTTTGCGGCGTCCGCGGCGGCAGCTTTTTGTCTCTTATCTCTCGTCGCTTTCGCCGAGGCGGCTTTTTCGGCTTCGATGTTGGCGAGAATGTCACTTTCAAGCGCCAGATTGGAAAAATCACCAGACGCTTCGATGCCGACAAAGGTATCCGGGGTCGGATCCTTCGCGGCTGGGTTCATGTTCATCACAGCTTTTTTCGATCTTAACGCGTCTTCGGTCATTTGCGAGTACTCCTTACGATCTTTTGCGTTCAAACGCGAGAGAATAGTTCGGTCGCGGTTTTTCTTCGCGTTCGATCGTTTCGCTTCGTTCGAGATGGCTGCAATTTCTTTATCTACGGCGGCGATGACCGCTTTGATGGCTTCAGATTTAACCTCCGGCACTGGAACGCGGGTTGGCGGAGTCGTTGGTTTTTCTGCGGTTCGAATTTGCGTTCCTGGAATGACTGGCATTTTGAGACCACCGAACGCAGACGGTAACTCCGGCATCTCAAAGTTCCCCGGAAGCTCCGGCATTTCGAAACTACCTGGCAATTGCATCTCGGGGAATTTGAAGTTACCCGGTAAAGACGGAATTTCTGGCATTGCTGGCATTTTGAATTCTGACATCGCCGGTTTCTCCGCAACCGCTACCGGAGTAGACTTTGCTTCGATCTCCAGGTTCGCCGCAGATTTCTTTGCGCCGAAACTCGGGAATGCCGATTTTTTGAGCGAAGCGGCCGGTGGGGTTGGCGGTGGCGGTGGCGGTGGAGTGGCTTTCTTAAACCCAGTACCGAATCCACCGAATCCAGATTTCTTGGCAGCTGGAGGCGGCGGCGGCGGCGGTGGAGTCGGCGTACTCGTCGCTTTCTTGAACCCTGTACCAAAGCCTCCAAACGCAGACTTCTTGGCAGCCGGCGGCGGCGGCGGCAGGGGCGGAGTCGGAGTCGCTTTCTTAATTCCAGTGCCGAAACCGAAGCTTGGTTTCTTCGCTGGCGGCGGAGGCGGCGGGGGAGCAGACTCTTTCTTCACGCCGCCAAACACGGTAAACGGTTTCTTCTTCACCGGTTCCGGTTCGGGGGCAGGAGTCGAAGCTTCGGTCTTTTTCGCGCCAAAGCTAAAGAGCGGTTTTTTCGCCGGCGGCGGTGGCGGCGGCGGCGGAGGCGGAGGAGCAGACTCTTTCTTCGCGCCGAAACTGAACATCGGCTTTTTCGCTGGCGGAGTGGGAGGCGGCGGTGGTGGCGTCGGCTCTTTCGCCTTGCCCCCGAACACAGAGAAGTTGGCCTTCTTCACCGGCGTCGGCGTCGGCGGTGGCGGCGCGGTCTTCTTCGTCGTGAACATCGGTTTTCTCTTAATCGGCGCTGGCGCTTCCTCTTCTTCCTCTTCTTCTTCTTCCTGTTTCTTACCCGTCGCGTTCAAGCCAATCGCGACGACACCAGCCGCGCCCGCGGAGAGTGCGAATACGGGCAAGAAATCAAACTCATCCTTCTCGTCGTCGTTGTTCTTCGTAGCTTTCGGCGCGTACGACGGTCGCTCCTTCGCCGGCGACGGCGCACCCTTCGCTTTTTTCTCTCTCTTCACTTTCTCGCCTCTCGTTTCAAACTTTTCTTTCTTCGGCGCTCTCGCCCTTGCCATCGCGCGTTCGTACTCTTTGTCCACTTGCTTTTGTTGCTTCGGCATCGCCGGCGGCGCTTGGAGTTGAGCCTCTGGAGCCTCTGGAGCCGCTTTTACATCACTCATCGCTTCCGCAGCAACAGTCTCTCTCGGAGTATCAGAAGTCGTCGCAGCTGGCGCCTTTTCGACGACGACCGCGCTTGGCGCGGCGCCTTCGGCTTGCAAAGACGCCAAGTAGTCGTCGTATCCGTCCGCCACGGCGCCTTCCGCCGAGGAGAACGCGAGGACAGCGGCCGCCGCCGCCGCGACTGCTTTCTTCTGGAATTTTTCATCAGCAGAAGACGACGACGACGACGACGCTTTCGATTCATCGTCGTCGGCGCGAGCAGCAGCCACCACACTCGTTCGCTTCTTGATGTTGTTGTTGTTGTTGTGTAATTTTTTCTTCGCCTGTTTTTATATTTTGAGAAAAATGTGTGTGTTGACGTAAGACAAAAGATTAGTGAAAGAAATTTTAATCGAAATGCATTCGCGCGCGCGCCGTCTTCTTCTTTTTTAAAACGCAGACTCTCTCTCTCTCTCTCTCTCGCGCGCGCGCAAAATAGAAGATCAGGGTTCAGAGAAGACCTCAACGACGACGACGTA
>MDTC01189679.1_pt1 | contig 13431 bp, 11 predicted proteins | sample 811181 | NCBI WGS metagenome assembly MDTC01 (sample SAMN05326644, study PRJNA326480) | marine metagenome | isolation source: seawater | place: Pacific Ocean: North | collected 2011
TCATTGCAATTTTTGGGGCCCCATTGTTTGCAGTGATCGCATCAAGTGCCATGCTTGGTTTTCATGGACTTGATTCTGATCTAATGATAATGGCTATAGAAATACAAAGTATCGCAAGTATGCCATTTCTTGCTGCAATTCCACTTTTTACATTTGCTGGATATATACTGAGTGAAAGTAATGCCCCAAAAAGATTAGTTAAACTGACAAACTCAATTTTTGGGTGGATGCCAGGAGGATTATCATTAGTTTGTTTAGCTGCATGTGCTTTTTTTACTGCTTTTACAGGTGCGTCAGGTGTAACAATTATTGCCCTTGGCGCAATTTTATATCCCGCTCTAAAAGAGGACGGGTATAATGATAAATTTAATTTAGGTCTGGTTACTTCAGCAGGCAGCTTAGGATTGTTATTTGCGCCATCATTGCCTTTAATACTTTATGGAGTAATAGCTAAAGTCTCTATAGATCAATTGTTTATAGCTGGCATTCTGCCTGGATTGCTAATGTTGATTATGTTGTCGACATATAGTTTATTGATCAATAGGCATATCAGAAAGCCTCTAAGCTCGTTCTCTATCCAGAAAGTTAGGACATCACTCAAAGAGTCTTTATGGGAACTACCTTTGCCTGTAATAGTACTAGGTGGAATTTATTCTGGCTTTTTTGCTGTATCTGAAGCTGCTGCAATCACGGCCTTATATGTAGTTGTTATTGAAGTTTTTATTCTTAGAGAAATATCAATTAGAAGGTTACCCCAAATAATTCATTCTTCAATGGTATTAGTTGGTGGCATTTTAATAATACTTGCTGTTTCAATAGCCTCTACTAGTTACATGATTGATGCTGAAATTCCTCAGCACTTATTTGCATTAGTTAAGAGTCTTATTGATAGTCAAACAACATTTTTAATTTTATTACTGATATTTTTATTAATACTTGGCGCTATTCTAGATATTTTTTCGGCAATTGTGCTGGTAGTTCCATTAATATTACCCATTGCATCGGGCTATAATATTGATCCTGTACATTTAGGGATAGTTTTCCTAGCTGCAATGCAACTAGGCTACCTTACACCTCCAGTTGGGCTAAATTTATTTATTGCAAGCTTTAGATTCGAAAAACCAATCATGCATGTTTATTCAGCAACACTTCCATTTTTAATAATCTTGATGATATCGGTCATTTTTATTACGTTTTTTCCACAGTTATCTTTATTTTTATCTAATTAGGAATTACTTATATGAAGTTTAAAATTTATCGATTAATTTCAATGCTTTTAATTTCTTTGGTAACAGTAAAAGCATTTGCCATAGAAAATATAATTATGCCGCCTGGTTTTGTTATTGAAAAATACGCTGATGTTCCAAATGCACGTTCATTGGCAATAGGAGAAAATGGTACAATATTTGCCTCAAATAGGAGCGGTGATAGTATTTTTGCAGTTGTTTTAGAAAATAATGTTGCAAAAACTATCACTGTAGACGATGGTTTAAGTACGCCAAATGGGATTGCTTTCCATGATGGTGATCTATATGTGGCAGAAATAGATAAGATATATCGCTATGACGACATTGAATCAAATCTATACAATGCCCCAGAGCCCATTACACTTGATATTGATTTGCCTTCAGAGAGTTGGCATGGATGGCGTTATATAAGCTTTGGTCCAGACAATAAACTTTATATTAGTATAGGGGCGCCTTGTAACATTTGCGAAGAGCAGGGATACGCAAATATAGTTCGAATGAATCCTGATGGTAGTGATCGAGAAATATTTGCAACTGGTATACGTAATTCTGTTGGTTTTACATGGCACCCCGATACAAAAGAACTTTGGTTTACAGATAATGGCCGCGACATGCTCGGAGATAATTTACCTCCTTGCGAATTGAATAGGGCTGAGATTAAAGGATTAAACTTTGGATTTCCCTATTGTCATGCTGGTGAGATACTTGATCCTATATTTGGCAAAGGAAAAAATTGTTCTGATTACCGCGCACCTATTCAGAAGCTTGGACCTCATGTCGCACCACTCGGTTTAACCTTTTATTCTGGGGATATGTTTCCTCCAGAATATAATGGACAAGTTTTTATTGCTGAACACGGGTCTTGGAATAGATCAAAAAAGATAGGTTATCGTATTTCTCTAGTTAAATTAGAGAAAGAATTTGCTACTTCATATGAGCCATTTGCAACTGGATGGCTGCAGAATGATTATGGCCTTGATACAGTTTCAGGACGTCCTGTTGACTTAGTTGTTCTAGATGATGGGTCTATGTTGGTAAGTGATGATCATGCAGGCAAAATTTATAGAATAAGTTATTCTGCTTCCACATCATCCTAGGATATAAATATGAGGGTTAAAAGATTCTTTATTAAACTGCTTTCAAGTATTTGGTTTGGAGTTGATAGTGCTAGAAAATTATTACATTTGCTCTTTTTATTGGCAATATTTTCAATTTTCCTAGGCTCTTTTTCAATTTCGACACCTTTGTTACCAAAAAAAGCAGCATTGTTTATCCAACCTATTGGACCATTGGTTGAGCAGTTAGATGGAGATCCATATGATCGAGCACTTGCAGGAGTGTTTGATGAAGTGCAGCCGCAAACTTTAGTGCAAGATATTATAGATGCTCTAGATTTTGCCAAAAGCGACGATCGTATTTTGGCCGTACACCTTGAGTTAAGTGGTCTTTCAGGAGGAGGCTTAAATAAACTGCGCCGCGTTGGTTTTGCTTTGGAAGACTTTAAGAAGTCTGGAAAACCTGTATTTGCAAGCGGTGATTTTTTTAGTCAAGCAGCATATTATTTGGCAGCACATGCCAATGAAATTTATTTGCATCCTCAAGGAATGGTTTTTCTTAAAGGCTATGGGGGTTATAAAACCTATTTCAAAGAAGTAATTGATAAGCTTTTGATTGATTGGAATGTATTTCGAGTTGGAACACATAAATCATTTATTGAATCATATACTCGAACGGATATGTCACCAGAAGACCGAGAGTCGCGCACAAGCCTGATAAATCAATTTTGGCAGATTTACCAAAAAGATGTAGAAATCGCTAGAAAAATAGATATTGGATTAATTGATAATTTTACTCAAAATTTGCTAATGCATGTTGATGAAGCTAATGGTGATATTGCTGTCGCTGCACTAGAGGCAGGCTTGATTGATAAGCTATTAAATAGATCTGAATTAATTTCTCGATTTAAAGAATATGTAGGAGAGGATATTAATGATGAAGCTATGTATTCCTCTATAAATTCATTAGATTATTTACGTAGCATGCGTATATCTCAAATTGATGATTCTTATGAAAAAAATGTTGCCATAATAATGGCAGTAGGTAACATTTTAGATGGAATTCAAGCACCTGGAACCATAGGAGGAGATTCAACAGCCGCACTGCTTCGTGGAGCATTAAATGATGATTCAATAAATGCAGTCGTATTACGTGTTGATAGCCCTGGCGGTAGCATGTTTGCATCTGAAGTCATTGCTAACGAACTCTCAGCTTTAAAAACTGCAGGAAAACCAATTATTGCATCATTTAGCAGCGTTGCAGCTTCTGGAGGTTATTTTATCTCAATGGGAGCTGATAGGATAATTGCTAGTCCATCTACTATTACTGGTTCAATTGGTGTATTTGGTATGTTTCCAACATTTCAAAGAACGCTAGGTGCTATTGGAATCAATACAGATGGTGTTGGTACGTCACCCTGGGTAGGGCAATTACAACCAGATCGTGAAATGAGTAAAGCTACAAAAGATCTTTTTCAAATGATTATAGAGGATTCATATGACGATTTTATATCAGGCGTAGCAGATTCTCGAAAAATAGAAAAATCAGAAGTAGATATAGTTGCACAGGGTCAGGTATGGAGCGGTCAAGATGCCCTTGATCATGGGCTAATTGATGAATTAGGTAATTATGATGACGCAATCAGAGTTGCAGCTGAAATTGCTGGCTTAGAAGAGGGGGCTTTTGGAAAAAAGATACTTGAACCTAGTTTATCTACTACCGAACAGTTAGTTATTGATTTGCTCTCAATTATAAAAAATTTGGGTATTGATATTTCAGCATTTTCCTTAAAGAGCTCTCTTATTGAGACTTTTTTTCAAAATTTACAAGAGGATATAAATAAGATTTCTAAGCTTAATGATCCAAAAGGAATTTATTCACATTGTTTTTGTGAAATGGAGTGATTAGTAATAATTTATTCAGTTTTCTAAACGATTAAAAAGTATATTTAAATAATTACATTAACCCTGTTTGTAGTTTAGCCTCTTCTGACATTAAACTTACATTCCAGGGTGGATCAAAAACAAGCTCTACGTTTACATCAGACACAGTAGGAATAACAGTGATTTTTTCTTTTGCGTCGGCAACTAAAATATCTCCCATTCCGCATCCAGGAGCTGTGAGTGTCATATCTATATCAACAGATCGCTGACCATTTGCAAGAACTTTAATCTCGCACTTATAAATTAAACCAAGATTTACAATGTCAACAGGTATTTCAGGGTCATAGCAAGTTTTGAGTTGATTCCAGATTACAGCTTCAATATCTTCATTGGTTGCGTTTTTAGGGATTTCTGGCGGCGGAACTGGGTCCTTTCCTAGGGCATCAGCATTGCTTCCAGATATTCTAAATAAATTACCCTCAACAAATACTGTAAAACTTCCACCAAGAGCTTGAGTAATAAAGCCACTGGTTTCTTTTTGAAGAAGAACATTTTCACCCGATGGAATGATTACTGCATCAACGTCTCTTGTTAACAAAAATGGCTCATTTGTATGACCTATCATGGTATCTCTACTCTGTTGTAACACTGAATGAAGTTTTGTTGATTGCAGCATGAAGTGCATGCCAAGCAAGAGTTGCACACTTTATTCTCATTGGATATTGCTTCACTCCTTCTAAAGCTTTTAACTTAGATAAATTAATTTTTTTATTTAAATTAGAATCATTGTTTTTATCTAGCATAAAGCTAATAACCGATTCAAAAAAATCATTTGCTTCAGATATTGAAAGATTTTTTATTGACTCAGTAAGCAAAGAGGCTGAAGCCATAGAAACTGCACAACCTGTTCCTTTAAAACTTATATCTTCTATAATTTTTTTTGAGTTAATTTTAATATATAAATATAACTTATCACCGCAAAGTGGATTTATACCCTCTGATGAATTGGTGGCTTCTACAAGGCTCCTATAATTACGCGGGCTATGAGCATGATCAATTATCAATTCTCGATAAAGGTCAAGAATGTCAGATGTAACATGATCTTTTTTCATTGAAATATTTGTCGTGCTTTTTCAAGTGCATCAATGAGTCGATCAATATCATCTTTATTATTATATAAACCGAGTGACGCTCTTGTCGTACCAGGCACTCCAAGATATTTCATGACTGGCATAGCACAATGATGTCCAGTCCTTACTGCAATACCTTGTTGGTCTAAGATACTACCAAGATCATGTGGATGAATATCATCAAGCTGAAATGATTGAACACTTGCTTGGTTTCTAGCTGTACCAATTAATTTAATGCCTTCAACTTCTGAGAGTTTCTCTATCATGTAGTTATGTAAAAATTTTTCATACTCATATATGTTATTCATTCCAACTGTTTGTAGGTAATCAACAGCTGCACCAAGTCCTATAGCACCAGATATATTCGGCGTGCCTGCTTCAAATTTATATGGTAATTCATTAAATGTTGTTTTATCAAAAGTAACTTCCAATATCATATCACCGCCACTTTTAAATGGAGGCATGCTGTCAAGGATTTTTTCTTTGCCCCATAAGACACCAATCCCAGTTGGCCCCAGCATTTTATGGCCTGAAAATACATAGAAGTCACATTTTAGGGATTGAACATCAACTTCCATATGAGGCACTCCTTGAGTACCATCAACCAATACTGGAATATCATAATTTTTGGCAGCTGATATAATTTTTTTCAATGGATTTATTGTGCCTAAAGCATTTGAAACATGACCGATTGCTAACATTTTTACTTTTTCAGTCATCATGCTAATCATTACATCAGCTTCAATCTCACCATTTTTATTGATTGGAGCAACGATCAATTCAGCGCCAGTTTGATCACAAACAAGCTGCCAAGGTACGATATTTGAGTGATGCTCAAGCCAAGAGATTAAAATTTGATCACCTGGCCTTAGTGTTGGTCTACAAAAACTCTGTGCAACTAAATTAATTGACTCTGTCGCTCCGCTTGTAAATATTATTTCACTTCTGCCTGCGGCATTCACAAAGCTACATACTTTTTCTCTGGCCCCTTCATAAAATTCGGTTGCTCTGTGACTTAGTGTGTGTATTCCTCTGTGCACATTTGAATGGTCTTCACTTTGATATTGAGATACTGCCTTAATTACAGACGAAGGTTGCTGCGAGGAAGCCGCACTATCGAGAAATGTTAGAGAATATCCATTAATCTCTTGATCTAAGCATGGAAAGTCATTTCGATAATGCTCTATATTCATAGTATTTTCAGTTTGTATGTTATTCATACTCATTTTTTAATGATCCATAATAAGTTTTGCAAGTCTTGAAGCAACAAGTGAAGATACGGTATTTTTTATTTGAGATATGGGAGTTCGATTAACTAAATCAGCAGCAAATGCCTGAGTTATGATTTCTGTTGCTTGCTTTGTACTCAAACCACGAGTACGTAAGTAAAATATTGCTGACTCATCAAGTTGACCAACTGTAGCTCCGTGGCTGCATTTAACATCATCGGCATAAATTACAAGCTCAGGTTTAGTATTTATTTCTGCTTTTTCAGAAAGTAATAAATTGTGATTTTTCTGATTAGCATCGGTCCCATCAGCACCCTTATGAACGATTGCTTTCCCGTTCCAAACACTGCAATTATTACCATTTAAAATACCACGAAATTCTTGTGATGAGCTTGCAGGACCAACACGGTGTTCAACCTTTATATGGTTGTCGATATGTTGATTTTCACCTGTAAGGTAAAGACCATTTAAACTTGCATCTACTCCAGGTTCATCAATATTTATATCAATATCATTACGAATCAACCCTCCACCAATGTCATAACAGGCCATATTTAATATAGAATTTTTCTTTAAATCTATAGCTGTATGAGTTGTTTGAGTGTGATTAATTTGACGATCTTGTATTTTAGTGTAGTGAGTTGATGCGCCTTCATTAATTTTTAAAGTAGCAACTGAATTTGAATAATGATCGCCTTTACCTATTGAGTGATGATATTCAATAATCTCAGCCTTGCAATCAGATGCAACTTCAATATCAATGTTTACTTGAGATAACGAAGTGTTTGTTTTTGTATTATCAAGTATCAACAATCCTAGCGGTTTGATAGTTGGCTTATGAATATAGATTTTTAAGCCATCTTGCATTAAAGCGGCATTTAAAAAAGATAAAGGTCGATTAAGAACAGAGGGTGCATTAGTTTCGCTATACTTTTTTATATCAATATTTTTATCATTAATGAAATATTGAGTATCAATAGTACCATTTGCAATTATTAACCAGTTAGCCTCGATAGAATTAATAAGAGAATTAATAGTTTCATCCGAAGGATCGTATGTATTTTGCAATGCTCCCTCAGCCAACCAGCGATTACTTATTTCTGATACAAGACTTAAATCAGTATATTTCCAATCTTCATCTTTTGTTGTAGGTAAACCAAACTTATTAAATTCATTCAATGCTGCTTTACGGGTAGAAGATAAAGAGTCATTTGGAAGATTGTCTACAGCTTTTTTAAGATCCTCCATCGAAAACAAGGAGGGCTTCATTTAATATTTCCTTCATTCACCCAATCGTATCCCTTTTCTTCAAGACGAATTGCTAAAGATTTATCACCTGATCTAACAATTTTGCCTTCAGATAGGACATGTACAAAATCTGGCTGAATGTAATTAAGTAATCTTTGGTAATGAGTAACTAAAATAATTGCTCTGTCAGATGCTCTCAATGCATTAACACCCTCGGCGACAGCTTTTAAAGCATCAATATCTAAACCAGAATCTGTCTCATCAAGAATTGCAAGGCGAGGCTCCAGCATTGCCATTTGAAGGATTTCATTTCTTTTCTTTTCTCCACCTGAAAACCCTTCATTTACACCTCGATTTAAGAATTTAGTGTCCATACCTAGTAAAGCCATCTTTTCACGAGCAATCTTCAAAAACTCAAATGCATCAACCTCTTCGAGGCCTTGATGTTTCCTCTTAGCATTAACTGCAGCTTTTAAAAGGTATGTATTATTCACGCCAGGTATTTCTACTGGGTATTGAAAACCTAAAAAAACACCCTCTCTTGCTCGTTCTTCAGGCTCAAGATCAAAAAGATTTTGACCTAAATAAGATATTGTCCCATTTGTGACATCGTAATCACTGTGTCCAGCAATAACTTGCCCAAGTGTGCTTTTACCGGATCCATTTGGACCCATGATTGCATGAACCTCACCAGCATGAACAGATAAAGATAATCCGCGAAGAATTTCTGTGTTTCCAATGGAGCATTCTAAATTTTTTATTTCAAGCATTTTTATTCCTAACCAACAGAACCTTCAAGACTGACGCTAAGTAAAGCCTGCGCTTCAACTGCAAACTCCATTGGTAACTCTTTAAAAACTTCTTTACAAAAACCATTGATTATCATATTGATAGCGTCTTCTTCTGAAATACCGCGTTGTAAACAATAAAATAATTGATCGGCAGAGATTTTAGATGTAGTAGCCTCATGTTCGATTTTTGCAGAAGGATTTTTGATTTCTACATAAGGAAACGTATGTGCACCACATTCTTTTCCAATAAGAAGAGAGTCACATTCGGTATGATTCCAAGCACCATGAGCTTGCGGAAGAACTTTCACCAGACCTCGGTAGGCATTTTGTGCTTTTCCAGCTGAAATTCCCTTTGAAACAATTGTACTTCGTGTATTCTTTCCAATATGAATCATTTTTGTTCCCGTGTCAGCCTGTTGCATATTATTTGCAACTGCTACAGAGTAAAATTCACCAATAGAATTATCTCCTCGTAAAAGACAACTTGGATACTTCCAAGTTATGGCAGAGCCAGTTTCTACTTGAGTCCATGAAATCTTAGAGTTATTTCCGCGACAGTCACCACGTTTGGTAACAAAATTGTAAATACCTCCAACTCCATTTTCATCACCTGGGTACCAATTTTGAACAGTCGAATATTTAATCTCCGCACCATCAAGAGCCACAAGTTCAACAACAGCAGCATGTAGTTGGTTTTCATCACGCATTGGAGCTGTGCAACCCTCAAGATAGCTCACATAACTTCCTTCATCAGCAATTATTAGAGTGCGCTCAAATTGCCCTGTATTCATAGCGTTAATGCGAAAGTATGTTGATAGCTCCATGGGGCAACGTACCCCTTTTGGAATATAAACAAATGAACCATCACTAAATACGGCTGAATTAAGTGCCGCATAAAAATTATCTCTTCTTGGTATCACTGTACCCAAATATTTTTTTACCAATTCTGGATACTCTCTGACAGCTTCAGAGAACGGGCAAAAAATTACTCCTGCTTCGGTTAGTTTCTCTTTAAAGGTTGTTGTTACAGAGACACTATCAAAAACAGCGTCGACCGCTACGCCTGCTAATCGCGCTCTTTCGTGAAGAGGGATACCTAATTTTTCATAAGTCTCCAATAATTTTGGATCAACTTCATCGAGACTTTTTGGGCGATCATCATCAGATTTTGGTGCAGAAAAATATGAAATTTCATCAAATTTTATGGGATCATAATTAATGTGAGCCCATTCAGGCTCCGTCATTTTTAGCCATTGACGATAAGCTTGAAGACGCCATTCAAGCATAAAATCTGGTTCATTTTTTCGCGAAGATATGGCTCGTATGACATCTTCATTGAGACCAGGAGCCATCGTTTCTGATTCAATGTCAGTAACAAATCCATGTTCATATCTTTTGTTCACAAAATTTTCTATATTTTCAGATGTCATTTTAAAATATTTTCCACAATTATTTGAGAGCCTGTCTGGTAAAAATGGGGGCTGGGACCTTTAGTTTCAAGGAGGTCTTTAAGAGATACACCGTCTAGCACATCTCTTATGAGTATATTAATTTGTTGCCAAGAAATGCTTACATTGCAAGTATTTTCATATTCACAAGCACACGAGTCTCCACTGCACTCGGTTATGGATATTGGTCCTTCAAGTGCATTGATGATATTCGTTGCAGTTATTTTAGAAGGATCCTTCGATAATTGGTATCCACCATAAATGCCTCGACATGAAATAACCAGACCGGATTTAGCTAATAATTTAAGTAATTTGCTTGCAGTAGGTATGGATATCTTCGTTGCTTCTGCAATTTCAGCTGCACTATAAATAGTTGATTGATTAGCTGCTAAGTAGGCAAGCAATACAGTTCCATAATCAGTAAGTTTGCTAATTCTGAGCACAAAAAATTCGCAATTTGTTAAAAGAGTACTATTTTAGTCCTATTTAACGATACTGGCTACAATTAATGTTATTTTCATTTGATTATTGATTGTTGAAAGATTAATTTTCTTAACTAGTAAAATTAATTCTTTCCAAGAAGCTTGTAAAAAAATTATATTGCTTATTCACATTCTCTTCAACTGCTCTTCAGTCATAAAGTCCCGAATAAAGTCAATTCTTGCTTCAAAACGTATTCTTTGAATTTCTTGTAAATTTTGGAGCCCCAGCGCTTGCTTAAGATAACCAATACCACCTGACAGGTCTCCTATCATTAATCTATACTCTGAGAGATAGTACAATGATTCAGCATTTTTGCCTGCTGCATTTGCAGCTCTAGCAATCAAACGAACTTGATCTGGAGTTGGAGGAAAATTATTAAGAAGATCCAGTAACAAATCATGAGATTTCTCTGCATTATCTAGCTCGAGTAGGCGCTCTGCATAAGCAATTACTAAAGGTGCATTCCTTGGAAATAATTCGAGCGCATTGTCAAATACCGCAATGGCTTTTTTGTTTTGTTTTTGTAAAACCAAAGTGTCACCTAATGCAATATGGTATGCGATAATGTTAGGGTTTTTACTTATTAAGTAATCAATAATATCTCTGGCTTTTTCTGGTTTTCCGTCACGAATATATGATAGGAATCTTCCATATCGATCCAAATCATTTTGATTTTGATAAGCCCGACTTTCAAAATAGTTTATTGCTTCCTGAGACGATTGAAATCGATCAACGATTGTTCTTATTTTTGTTATTCCATAACTTATTGAATCTTTGTTTTTAATTTTTTCTAAATTTCTAGCTCGATCTCTAGCTTCTGCAATTCGCGATGAAGTTACAGGATGAGTTCTTAAAAACTCAGGTACTCTCTCTCCAGGTGCTCGGATTATCCTGCGAGAAAGCACATCAAAAAAAGAAGCCATTCCGTATGGATCAAATCCTGCACCAGCAAGTGCTGATATTCCAATGCGATCTGCTTCATGTTCATTTGATCGAGTGAAATTTATTTGTTGTTGCATAGCAGTGCCCTGAGCTACAGCTACTCCAGCTTGAACAGCATCACTACTTCCAGTTGCAGCGCCCGCAATGATAGCTCCTAACATTATGGCTTGAGAGAGAATACTTTGCTTTGAATTTGCATAAATTGCTCTGGCTATATGACGTTGTGTTACATGCGCTATTTCATGAGCTAGCACACCAGCAAGCTCATTTTCATTACGTGTAGCTTCAAGGAGTCCTGTGTGTACTCCAATATAGCCGCCAGGAAGTGCAAAAGCATTAATACGTGAATCTTTTATTACAAAGAAAGTAAAACTGTAATTTCCATCATTTGTTTGAGCTGCTATTTTGTTACCTATTTGATTTATGTATTCAGTAACTATGGGATCTTCTAAAACTTGACCACTTTTACGAATGTCACGCATCATTGCATACCCAAGTTGGGCCTCTTTATTCAGCGACAAGATTGTATCAGCAGGACTTCCCATATCTGGAAGTTTAATTTCATTTGCATCAATGCTAATTGATATTAGTAAGGAATAACTCATTACAACTAATAAAACTTTTCTTGATAGTTGATTTATCATCATTAACTTTTTACTGGTTCCAGAATAGCATCAAGATTTAATCGATCACAAATTCCTAAAAACTCTTCTCTTAATCTTGAAATTTGTATAGTTTCCGGGATATTAATGTTCATCTGTACAGCAAACATTGATGACCCTGTATATGCGGCAGAGTATATGCGTGTTGATACATCTGTTATTTCAATACCAAGTGATGAAAAAAAATCAGCTAAATTAAATACAATACCTTGTTGATCCAAGCTTATTATATCAACTGAATAAGGCATACCGCCTTTGCTTTTATTTTTAATATTAGTTTGACGTAAAGATATAGTTAAATTTTTATCTTTCTCTAATTTTTTTAAACCTTTTTCAAGTTTATTCAAAGTAGCCCAATTACCTGAAACAAGTAGCAACATAGCAAACTCAGTTCCTAGAGTCGTCATGCGACTCTCTTCTATGTTGCCATCACAGGAAAGAATGATTTTTGTAAGGTCCTGAACAATTCCAGTCCTATCTAATCCAAGTGCAGAAATTACAATAAGTTGTGACATAAATTCCAAACAATTTTTAACTAAATATGCAAAGCATACGATATTCTCTTGCCAGCGCTCAATATCAACAGTAACATCGCGACCACATGTATGGCGAGGAAAGGATGTGTTTCAAGGCAGCTTAGTAGCATTAGTAACCCCTTTTGATAAGAATAATCAAGTAGATTATTTGAGTCTTAAGCGTTTAATAGACTTTCATGTAGATTCAGGTAGTAATGGCCTAGTGATCGCGGGCACCACTGGCGAAGCAGCTACTTTAACTCGTTCAGAGCATATTATGTTAGTTGAAAAGGCCGTTGAACTATCTGCTGGTCGCATACCCATAATTGCTGGCACTGGCTCAAATTCGACTGATCAAACTCTAGACTTATCTCAAGCAGTATCAAGTTTTAATATTGATGCATGTTTAATTGTCGTTCCTTATTACAATAAACCTACGCAAGAGGGTATCTTTAAACATTTTTCAGTTATTGCAGATAACCTTGATAAACCAGTAATGATGTATAATGTCCCAGGAAGAACGGTTGCGGACATGCAGCCAGAAACTGTCGGTCGCTTATCTAAAAATAAAAATATAATTGGAATCAAAGAAGCAACTGGCGACATAAAAAGATTAACAGCTATTAAAGAACTTGTAAGTTCAGATTTTCTTTTATTTAGTGGTGATGATTTTACGCTTTACCCATTTATCAAAGAGGGTGGGCATGGTGTAATTACAGTAAGCGGTAATGTTGCTCCAGCTCAAGTTGCAAAATTATGTCGTTTGGCGACAGAAGGGCAACATGAAGAAGCCATAA
>MDTC01029602.1_pt1 | contig 13430 bp, 11 predicted proteins | sample 811181 | NCBI WGS metagenome assembly MDTC01 (sample SAMN05326644, study PRJNA326480) | marine metagenome | isolation source: seawater | place: Pacific Ocean: North | collected 2011
TCAAGCTGGAGAAATCAAATTGGATATGTTTCTCAAGACACATTAATTTTTGATGATACAATTGGAAATAATATTTCTATGTGGAAGAGCAATAAAAGCTATAATGAAAATTTGAGGGATGCGGCTAAAAAAGCAAATATCTTAGAATTTATAGAATCCCTTCCAAAAGGATTTGATACTATGGTTGGAGACAGAGGTATACTTCTCTCCGGAGGACAAAAACAAAGAATTTTTATTGCTAGAGAACTATATAGGAAGCCAAGCTTATTAATTTTGGATGAAGCGACTAGTTCTTTAGATTCAGAATCTGAAAAAAGTATACAGGAAAGTATTGAATTATTAAAGGGTAAAGTAACAGTTATTGTAATTGCCCATAGGCTTTCCACGATTAAAAATGTAGATCAAATATACCTTATTGACAAAGGAAAATTAATTGAACATGGAACTTATGAAGAATTAATAAATAACAATAATTCAAAATTTAGTAAGCTTGCTAATTTGCAGGTTTTGAAATAATATATAAATGAAGATAGGTGCAATAATTTTCTCAAGGATGAGTTCAGGTAGATTACCTGGAAAAGCAATTATGGATATAGCTGGTAAAACACTTATTGAAAGAGTTATTGAAAGAGCTCGAAGGATTAAAACTATAGATCATATTTGTATAGCAACATCTACTAATAAAGAAGATGATATAATTGAATCAATTGCTAAATCTCACAATATAGACTCATTTAGAGGTAGTTTAAATGATGTAACCCTAAGAGCAGTTAATGCTGCAAATTATTATAAATACTCCAGTTTTTTAAGGTTATGTGGGGACAGGCCTTTTTTTGATCCTAAGATTTATGATGATCTCATTATTAGTCACAAAAAAAATAAACCAGATATCACTACAAATATTTTTCCCAGATCAGTTCCTCCTGGACTAACCGGTGAGGTAATAAATGTTAAGACTCTAGAAAAATGTATAGTAAAAACAGAAAACTTTGAAGACAGAGAGCATGTAACTAGATATATCTATAATAATTCAACAAAATTCTTAATTGACAATATTTCTTTTTTTAAAAATAAAGACTTAATGAATTTAAGATTAGTTGTAGATGATCAAATAGACTTAAATAGAGCCAAATGGATCGCTAAAAAAATGAATGAAAGTAAATTGGAATTTGATATTAAAAAAATAATTCAATTAGCTCAAAAATGGCAAATTAATAGATAATAAATTTAAAATTATGATAGTATTAGGAATTAATGATGGGCACAACTCAAGCGCATCTCTAATAATAGACGGTAAACTTACATGTTCAATTGCAGAAGAAAGAATTTCAAGAGAAAAAAATCATTTTGGATTTCCAGAAAATGCGATTAAGTGTGTTTTAGAATATTCTGGAGTTTCAATTAAAGATGTTGATAAAATAGCAATGTCTTCTAAACATTTTTTACCTGCATATTATTATGTCTCTAGAAACTCGCAATTGTCTATAAAAGATTATTGGAAAGAACAAACGGATTATTGGTATCCAAAATTAATTGAAAATAAAAACCCAAAATATTTAGATGTTTTATCACATAAAGTTAGTAAAGAAAAATTCCCATATGATGAATCATTAATCAAAGATGAAAATGATAAAGAAGGGATGTGGAATGCCAGAGTCAAACATTTATCCGAGAAATTAAGTGTTGATGCTTCAATTATTTCTCACCACGATCACCATGAATGTCATGCGTATTATGGATATATGTTAAGCAAGAATAGAGATAAGCCATTACTTGTATATACAATGGATGGTTTTGGGGATGGAGCTAATGGAACTGTCTCAATTGGCAATCCAGGACAAGAACTTGAGGAAATTTCTAGATCTGCTAATTGCAATATAGGAAGGATGTATAGATATGCAACATTATTGTTAGGTATGAGACCAGCAGAACATGAGTATAAATTAATGGGTCTTGCAGCTTATAACTCTCATAAATATGGTAAAGAGGCATACGATATTTATGCGGAAACACTTCAAGTTGATGGTCTTGGCTTTAAGTATAATAAAAAAATTAAAGATCATTTTTTTTATTTTAAAGATAAATTAGAAGGTCAAAGATTTGATGCTATCGCATATGGAATTCAAAAAAGATGTGAAGAGATTTTAACAGAGTGGATTTCAAATGGAATAAAAAAAACAGGTATTTCAAATATTATAATGTCAGGAGGTGTAGCACAAAATATTAAAGCGAATAAATTAATATCAGAACTTGATGGACTAAACACTCTTTTTATCCCACCAGGACCAGGAGATGAGTCTATTTCTGTTGGAGCAGCGTATTTAGAGTACATAAAAGAAGGCAATAAATTAAAAGATATTAAATCTCCAAAAAATGGATATCTAGGACCTTCTTATGATGATCAAGAAATTCAAGAGGCTCTAAAACTACATGTACCTTCTAATTATATTATCCAAGAAGCATCAGATAATTTAGTTGCAGATTTATTATCAAAAGGAGATGTTGTTGCAAGGTTTGGTGCCGATCAAATGGAATTTGGTGCAAGAGCCCTAGGAAATAGATCTATCCTTGCAGATCCAAGAAATCCAGATGTAATTCATCATATAAATAGACTTGTTAAGATGAGAGACTTTTGGATGCCTTTTGCACCAAGCATAATTGCAGAAAGAGAAAAAGATTATATTATCAATCCAAAGTCAATTGATTCTAGGTTTATGTCAATAGGATTTGATTCAACTGATCTTGCCAAAAAACATATACCAGCAGGTCTTCATCCATTTGATAGAACTGCAAGGCCTCAAATTGTTCATAAGTCAGATAACCCAGGCTATCATTCTTTAATTAGTGCTTTTGAAAAAATCACAGGTGTTGGCGCACTTATGAATACATCTTTTAATATTCATGGCGAGCCAATAGTAGGTTCCCCAGAGCAAGCTGTTGATACGTTTAAAAGATGTGGATTACACCACTTATTAATAGGGGAATGGTTGGTAAGTAAAAAAAATAACTAATGAAAAAATATATATTTTTTGTCACCAATCAAGACCATTGGTTTAATGCCGCTAAAAAGTTATATGATGAAAAAATAAGTATCCCTGTTTTATGGTTAGGTGATGATAAACATTTTTTAAAAGCAAAAGAATTATTTGGAGAGAATGTATATTCTGACTTAATCCATAGACATAGAAACTATCAGATTGAAAATGTTAATTATAACGGAGAACACAAAGAATTTTTTTACTCACAAAATTATACTAGGGCCAAGGACAGATCTATTAAAATGATGGATAGGCTTGATATAAATGGTGTTTTTGGAAGATTAGACAGAGAAACTTATTTTCACAATTTATTAATCTCATATTTAAAAAAAATTTATGATTCTAAACCAGATGTATTAATTACTGCAGAAAACCCACATGATTATCCTAAGTATATTATATATGAAATCTGTAATTACCTTAAAATCCCTTCTTATAAATTTAATAACTGGATGTTCTCTCCTCTACTTTTTTTAGAAGATATAGACTCAGGAAATATTATTGAGAAACATTATATTATTCCAGAAGCAATAAATAAAAGAGCAGATGATGATATTAATAAATTCGTAGAAAATCTAATTAATAAAGATAAAAAATATGAGTTATATTATATGAAATCTCAAAGAAAGAGCTCTCAATTAATTCCATTAATTATAAGTTTTTTTCAATATGGATTTATACAAATCCTTAAAGATATTAAACATAATCTGGGAATGTTATTTAAGGATGTATACAATCCAATTAATCCCTATAGATTTAATTTATTTACAAGATTGTATATAAAAAACAATAGACGAAGAAGTCTAGTATCTGCGTATAAAAAAACATTTGAAAAGATAGAATTAGATACAGAATTCGTTTATTTCCCTTTACACTATGAACCAGAGAGAACTACTAACCCGGATGGCGGCTTTTTTCATGATCAATTTATAACAATAGTTCAGCTTAGAGAATTTATTCCAGATAATATTAATATAATAATTAAAGAACATCCATCACAATTTTATTCTCCACGCGGTACCAAAGGGAGGAGCCCATTATTTTATAAATTAATTAAGAATATAAAAGGATTGATTTTTATTGATAAAAATCATGACTCGTTGGATTTAATTAAAAAATCATTATTTGTTGCAACTGTCACTGGAAGTGTTGCACTTGAAGCATCTGTTTTAGGCAAAAAATCCATTGCTTTTGGAAAACCATGGTATAAGGGTTGTCCTAATACTTTTATCTGGGACAAAAGTTTATCATATAAAGACTTTATTAATTCACCATTAAAATCAAATGTTGAATTTTTAAATTTTTTTAAAATGCTAAACAATAAATACTCTGTACCTGGTTTTATTAATGGAAGTCAAAGAAATCATTTTAAGCATTATGTAAATGATCAGTTTGAACAAGCTCAAAATGAAAGTATATACGGGTTGTTGAAAATTTTATTCGAAAAACTCAGGTAAAATGAAAGAGAATAAAATTCCACATATAATTCAAAATTCACAAAATAAAAATATAGTTCATGTTTTTTTAACAGTAAGTCCATTGACTTCTTTAATCTACAGAATGATAGTAGAAAAATATAATATAGATAAAAAAAGGATAAAAGTATTTTCATTTAGAAATACAAATACTACTATTATTAATTATTCTGTCGAAAAAATAAAACCCAAAAAATATCATAGACTTTTTGAAAAATTTTTAGGAGATAGCCCTTTGGGAAGAGAAATGATAAATAAAATAGGAAACTGTAAATTTATAGTTTATACATCATGGGCTTACAGAGAGGCTAATTGGTTAATCAATAATAAAAATTGTCTTGGGCATGTCTACATTGAAGAAGGGCAGCACTCATATATGAAGATCTCTAGTTTTAATCCCAAAAAAATTAGCTTAAAAGATAAATTCAAAAATAATTGGAATAGCAGGTTCAGTAATATTGATGAGAATGGTTTCTATTTTAGAGAAGATGCAAATGCTTTTATTGGTATTAGCAAGGACATTTTTCCTAATATAGCTGCTAAAAAAAAATTCTATTTGGATAATCTGCATGATATGAAAAAGTACTATAAACCAAAGTTGTTAGGAATAACTAAAATTGGTCTATCTTGTGCTTCACGAAGAATTAAGGAAAACGATTGGGATACAATGCTAGAATCAATTTTTCAATACTTAGGAGATACTGCTGCAATAAAGATTCACCCCTCTTTTAGTGCAACAAAAAAAATAAATGATAACTTTAAAAAAAAGTTTGAAAGTTTGAATAAGAAAAAATATTTATTATGTTCAGATGAAATAATTATTGAACTTGAGATGCTTTTTGAACAAAAAAAAATATACGGTCCTCAAACATCTTTATCAAGATATGCTAAACTTTTGGGTTCAGAATTTATTGATATAAAATTATACTAATATGATAAAAATAATTGCCGAAATAGGTTGGAATCATTGTGGTGATATTAACCTGGCAAAAAAAATGATTAAATCTGCTAAAGAAAATGGTGCTGATTACGCCAAATTTCAAACATGGTCAACATCTAGATTAAAGAATGGCTCTTGGGATGATGATGGACGAAGAGAAATATATGAAAAAGCTGAGTTATCAGAGGAAAACCATATAGAACTAATTAATTATTGTGAAGAATCTAATATTCTTTTTTTATCAAGTGTTTTTAGTATTAAGGATGCAGAATTATTAATTAAGTTAGGATGTAATACAGTAAAAATTCCAAGCTTTGAATCAAGGAATAAAGATCTAATTAAATTTTGTAATGATAATTTTGACACAATTATTATGTCAGGAGGAACTTCAACATTTGATGAAATAAAAGCAAGTGTTAACTTAATAAGTAAATCTGATCTATTTTTAATGCATTGTGTATCAGTTTACCCAGGTGAATATTTTGAAGCTAACCTACCTAAAATGAAAATGCTAGCGTTAATTAATGATAAGGTTGGATTAAGTGATCATATTCAAGGAGTGGAATCATCAAAAATTGCAATTGGTGAGGGCGCTGTAATAATTGAGAAACATTTTACTATTGATAGAGACTTACCAGGACGAGATAATAAGTTCTCCATTTTACCAGATCAGCTTAAAGATTTATCAGATTTTATAAAAAACAGAGAGTTAATGCTGAAGGATCAGGGTGTTGGATATAATGAAAAAGAAAATGACTCAAGACAAAATTATACAGGAAGGTTTAATGGATAAAATAAGTATAATCATAAGAAATAAAAATGAATCTGAGTATATTGGTTTTGCAATTCAATCGTGTTTGGATTTCTTTGATAAACCTGAAATTATTGTTATTGATAATAATTCAAAAGATGAATCTCTTGATATTGTTCAAAATTTTAAAAATAGGACTAGGATAGAGACATATAATGTAGATGAATATAGACCAGGCTCCTCAATTAACCTTGGTGTAAAAAAAGCTTCGAATGATTATCTTCTCGTTTTATCAGCTCATACTCAATTGATTAATATTAACTTTAAATCTGTTAAGAATAATTTAGAAAAACATCTTGCCGTATTTGGAAAGCAAATTCCAATTCATAGGGGTAAAAAAATCACACCTGGATATATATGGTCAAATTTTTCTGACAAAGAAGAAGTAAATAAATTCTCATCAATTGAGAATAGACCATTTTTGCATAATGCTTTTTGCTTTTACAAAAGACAGACACTTATTGATCACCCAATGCCTGAAAAATATTTTGGTAAAGAAGATAGGTACTGGGCTAAAGATATAATTGAAAAAAAGTCAACATATTTATATGATCCTGCACTTGAATGTTATCATTTTTGGACTAAGAATGGAGCAACTTGGAAGGGTCTTGTTTAAATTATTAAGAAATGATCAAGATTGGAATACTTTGCAAGGAACTTGATAAACTGAGAAACTTTGAGTTAAGAATAATAGATCACATTACTAATGATCCTCAACTAGATCTTTCAATATTAATTTTTGATGGAAGAAAACAAAACCAGCGTTCCTCTTACATAAAAAAATTTTTTATACATTTTAAAAGAGGAGGATTAATTTCAAAAGTTATTTTAAGATTACAAGAAATAATTGAAGGCTATTTTTTTAAAGTTAAACATCTAGAAAATAAATCCAGAATTGTCAAAAATTTAAATAAAGTAAACAAAATTTATATATCGCCTGAAAGAAAAGGTTTCCTGGATATTTTTAATGATAAAGATTCAGCCAAAGTCTCTAATTACAATTTAGATTTAATTTTAAGATTCGAATTTGACATTATAAGAGGTCCAATTTTAGAATCTGCAAAACATGGAATTTGGTCTTTCCATCATGGAGACAATCAAGTAAATAGAGGTGGGCCTTCATGTTTTTGGGAGATAGTTTTAGGGCAAGATGTAATAGGGACTACACTTCAAAGATTAACTCCTGAGTTGGATGGAGGCAAAATTATAGATAAGGCATATTATAACAGATCTTGGTCGCTAATTAAGTCAAGAAATACTGTTCTAGAGAGCTCGGTAATACTTTTAATAAAGAATTTTAATATATTAAAAAATAGTAGTTTAGTTAATTACAAATTATCAAAAACCTACTCACATAAGCTATATAAATCGCCTAATTTATATTATGTCTTTTACTACATTATTTCTTTTTATGTAATTGTTTTAAAAAAACTAGTAAGAAAACTAAGTTCTTTATTTTTAAATAAAAAATTCGGAAGTTGGTCAATAGCTATATCTAAAGGCAATTTTCAAAATATAATTCTTCACAAACTAAAAATATTAAACCCTCCAAAAAATGAATTTTGGGCAGATCCTTTTATTTTCTCATTTAATAAAAAAAGGTTTATTTTTTTTGAAAACTTTGAGTACGACAAAAGTAAGGGTAAAATTTCTTGTGGATATATTGTCAATAATAAATTAATTGAAATAAAAGATGTTCTTGATAAAGACTATCATCTTTCTTACCCATTTATTTTCAATTCAGACGATGATATATTTATGATACCTGAAACTCATAAAAACAATCAACTCGAAATTTACAAATGTAGATCTTTCCCTGACAGCTGGGAGTTATACTCTACTGCTTTTAAGGGCGAGCAAATTGTTGACTGTAATTTTTATGATGATGGAAAAAACAAATGGTTAATGATGAATAAAAGAAATAAAAATACTGATGGTTGTAGTGATCTATACATATATAAAATTGATAGCCTTAAGCTTAATAATATTTTATCACATAAAAAGAATCCAGTTCTAACTGACTCTAGAGTAGCAAGGAATGCAGGGCCAATATTTGAAGATAATGGAAACTGGATAAGACCTTCTCAGATAAATACTGATGGATATTATGGGAGAGGTATTAATTTAAATAAAATCATAAAGTTAAGCCTAGAAGAATATGAAGAGCAGACTGTAGAGTCTACTATTCCAAATTTTCACCACAATATTCAAGGAATGCACCATATACACCAGGTTGATAATTTATTTGTTACTGATTTTTGTTTCATAAAAAAATAAAGACTTGAAAAAAAAATTATTACATGTATTGATTATACCATCTTTTTATCCAAGATTTGATCAAGATTATTTAGGTAGCTTTTGGAGAGAACAAGCAATTGGTTTGTCAAAAAATAAAATTAAAGTAGGAGTTATATATCCTGAACTTGAATCTCTACGTTCAAATATCAAAAAAAGACTTTTTCCAATCTTTAATCAATACAATGATAATGGTGTTGAAACAATGAAATTTTTATGGACAAATTGGTTTATAAAAATGAGAAATCTTCAGATTTTTTATTATAAAAAATTAGGTTTAAGATTATATAAAAAATATGTAAAAAAGAATGGAGTACCAGATTTAATACATTGTCAATCAATATTTAACGCAGGTTTTCTGGGTGAGTACATTCACGATTTATATAAAATTGATTTCATTATAAATGAGGTTAACAGCGGATTTTTATATAAAGATCAAGGACTTGAGAAATATTACAAAGATGCTGTAAGAATCACTAATAAGGCTTCAGCTTGTTTTACTGTTTCAAAAAAATATTCAAAACATCTACATAACGAATTGCAAAACAAGTTAGATTGGAAAGTTCATCATAATATTGTATCAAATTCTTTTTTAAATGCTCAAATACTCAAATCTACTTCACCTAAATTTGTATTTCTTTCCATTGCAAGACTTCATAAAGTAAAAAACTTAGACCTTACAATTAAAGCATTTGGTCTTTTTAGTAACAAATTCAAAAACTCAGAATTAAGATTAATTGGCGTTGGACCTGAGCTTAATAATTTAAAAAAGTTAACATTAGATTTAAAAATCGAGAATCAAGTTAAGTTCGTTGGTAGAGTAGGTAGAGAGAAACTAATTCATGAAATAAATGATTCAAACGCATTAGTTCATTCATGTCCTTATGAGACATTTGGAGTAGTTTTTGTTGAAGCTTTAGCAATGGGAAGGCCAATTGTTGCAGTTGAATCTCCGGGCTCAATAGACGTTGTCAAAAATAATGTAGGAATATTGTGTAAAAACAATAAAGAATCAATGTCTAAATCAATGTTAATTATTTATAAAAATTATAATATATATAGCCCATCAAAAATTAGAAATTATTGTAAAGAAAATTTTTCAGAAAACTACTTATCAAAGAAGATGATTAATAACTACAAATCAATTTTAAATACTAGGTGAATAAAAAAATTTTAATTATAGGTTCGTTTCCTTTATCTCGCAATAATTCAATTTTTGGTGGAATAGCAAGGTCGTGCTCTGAGATTATTAATTCAAAGTACTTTGCAAATAAAATAATTTTTAAAATTGATTCAACGACATTAAGTGTTCCTCGACCAAATTTTATAATTAGACTTTTTTTTTCAATTATTAGAATATTTAGATTATTGTATATTTTGACTTTTAATCAACCCTCCAGTGTACTAATTTTTTGTTCAGACGGAGCAAGTGCAATAGAGAAAGGAGTTATGATAATAATATCTAAAGTTTTTGGAGCAAAAACTTTAATTTTTCCAAGAGCAGGTCATCTTATAAATCAATCGAATAAATCAATATTATTCAAACTTCTAATAAAAAATTTATTTAATAAATCAGATCTTTTTCTTTGTCAAGGTGAAGAATGGAGAATTTTTGCATTGAATGTATTAAAAATTCAAAATTCTAAAATTAAAATTATTCGTAATTGGACTGCATCAAATGATTTACTCTCAATTGGATACAAACGAAAAATTAAAAACAGCAAAGAACTTAACCTACTATATGTTGGATGGTTAATAAAAGATAAAGGTATTCAGGAATTGCTTAATGTTTTTAAAATTCTTATTGATAAAGGCTTTAATCTAAACCTTACTCTTATTGGAGATGGAGATTTTAAAAAAAATATTCAAAATTTTACAAATGTTAACAAGTTAAATCAACAATTAAAAATTGAAGGTTGGATTAATAGAGATAAATTAAAAAATTTTTATGTTAAAAGTGATATATTTATTCTTCCATCTTGGAAAGAAGGTATGCCTAATGCACTTATTGAATCTCTAGCTACAGGACTACCATCTATTGCAACATCTGTTGGAGTAATTGAGGATAATCTAAATCACAATTTAGATTTGGTTATAGTACCCCCCAAAAATGAAAATAAACTATTGAAAGCAATTGAAATGTTGATTATAGATGTTAACTTTAGGAATAAATTGTCAAAGAATGGTTTAATTAAAGTGAAAAAGAAATTTTCGTCTGATCAGAATCTAAAAAATCTTTCAATTTTAATGAATAATATAAAATAAACTATGTCAAAAGGAAAACTATTAATTACTGGTGGAACAGGTTCATTTGGAAATGCGTATCTTAAACAGGCTTTGAAAAAAAAATCTTTTTCTGAGATAATTATTTTTAGTAGAGATGAATTAAAACAAAACGATTTAAGACAAAAAATAAGCTCTGATAAAGTAAAATTTTATCTAGGTGACATAAGAGATGCAGAAGCAGTAAATCACGTAGTACAAAAAGTTGATTTTATATTTCATGCTGCAGCATTAAAACAGGTCCCATCTTGTGAGTTTTTTCCAATAGAGGCAGTAAAAACAAATATTATTGGAACTAATAATATTTTGGCCGCAGCAGACAACCACAAGATAAAAAAAGTGATAACTTTAAGTACAGATAAAGCGGCCTATCCTATAAATGCAATGGGAATGACTAAGGCTCTAATGGAAAAAGTAATGGTTGCGAAATCAAGAACAATGAATAGTGAGCAAACCATTCTCTGCGGGACTCGTTTTGGTAATGTAATAGCATCAAGAGGCTCTGTAATTCCATTATTTATTAATCAGATAAAAAGTGGTAAAGATTTAACTATAACCCATCCTAGGATGACAAGATTTTTAATGTCATTGTCTAATGCAGTTGAACTTGTAGATTTTGCATTTGATAAGGGTGAACAAGGTGATATTTTAGTCCAAAAAGCACCAGCTACAACAATAAAATCTCTAGCTCAAGCTTTAATAAATATTTTTAAGTCTAATTCAAAAATAAAAGTTATTGGTATAAGACATGGTGAAAAAATGCATGAAACTCTTCTTACAGAGGAAGAGATGTTTAAAGCTGAGGATATGGGAGATTATTACAGAGTTAAATCTGATTCAAGAGGACTAAACTATGATACATATTTTTCAAAAGGAGATGTTGATAATAATATGTTCAACAATGTAAACTCAAATAGTACCGAGAATCTTGATAAATATAATTCAAACAATACTAAAATTTTACCAGTTGAAGAAGTTGAAAAAATACTTAAGGAAATTCCTGAAGTTCAATCATTATTGTAATATATTTTTAATTTGAAGTTAACCATCACAGGACAAGAAGGTTTTATAGGATATCATTTATACAATTCAATCCTTCATAATGAAAACAATATAAAACTTGTTGAATTTAAAAAATCTTTTTTTCAAGATCAATCTAAACTAGATAGTATACTTGAAACTGTTGATTTAATTATTCATCTTGCTGGAGTTAACCGTGCTGATGATCAAGATTATTTATATGAACAAAATCTAAGTTTATCAAAAAAAATTATTGAATCAATAAAAAGAGTAAATTTTAAAGGAAAACTAATTTTTGCATCATCTATCCTAGAAGATACTGATATTGCATATGGTCAAGCAAAAAGAGAAGCAAGAGAATTATTGTACAATGCATCAATTAAAAACAATTTTTCTTTTTATGGTTTGATAATACCAAATGTTTTTGGACCTTTTTGTAAACCTAACTACAACTCGTTTATTTCAACATTTTGTAATAACTTAATTACATCAAAAGAGATAATTATTAAGGAGGATAAGCAAGTTAAACTAGTGTTTATAAATAATTTAGTTAATAAGATTTTAAAAATAATTAATGAGAGACCTTCAGAATATATTTTAATTAACGAAGATTTCTCTACAACTGTGTTAGATGTAAATAAAAAACTAAAAATTTTTTATCAAAGTTATTTTATTGACAATCAAATTCCTGAATTTGAAACAGATTTTGAAAAAAATCTTTTTATTACTTTTCAAAGTTTTATTGATGAAGGTACTTTAACCCCAAAAAAAAATAAATTATTTGTTGATGAGCGTGGAAGTTTTTCTGAAATCATAAGATCCTCTTCTGAAGGTCAATCATCTTTTTCAATTACAAAACCAGGAGTTACTAGGGGGAATCATTTTCATACTAGAAAAATTGAAAGGTTTAATGTAGTAAAAGGAAAAGCACTTATTGAAGTAAGAAAAATTGGCACAGAATTAAAGTCTTCTTTTATTATAAGTGATGAGGAGCCTAGTTTTATAGACATGAAGGTATGGCATACTCATAATATAAAAAATATTGGTAAAACAGATTTAATCACTTTTTTTTGGATAAATGAATTTTACAACGAGGAAGATTCAGACACATTCCTTGAAAAAGTTTAAATTTATTGTATGGAAAAAATTAAAATTGTAACTGTAGTTGGAACCAGGCCAGAAATAATTAGACTATCGTCAATAATTAATAGATTCAATAACTCTAATATAATTGATCATATTTTGATTCATACTGGTCAGAACTATGATAAAAACTTAAATGATGTTTTTTTCCAAGATCTTCAAATAAAGAAACCGGACTTTTATCTTAAAGCAGCAAAAGATTCTGCTTCTTCAACAGTTGGAGAAATACTTATAAAGATTGACCCAGTATTAACTGAAATAAATCCAGATGCTATGTTAATTTTGGGAGACACGAATAGTTGTTTAGCAGGAATTGCTGCAAAGAAAAAAAAGATTCCGCTTTTTCATTTTGAAGCAGGTAATCGTTGTTTTGATTTTCGTGTTCCAGAAGAGACGAATAGAAGACTTGTTGATCATATCTCAGA
>MDTC01049086.1_pt1 | contig 13430 bp, 10 predicted proteins | sample 811181 | NCBI WGS metagenome assembly MDTC01 (sample SAMN05326644, study PRJNA326480) | marine metagenome | isolation source: seawater | place: Pacific Ocean: North | collected 2011
CCTGTTAGTTGTCTCAATCTCATTTCAACAATAGCCTTGGACTGAACTTCAGAGAGTTTAAACTTGCTCATCAATTTTTCTCTGGCCTCATCTGGACTTTTAGAACCTCTAATTAAAGCTATTACTTCATCAATATTATCAGATGCAATAATTAAACCTTCAAGAATATGAGCTCTATCTTCAGCTTTTTTCAATTCAAATTTCGACCTTCTTATAACTACTTCATGTCTATGGTCAACAAAATGAACAATTAAATCTTTTAAATTTAAAACAACTGGCCTACCCTTTACAAGGGCTATGTTGTTTACTGAAAATGAGGTTTGTAATGAAGTGTACTTAAACAACTTGTTTAACACTACATTTGGAATGGCATCTCTTTTAATTTCATAGACAATTCGCATGCCTTTTCTATCTGACTCATCTCTTATTTCTGAAATTCCTTCGATTTTACCTTCGTTAACTAGGGAAGCAGTTTTTTGAATCATATCTGCTTTGTTTACCTGATAAGGTATTTCTGTCACGATAATAGCCTCTCTATTTTCCCTTATTTCCTCTATCATGGCTTTTGCTCGCATCACAATTCTTCCTTTGCCTTCATGAAAAGCATTTTTAACCCCCTCATATCCATAGATAGTTCCACCAGTGGGAAAATCAGGCGCTTTGATATACTCCATTAAACCATCAATATCAATATCTTTATTGTTAATGTATGCGATAGTACCATCAATAACTTCTGATAAATTATGAGGAGCCATATTAGTGGCCATTCCCACTGCGATACCAGAAGATCCATTGACAAGTAAGTTAGGGATCCTAGTAGGAAGAACAGTTGGTTCGGATAAAGAGTCATCAAAATTAGCTGAAAAATCTACGGTATCCTTATCTAAATCGGAAAGTAATTCTTCAGCAGCTTTTTTTAATCTTGCTTCAGTGTACCTCATGGCTGCAGGACTATCTCCATCAACTGAGCCAAAATTACCTTGCCCATCGACCAATGGGTATCTTAAGGACCAGTACTGAGCCATTCTAACCATAGTGTCATAAACAGATGAATCTCCATGTGGATGATATTTACCCAATACATCCCCAACTATCCTTGCAGATTTTCTGAAAGAACTGTTAGATCTAACACCAAGTTCTAGCATGCCAAATAAAACTCTTCTGTGAACCGGTTTTAATCCATCTCTTACATCCGGTAAAGCCCTTGAAACAATTACTGACATTGAATAATCAATGTAAGCAGTCTTCATTTCATCTTCAATACTTACTGGTATAATTCGTTCACCTCTTACTTCGCTCATAGCAACAATATTTTAGTTATAACTTTATAACCACGAAAGTATCATTTCTTTACTGACAATAACACTACTGACAATAAAGATTTATCCACAAAAACATGTGCGAAATACAAATATTATGAACAATTAACAAAAATGATGTTGATTAAATTTGGAACAGTTGTTTTATTTATGGAAAACAATATTAATTTTGAAGTATATGGATGCTAAATTTTCACCAAGAGTAAAAGAAGTTATTAGTTACAGTCGCGAGGAAGCCTTGAGATTGGGGCATGATTATATTGGAGTTGAACACTTGCTTTTGGGAATCATAAGAGAAGGGGAAGGAATAGCCATGAGAATGATTACATCTTCTGGAATTAATTCTAAAGATTTAAGAAAAAAATTAGAATCAAAGTTAGATTCTGGGCAACTTACAGAAGTAAAAAACTCAGGAAATATTCCTCTGTTAAAGCAAGCAGAAAAAGTTTTAAAAATCACTTACTTAGAAGCCAAACTTTTTAAAAGCAACATGATTGGGACTGAACATCTTTTACTTTCAATCCTTAAAGAGGACAATAATATTGCTTCATCCTTACTTAAAGAATATAATTTAAATTACGAATCTGTTAAAGACGAACTGGATATAATGACAGAATCAGGCTACAAGCCTGAAATATATCCAGAATCTAAAATTCCAGAATCGGCAGATGAAAATGATGAGGAAAAAGAGGACAGTTTCTCTTCCGCAAGTTCATCTAAAAAAACCTCTGACAGTAAGTCTAAAACTCCAGTACTAGACAACTTCGGAAGAGACTTAACGAAATTTGCTGAAGATGACAAGCTCGATCCAATTGTTGGTCGTGAAAAGGAAATTGAAAGAGTTTCTCAAATTCTATCCAGAAGAAAAAAGAACAATCCTTTACTTATTGGGGAACCTGGCGTAGGTAAATCTGCAATTGCAGAAGGACTTGCACTCCGAATAACAGAAAGAAATGTCTCTAGAGTACTTTTCAATAAAAGAATCATTTCCCTTGATTTAGCTTCCTTAGTAGCTGGCACCAAATATAGAGGGCAATTTGAAGAAAGGATGAAAGCAGTTATGAATGAATTGGAAAAATCTCCAAATATTATACTATTTATCGATGAAATACATACAATTGTTGGTGCTGGTGGTGCTTCAGGATCCTTAGATGCTTCTAACATGTTTAAACCTGCTCTGGCCAGAGGAGATATTCAATGTATTGGTGCTACAACTTTAGATGAATACAGACAATTTATAGAAAAAGATGGTGCTTTAGAGAGACGTTTTCAGAAAGTAATTGTAGAACCTACCTCTATTGATGAAACACTTCAAATTTTAGAAAATATCAAAGAAAAATATGAAGATCACCATAATGTTAAATATACACCAGAAGCAATAAAATCTTGTGTGCTACTAACAGAAAGATATATTTCAGATAGACATTTACCTGACAAAGCAATTGACGCCTTGGACGAAGTTGGATCAAGAGTCCATATAACCAATATTAATGTTCCTGAGTCAATCATTGAGGTTGAAAAGAAAATTGAAGACGTAAAGGAATTAAAAAATAAAGTGGTAAGAAGTCAGCAATATGAAGAAGCTGCTAGACTAAGAGATTCTGAAAGAAAATTAAATGAAGAACTAGAAACGGCCAAAAAACGTTGGGAAGAAGAAAGCAAATCTCATAGACAGGAAGTAAATGAGGAAAACGTCGCTGAAGTAGTTGCTATGATGACCGGGATACCTGTTCAAAAAGTTGCTGAAAAAGAAAGTGGCAAGCTAATGAAAATGGTTGACTCAATGAATGGAACTGTTATTGGGCAGAATGAAGCCATAACAAAAGTTGTTAAAGCCATTCAAAGAAATAGAGCTGGGTTAAAAGATCCCAATAAACCAGTTGGATCATTTATTTTTCTTGGCCCTACTGGAGTTGGAAAAACACAGTTGTGCAAAGTTTTAGCTAAGTATCTTTTTGATAGTGAAGAAGCTTTAATTAGAATCGACATGAGCGAATACATGGAGAAATTTGCTGTTTCTAGACTTATCGGAGCACCCCCAGGTTATGTAGGTTATGAAGAGGGTGGGCAACTAACAGAAAAAGTTCGTAGAAAACCTTATTCAATAATCTTATTAGATGAAATTGAAAAAGCACACCCTGATGTTTTCAACTTACTGCTACAAGCATTGGACGATGGTAAAATGACCGATAGTCTTGGAAGGAATATTGATTTTAAAAATACTATTATTATTATGACTTCAAATATTGGGGCAAGACAGCTTCAAGATTTTGGTACTGGAGTTGGTTTTGGAACCAAAGCTAGATCCGAAAATGATCAAGAAAATATGAAAGGAGTAATACAAAACGCATTAAAAAAATCTTTTGCACCAGAATTTTTAAATAGGATTGATGATGTAGTAATATTCAATTCACTAAACAAAGATCATATCTTAAAAATAATTGATATTGAACTTGATAAGCTCTTTAATAGAATAAACTCTCTCGGATTTAAAATTGAATTAACCAAAAAAGCTAAAATTTTTGTTGCTGACAAGGGATATGACGAAAAATATGGTGCAAGACCCCTAAATAGAGCCATCCAAAAACATATTGAAGACCCATTGGCAGAAGAAATAATTCAAAAGAAAGTCAAGGAAGGTGACTTAATAAAAATTGATTTAGACTCGAAAAGCAATGAAATAATAGTGGATATTAAAGAAGAAAAGACAAAGAAATCAAACTAACTATTTTTCATCCTTAATTTCCCAAAGACCATCAAGATTATCAGTTTCAATACCCAATTCTTCTTCAATCTCCCATTGTGTTTTTACCTTTTTGAAGGAAGCCTTTTGTTTTTTAAAAATTATTGATAAAACAACTCCAACTATGGAGCCTGATAAGTGACTCTCAAAACTTATTTTCCAATCGTAAGGAAATATTCCCCAAACCATGCTTCCATAAATAAAAACAACCAAAAGAGCTACAGTTAACAGCCTTGTATCTTTTCTAAATACTCCACTAAAAAATAAAAAAAACAATAAACTATAGATTACTCCACTTAATCCAATATGAAAAGCATCTCTTGCAGAAAACCAAACTAATAAGCCAGTAGAAATCCAAGAGAAAAACAATACTCTCCAGGCTACAGGCCTATAAAAAAAGAAAAGTGCCCAACCTAAAATTAAAAAAGGAATACTGTTATTAATAATATGATTATGATCTGAAGAAGAATGGATTATTGGAGAAAAAATTATACCTATTAATCCTTCCAAAGACCTAGGAAAAATACCGAGTTCATGAAGATTTAAAACAAAGTAGTAGTTAAGTAAATGAATTATCCATAAAAAAAGAATAAATACTAAAATTAAATAGTATTTAAAAAATATACTATGTAGATCTTTCATTTACTTGATTGATCTTTCCTTTTTTATATATTCATAAGCTTCTTGAATCTTTTGGAACATATTTTTAGCTGCTTTTTGTTGCTCCTCTCCTAGTTTATTAAATTTATCGGGATGATGTTTAACGGCCATTTTTCTATATGCTTTTTTAATTTCATCATTTGTAGCTGACTCTTCGATTCCTAAAACTTTATAAAAACTTGAGGAGTCTTTATAAAATAGAGATTTTATTTGTTCAAACTCTATGGATGAAATTCTGAAATAAGTAGATATTCTTTGAATTACTTTCATTTCAGAATCAGAAACAATACCATCTGCTTTAGCAATTCCAAATAAATACTGAATCAATAAAGATCTTTGCCTGATAGGCATACTGTTATTAATACTATAACAGACATCACTTAGAACAAAATCTTTTTTTAAAATATCTTTAAAATCTCTTATATATTTTGAAGATAAATGTGGAGAAAATTGTTGTTTGAAAAATTGTCTAACATAATCCAATTCAGATTTCAAAATTTTACCATCTGCTTTCATAACTGCTCCAGAAAGAATTAACAAAGCAGTGGCAAAATCATTTTGAGTAAGTTTAGATGAGTAATAACTAGCATCATTAGAATAGGTTTTACTAGTGAATTTAAAACCTGAGGAAGTGCTGTTTGATGAATTAAACCTATCGAAAGTGGAGCCAATAAAGTAACCCAAAAATGCACCAAAAAAACTTCTAGTGGCAAAAAAACCTAGAATACCTCCAATCAATCCTCCTATTCCTATTGACACCCTATATTAGATCAAAGCTTCTTTCAACAAAGTCAGTTAAATCTTTACCTTTTAACATTCCGTGAGAAAGCAAAGCCAAATCTAAAGATTGTTTGGCTAGCTTTTTTTGCTTTTCTCCTTTAGAGTCTATAAGTTTTGAAATTAATGGGTGATTTGTATTGATTACTAAATTATACATTTCTGGCATCACCCCCATCATATTCATTCCTCCTCCACCAGCAGCCTGCTGTTCTTTCATCCTTCTCATAAACTCACTTTGTGTGATTAAAACTGGTTTTTCTGTCTCACTTAGACTTTCAATTTGAACAGTATATTTTTCTTTTTCAGAAATATTCTCAAAAATTGGTTTAAGTAATTCTTCTTGCTCTTTAGTAAGTTTTGAAGGAATGTCTTCTTCTTTTGCAATAATCTTATCAATGGTATCAGCATCAACCCGTGCAAAAGAAACTCCAAATTCTTGCTCTGCTTTAGAAATATAATGAGAAGATAAAGGGCCATCCATGATTAACACATCATATCCTTTACTGTAAGCAGACTCAATTAAAGAATGGTGCTCATCCTTGTCATGTGAATATAAGAATACTAACTTTTTATTTTTGTCTGTTTGTGCAACTTTAACCTTTTCTTTATACTCATCAATAGTGAAATATTCATTTTTTGCATTTTTCAACATACTAAAAGCTTTCGCTTTTTCATTAAATTTTTCGTCAGTTAGAATACCATATTGAATAAATACGTTGATATCATCCCACTTTTTTTCAAAATCTTTTCTGTCTTTTTTAAACATACCTGATAATTTATCAGCTACTTTTTTTGTAATGTGATTAGAAATCTTTCTAACATTACTATCGCTCTGTAAATAAGATCTAGAAACATTTAAAGGTATGTCCGGTGAATCAATCACTCCATGTAATAAAGTTAAGAACTCTGGAACAATATTTTCTACAGAATCTGTAATAAAAACCTGGTTACTATAAAGTTGAATTTTATTTTTCTGAAGCTCGATTTGATTTTTTAGTTTAGGGAAATATAAAATACCTGTCAGATTGAATGGATAATCAACATTCAAATGAATATGAAATAATGGTTCCTCTGTAAATGGATATAATTCGCTGTAAAAAGATTTGTAATCTTCTGGTTTTAAATCTACGGGCTTCTTGATCCAAGCTGGATGAGTATTGTTTATTATATTAGGAACTTCAATACTAACTTTTTCAATATTTCCATTTTTATCTTTTTTTCCTTTAGGATCATCGATAGATTCTTGCTTAGTTCCAAACTCAATATCAATTGGTAAAAATTTACAATATTTATTCAAAATACCAGTAATTCTATTTTCTTCTAGAAACTCCTTTGAATCTTTGTCTATATGTAACACTATATCTGTTCCCCTACTGTTCTTTTTAACTTCTTTTAGCTCATAAGTAGGATCACCATTAGACTCCCATTGAACAGCTTTTGATCCTTCTTTGAATGAAAGAGTTTTGATTTGTACTTTACTGGAGACCATAAATGATGAGTAAAAGCCTAAACCAAAATGGCCGATTATTGATTTAGGATCTTTATCTTTGTATTGTTCTAAAAATTCTTCTGCTCCTGAAAATGCTACTTCATTGATATACTTATTAACTTCATCTTGAGTCATACCAATTCCATGATCTCTTATGGTTAAGGTTTTTTTCTTTTTGTCAAGGATGACTTCCACTTTTAAATCACCAACTTCCTGCTTTACTTCTCCTGCTGATGATAAAGTCATTAATTTTTGAGAAGCATCAACTGCATTTGAAACCAACTCTCTTAAAAATATTTCAGTATCCGAGTAAAGAAACTTTTTAATGATTGGAAAAATATTTTCGCTTTGTACGTTTATAGATCCTTTTTGCATTTTTTTGTTATTTATAATTTACAAAACAAACAGTATGCCAACAGCTGTAATTCATAAATTTATGACATAATGTCTTATGGCTAAAGAATTAAAAATGTATAATGTAAAAATGTCATATAGAACAGACAAACAATTTCATGTTCAAAAAACATATATCTATTATCTAATTAAAATATACTTTTTTCTAAAATTGTAATGTGAAAACCTTTCAACTTATAAAAAACCGATATTTCTATTCAACCATGGTATTGCTATTTACCTTATTAGTTATTGATGACACTACGGTATATAAACTTTATAATATGAAAAAAGAGCTTAGTACTCTTCAAAGTGAAAATAAAAAAAAAACTACTGAGATTTCTTTAATTAAAGAAAAAACAAAACAATTAACATCTAATAAATATGCTCTTGAAAAATTTGCTAGAGAACATTATTTAATGAAGAAAAAAGATGAGGTTATTTATGTATTTGAAAATTTGTAAAAGCTTTCTGATTTCAAATAATCTTGTAAAATAATTACTGCAGATATCTTATCTATAATTTCTTTGTTTCTTCTTTTATTTTTTTTCACTCCGCTTGAAAATAGTACCTGTTTAGCAATTTTAGATGTAAATCTCTCATCATATAGTTCTATTTTAATTCCGCTATACAGTTTGGTGATTTTTTTATGAAAATCATAAATTACTTTAGATGAATCCGTAAAACCACCATCCAATGACCTAGGTTCACCAATAATAATTTTAACAACATCATTACTTTTAAAATAATTACCCAAATAGTTAAAAATTTCGTTAGTGTTAACAGTATCTAAAGACAAGGCAATAAATAATGGTTCTTCAGCATAAGCCAAACCTGTACGTTTTAAACCATAATCGATAGATAAAATTTGATTCACTTTACAAAATTTTATTTTTAATACGTTTTTTGTCAAAAATCATCACCAAGGAAATTAACAGCAATAGAAAACCTAATATTTTATACCTTGCCAACCCTCCTAAAACAGGGATAGTTAGACCTATAACTGTGTATAACATAAATATAAATAAAAGGTTAAATAACAGCAAGTTTAGATTTACTATTTGAATTTTTCTTTTAAATAAAAGAAACAAAATAAATATAAAAAATAAGAGATTTTCAAAAGAAGCTAAAGTAAGTAATAATGAACCCTCCAAAAAATTAAAAGGCTTAAAAAAAACATTAGAAACAGCTTTTAAAATAGATTTAATAAAATTGATAGATGATTTACCAATTTTTGGTAATTGATAGTAGCTTCCAGCCTTTTGAAAACTATCTAAAAAGTAATATTTAAATTCTGAATTTGTTGTGAGAGTATCATTATTTAAATCTGAATTAAAAACCTGATATTGAAGTCCAGGTTTTGCCTTAAAAAAAGTATTTTCTGTATTTAGATTATTCTGATAATCAATTTTTGAAATTTCTTTGAGTGGGTTAGTAAATCTTACTAATCTAGAAGTATTTTTATTATTAAATTGTAAATAATAGTAACCACCTACAGCAACCCTTACCTGTTCCGTTCTTTTACTGTTAAGCATTTGATTAACTTGGTAATTAAAGTTTTCAGAAAAATTAAATAATGAAGCTATAAAGAAAAGAAAAACAACATACTTTGCAATAGTATGTTTATTAGTTTTTGAGGGAATTAAATACAATAAAGTAAGGGGAACTATTATAATAAATAAATAGTATTTAAGTATAAATATTAGAAAAAATGAAAATAATAATATTGCTGCATTCCGATAGTAATTCTTTGATAAATTAAATAAAGAATTGAAATATAGGCCAAATGCAAAGAACAATAAACCCTCTTTTAATAATCCTGAAGACCAAATAATTATTGATGGAGTTAAAAATATTATGACTAAATAAATTTTTAAATTATTAATTGGAATAAATTCATAAAAAGATTTAAAAATCAATAAGCACCCTATTAATGATATAAAAGACATTATTAAAACATGAGTATTAATATTACCAAATGAAAATATTCTCATGATTGCATTAAATTTAGTAATGGTTCTATGATTAGAAAATGTAACATTAGAAGTTTGTGTGAAATTGGAAAATTCTTTAGATTGCTTTTTCCAATGTAATGTACTGTCTAAATAAATATCTAACTGAGGGTTTTTATCGTTTATTCCAGTAATTAACTGAAAAAAATGTAAGGGATTATTTGTTAATGAATGATGTATGTATTTACTATCATCAAAATATTTATAAATATCAGATGTTTTTCTATCTTGATAATATTCAGAGTATATGATATTTAATGATATTCCAATAAGAATTTTTAAGAAAAAAATTACAAAAAGAATGTTATGATTTATTACTCTATAGCTATTTAATTTTAGTTTTCTTAGGACAAATAAGAAAGCAGACATGTATAAAAAAAAGAATAACCAACTCATTAAAAGTCAATTTTACCAATAATATTCTTTTTCATAATAATTATGCTTAAATAAATATACCATAAAATTTATTATGATATTTGCATGTATGGATATTAAAAAAATTATTAATAAAGCGTGGGATAATAGATCACTTTTAAAAGATAAAACGACTATAAATTCAATAGAGTCTGTAATTAGTTCTCTTGATAAAGGAGAAATTAGAGTTGCAGAAAAAATTAATAATGAATGGGTAACTCATGAATGGATTAAAAAGGCAGTAGTACTTTATTTTCCTACTAGAAAAATGCAAACCATTGAAGTTGGTCCATTTGAGTTTCATGACAAAATGAAATTAAAAACTGATTATTCAAAAAAAGGAGTTAGAGTAGTTCCTCATGCAATTGCTAGATATGGGTCATTTATTGGAGAAAACGTTATTATGATGCCTTCTTATGTTAATATTGGAGCCTATGTTGATTCTGGAACAATGGTTGACACATGGGCAACTGTAGGTTCATGCGCTCAAATTGGCAAAAATGTTCATCTAAGTGGTGGTGTAGGAATTGGTGGAGTATTAGAACCTTTACAAGCTTCTCCAGTCATTATTGAAGATGATGCATTTATTGGTTCAAGATGTATCATTGTTGAGGGTGCAAGAGTTGGGAAAGAGGCAGTATTAGGAGCTAACGTTGTAATTACAAAGTCTACAAAAATTATTGATGTAACACATTCTAAACCAGTAGAATATAAAGGTTATGTCCCAGAAAGAAAAGTAGTAATTCCAGGAACTTATAAAAAATCTTTTAAAAGTGGTGATTACCAAGTGCCTTGTGCTCTTATCATTGGTGAGAGAAAGGAAAGTACAGATTTAAAAACATCTCTTAATCAGGTTTTAAGAGAGCATGATTTGACTGTCTAATCATTTTAATAAATTAATTTATAATTGATGAAAATAGGTTTCGATGCTAAAAGAGCTTATCAAAATTTTACTGGACTAGGTAATTACAGTAGAGATTTAATAGAGAATTTAATACAAGACGCTCCTAATAATCAATATGTTCTTTTTGCTCCTAAAAATTCTAAAAATCCAAGACTTGATTTCTTATCAGAGCACGAAAATATCTCTTCTATATTTCCAGAAAATAAACTCAATAAAACGTTTAAAGGACTTTGGAGAACCATCAATATGGAAAAATCTATCATTAAAAATGAAATTGAACTTTATCATGGATTAAGCAATGAGATACCAAGGATTAAACATAAAAAAATTCCATATGTTGTTACTATTCATGATTTAATTTTTAAAAGGTTTCCAAGAAATTACAGGACAATTGATAGAAAAATTTATGATATCAAATACAAATATGCTGTAAAACATTCTGACTTAATTGTTGCGATTAGTGAACAAACCAAAAAAGATATTGTAGAATTTTATAAAATAAATCCTGATAAAATTAAAGTTGTATATCAAAGTTGTCATAAGAACTTTAGAAAAAAGCATGAAATTGAAGAACTGCAAATCGTTAAAGAGAAGTTTAGCCTTCCTAATGAATTTTTATTAAATGTAGGAACTATTGAAACTAGAAAAAATCTAATTTCTATAATCAATGCTATGGATCTAATGAAAATTGATATTCCGTTGGTAGTAGTTGGTAAAAAAACTGCCTATATGAATTTTTTAAAAATTCAAATTAAAAAATTAAATTTTGACACTAATAAAATCATTTTTCTGGATAATGTTTCTATAAATGATTTACCTGTAATATATAAATTATCGTCGTTATTCGTTTATCCTTCAATATTTGAAGGTTTTGGAATTCCCATCTTAGAATCTCTTTACTGTAAAACACCTGTTATAAGTAGTAATGGTAGTTGTTTTAGTGAAGCAGGTGGACCTCATAGTAAATATGTAGATCCTGATAATAAAGAAGAATTTGCATTTCAAATGGAAGAATGTTTAACAAATGATAAATTAAGAAGTGAAATGATGAAAATGGGATTTATACATGCTCAAAATTTTGATCCAAAAAAACTTTCAAAAAATCTTATTGATGCCTACCAAAGTTTATTCTGAAAAATCATTAAATAAGGAAATTAATACTTTGATAAATGATTTAAACAATGGAGGAATCATTATTTATCCAACGGAAACGATTTGGGCTATTGGCTGTAAATCAACAATAAAAAAAAGTGTTGAAAAAATTTATTCAATAAAAAATAGATCCAAAACCAATCCATTTATAAATATCATTGATAGTTATTCAAACATTATTAAATATGTAAATAATATTGACTTGGAAACAATTAAAATTGCTAGTGAGATAAATAATCCACCAACTGTAATTTATCCAAATTGTAAAAAAGAACTCAACTATCTCTCCAATACAAAAAATGAAATAGCATTTAGAGTATCACCCAACAAACAATTAATTAAAATTATAAGTAAGTTAAATGCTCCACTTATATCGACATCAGCTAATATAAGTGGTGAAAATTTTCCAACAAGTATTGATAATATTTCTTATTCTATATTGAATGCTGTGGATGTTATTCTTAATTTTGAAATCAAATCTTCTGGCAAACCATCTTCAATAATGAAAATCAAAAACGGTGAAATTGAATACCTCAGGACATAATTATATCGATTTTTTAAATCCACCAAAAATTTTTAAGACCATATCTAAAATTGCAAATCAGTTAAATCAGCCTGCATTTGTTATAGGAGGATTTGTAAGAGATCAAATCTTAAATAGAGAAACGAAAGATATTGATATAGTCACATTAGGAAGCGGCATTGAGTTAGCTAAAAAAATTAGCAAAGAATTAGATTCAAGTCCAGTGAAAATTTTTAAAAATTTTGGAACTGCGATGATTTTAGTCAATGATATAGAGATTCAATTTGTAGGAGCTAGAAAAGAAAGCTATAGATCTGACTCAAGAAACCCAATTGTAGAAAATGGCACTATAGAAGAAGACCAAAACAGAAGAGATTTCACAGTTAATGCTTTAGCTATTTCTTTGAATAAAAGTAATTATGGAGAATTTATAGATCCTTTTAATGGACTAAATGATTTAAAGAGTAAAGTACTTAAAACTCCACTTAATCCTGATATTACATTTTCAGATGATCCATTGAGAATGATGAGAGCTATAAGATTCTGTTCTCAACTTGATTTTAAAATAGAGGATATTACTCTAGCTGCAATCAAGAAAAATATTGATAGAATTAAAATTGTAGCACAGGAAAGAATAACAGAAGAACTGAATAAAATAATTTTAAGTAATCAACCATCAGCGGGTTTTAAACTTTTAGAAAAAACAGGATTGTTAAAAATTATTTTTCCAGAATTTCAATTGCTTAAGGGTGTTGATATAAAAGATGGTAAAGGACATAAAGATAATTTTTATCACACACTTGAAGTATTAGACAACCTTCTCCCCTACAGCAACAATAATCTATGGTTAAGATGGTCTGCATTACTTCATGATATCGCTAAGCCCAACACAAAAAGGTTTAATTCCAAACAAGGTTGGACATTCCATGGTCATGAAGATAAAGGAGCAAGAATGGTTCCATCAATTTTTAGAAGATTAAAACTTCCTTTAGATGATAAAATGAAATATGTTCAGAAGCTTGTTTTATTGCATTTAAGGCC
>MDTC01154836.1_pt1 | contig 13430 bp, 11 predicted proteins | sample 811181 | NCBI WGS metagenome assembly MDTC01 (sample SAMN05326644, study PRJNA326480) | marine metagenome | isolation source: seawater | place: Pacific Ocean: North | collected 2011
AACCTACGACCTAGGCCTTATGAAGACCCCGCTCTAACCCCTGAGCTACGTTGCCAACGATAAAATACTTTACGTCTTGTAGATTTGAGTGTCAAAAAATAATAATTTATTCTCTTTCGAATAATCCAGATTTACCGCCAGATTTCTTTATCAATTTTATATCTGAAATATAAGCTGACCTATCTATAGCCTTACACATATCATAAATAGTCACACATGCAATAGATACTCCATTAAATGCTTCAATCTCAACTCCTGTTTTCCATTCAGCCCTTGTAGTGCATGTAACTTTTAGCCCAGGCAAATTATCCTCAAATTCTATTTCAACTTTTATCTCAGAAAGCGGTATTGTGTGACACAAAGGAATTAATGTGGGAGTAGATTTTGCTGCTGTTATTCCTGCTGTTCTAGCAAGAGTTATTATATCTCCTTTATCCAGATCTCCTTGTTTAATTATTTCTAATGTTTCCTTTTGCATCACAACAAAACCTTGGACAATAGCCAATCTCTCAGATATTTCTTTTTCAGAAACATCAACCATTTTCAGATTTCCTGAATCATCAATGTGAGTTAAATTATTCGAAATTACTTTTTTTTTAGAACCAATAGCTTTTACTGCTAGTTCGTCTGCGATGTCATTATATTTATCACCAGAATGACCTTTAACCCAATTCCATTTAATATTTCTGTCCTTAACTAAATCATCTAATTTTGACCATAAGTCATGATTGGCATTTCTTTTCCAGTTCTTTGTTAGAGTATTTATTACATAAGTACTATCTGAAAAAATTCTTATTTCTTCATCAGGGTTTGAATTTTTTAAACCTTCGATTACAGCTTGAATTTCCATGCGATTATTTGTAGTGTCTTCTTGAGATCCAGAGAAATAACTTTCCTTCCCGTCTTCTTTTATTATGACGGCTCCCCATCCACCTAATCCTGGGTTCCCAGAGCATGCTCCATCTGTATAAATTATTATCATCTAAATTAAATAAAATTAACTGTCTTTATAAATATTCATAATATCTCTCATTAATGAAACGCCTTCGTTAAAAGGTCTTTGAAAAGAATTTCTTCCAACTATTGAACCAAAGCCTCCACCCTCGGATATCTCTTTAATTTCTTTCATTATTTCATTAGCTCCTTTTGCAGGTCCACCTGAAAAAATTACAATTCTTTTTCCATTAAAAGAAGATTTTATGCAGTGAGCAATTCTGTCAGGCAAAGTAGAAATCGAAATATTATTTTTATCGTACACAGCCTTCATCTCGTCATTGCTTATATAATCACTGGGAGGCTTTATTTTTATAATGTTAGCTCCCATTTGGGCTGCTATATGAGCTGCATATGCAATTACATCTATAGCAGTCTCATCCTCTTTTTTTAATGCTCCTCCTCTTGGATAACTCCACACTACAACCGCCAAGCCTTTTGATTTAGCTTCTCTCGTTATCTCTCTTAATTCTTTATACATTTGTGGAGAAGAATTTGATCCGGGGTATATAGAAAATCCAACAGCAGCACAACCTATTCTTACAGCATCCTCAACTGTTGAAGTCATAGTTTGAGTTGGGTCGCCTGAATACAATGAATCAGAATTATTCAGCTTAAGTATCAATGGAATTTTATCAGCATATTCTTTAGAACCATGCTCCATAAAACCAAGAGGTGCAGCATAGGCATTGCAACCAGCCTCAATACCAAATTTAAAATGATATTCTGGGTCGTACCCATCAGGGTTAGGGGCAAAAGATTTTGCTGGACCATGCTCAAAACCTTGGTCTACAGGCAAAATCACTAACTTTCCAGTACCAGCTAAATAACCTGACATTAGTAATCTTTCAATGTTTTCTAATGTTCCTGAGTTTTCATGCTGATACCAAGAAAGTATTTCATTAACCCTATCTGTTGCTTTCATTTATCACCTCTTACTAGATGCATTATTAAGAAATATAGTTTAACTTTAATATATAAGACAAATTGTGACCAAGACAAGGAATGAGAAATATAAACCTAAACAGTTATCTTAAGTCTGAATTAAAAGATAATAATGAAGAGAACGATGAGCTTATAAGCGTAATCAATTCAATTGCAGATGCAACAAAACTTATTGCAATGGATACCAGAGTAACTGGACTAAAACAAATTAGAGGTTCATTGGAAAAAACTAATGTACAAGGTGAACAGGTACAAATATTAGATCAGATCTCTAATGATAAGTTGGTTAGCATCTTGTCAAAAAATTCATCATGTGCTGGATATGCGAGTGAAGAATTAAAAGACCCAAAAATATTTAATTCAAGCGCTAGATTTATGGTGGTAGCAGACCCTCTAGATGGATCGAGTAATATTAGCGTTAATATGCCTATAGGGACAATTTTTGGGATCATTAGGAATACAGACTACGGAAAATCTAGTTTCATAAAATCCGGCAGATATTATATAAGTGCTGGATATTCTCTCTATGGACCTTCAGATATATTTATAATATGTGCAAATAATAAAGTTGCAGAATTTACTCTGGACCCCCAAAAAGGTGACTATTTTTTATCAAGATCAGAAATTAAAGTTCCAGAAAAGGGATCAATCTACTCAGTAAATGAAGGAAATTTTAGTCTTTGGGACAGTAAAATTAAGAAATGGTTGCTTAATACTAAGAATCCAAGTGGAACCTCAGCAAAAAATAAAAAATTAAGATATGTAGGATCTCTAGTTGCTGATGCTCATAGAACCTTAATTAATGGAGGAATATTTGTTTATCCCCCAGACAAGAATAACCAGAATGGGAAGCTTAGGTTAATGTATGAAGCAAATCCTTTCGCACTTATTTTTACATCAGCTGGAGGCAGTGCTGTTGATCTTGAAAAAGAGATATTAGATATAGAGCCAGATAATTTCCACCAAAGAACACCTCTAATAATAGGCTCCAAATCTGATGTTAATAATTTCCTAGAACATATGACTACAGGAAGGAAAAAAATTAAGGAAAATACAGAAATAACTCCAATTTTTAAATGGAGTTCAAATTCAATAGCAAACCTTAGGAAGTCATTAAAGCTTTCTAGAGCTAAATTTGGTAAAAAAGTGGGGGTATCAAGGGCAACTATTTTAAGATGGGAAAAAGGCACAGTTATGCCTAACTATGTTAATAAAAAATCTCTAGATAATGCCTTTCTTTCAATAAAAAATGGCTTGATCGATAACCCAATGGAAGATTAACCTCCTAACTGAAACATTTCGATTTTATCTTTAACTTTACCTGTTCCTAAAGTTCTATCTAATGAATACTGATCGTCTCGAATTAACCAGCGCTCTGAAATTAAATTTAAAATATCCTCATCCGTTGCTTTGCTTCTCAAATATCTCTTTAAATCTAATCCCTTATTTGAGAAAAGGCAGGTCACAAATTTACCATCAGCAGTAATCCTAGATCTTGTGCACGACATACAAAAAGGATTAGATACTGATGAAATAAATCCTAGCTCTCCGCCTCCATCATCAAATTGATATCTATCTGCAACTTCAGATGAATAATTTTTCTTAATTGGGTGAATTGAATATTTCTCAGAAATTATGTTTATAATTTTCTTTGAATCAACAACTGACTTTCTGTTCCAAGAATTCAATGTTCCAACATCCATATATTCTATAAACCTCAAAATATGTCCTTCTTGCTTACAGTAATCGACTAAATCGGTTATTCCTTTATCATTAACTCCTTTTTTGATTACTGTATTAATTTTTATCTTTTCAAATCCGGCGCCTTTAGCTCTACTTATTCCTGTTAAAACATCTTTAATATCAAACTTTTTCCCACTCATTTTTTGAAAGATGTCGTTATCCAATGAATCCAAACTAACTGTTAGCCTTCTTAGTCCGGAATCAAACAAAATATTTGCAAATTTACCAAGAAGGTACCCATTAGTTGTCATTGCTAAATCAATATTATTATCTAAACTTGAAATTGATGATATTAATTTTTCAATATTTTTTCTTACCAAAGGCTCACCTCCAGTAAGCCTTACCTTATTTACACCAAGCTTAATAAATATTTTAGTCAGCCTAACTATCTCTTCAAAAGATAATACTTGATCTCTTTTTAAGAACTCATAAGCTTCACCATAGAGCTCTTCAGGCATACAGTATCTGCACCTAAAGTTACATCTATCAGTTACAGAAATTCTTAAATCAGTTAACTTCCTATTTAATCTATCTTGCATCTAATAATTCTTTGATTAATTGTCTAGTTGCTAATCCTCTATGGCTAATTTCATCTTTAGCTTCAGGTTCCAAACTAGCCATTGAGACATTGTACCTCAATGGCTTAAAAATTGGATCATAGCCAAAACCTTTGGAGCCATAAATATTATCCATAATCATTCCTTCCGAATAACCAATAAATTCGTACTGAGAATCAGTCTGAATATCTACAACTTTTATACAACACACAAATCTTGCCTTTCTGTCTTCAGAAGAAACATTTTTCATCTTTTTTAAAATAAGATTATTGCGACCTTTGCTATCTAAGCCTTCTCCCCCATATCTCGCAGATAATACTCCTGGCTCGCCATTTAAAGCCTTTATTTCTATGCCGGAATCTTCTGCAAGGAGGAGGTTTTTACTGGAATTATCATGCAATTTATTTTTTTGAATGGCTTTTAGATAATATTCCAGCTTGATTTGAGCATTTTCAGAAAAAGTAACTCCAGTTTCTTCAGGCTCTACAGTAATTCCATAGTCAAAGACACTAGATAATCTAACAGGATAATGTAAAAAAATTCTTTTAAATTCTTTTATTTTGCCTTTATTTTGTGTTGCTAAAATTATATTCATATATTAGTTATCCTAATTACTACTTTAAAAAAGGTTATAATTTCGTTGATTTCAATTCAGGTTGATGCTATATTTTCTCTAGCAAACTTAAACTAAAGTCTGCTTTATAATTATAATGAAGACTGAAGTAAAAATTTTACATAAATTTATGATAACAAAAAAGTTAATCAAATATTTATCTCTTTCATCTTTACTAGCAATATTTATTTCAAGTTGCAGTCCTCACCATGAGCAGAGCACTTTTACGAATGCTGGGCCAGTAGCTCAAGCACAATCAGAGCTCTTCTATTTAATGTTCTGGATAGCTGGAATAATTTTTGTGCTTGTGCAAGGTGCATTAATTTTTGCTTTGTTAAATTTTAGACGGAAAGAACATCCAATACCTGGAAGTGATTTTAAATTACCAGATATTCCACCTAAGCAGGTTCATGGAAATACAAAATTAGAAATTTTATGGACAGTGATTCCTGCATTAATTCTTGTTGCTATTGCAGTCCCTACAGTACAAACTATATATTCAACTTATGAACCTCCAGAAGGTTCAGATCCTTTAGAGATTGTTGCAATGGGTCACCAGTGGTGGTGGGAGTTTAGGTATCCTGATGAAGGAATAGTTACAGCGAACGAATTAAGAGTTCCTACTGATAGGCCTGTAAAAGTAACATTGCAAAGCCAAGATGTTATTCATAGCTTTTGGATTCCTCAGGTCGCTGGTAAAAAAGATACTGTGCCAGGAAATACTAACCAAATGTGGTTTCAAGTAGATGAGCCAGGAAATTATTCCGGCCAATGTGCTGAATTCTGTGGTGTAGCGCATGCAAGAATGAGATTTAGAGTTATCGCTGAAGAAGAGGCTGATTTTAATGTTTGGCTTAACGCAATGAAAACACCTCCTAAATCAACAGCATCAGAAGGATACGGATTATTTCTAGCTCATTGTAGTATGTGTCACTCCATAGACAGTTATATGGATGAGTCATATGAAAAGGAAATAACTGTTCAGGATGAAAGGTGGGCAGATTGGTTTCATAATCAAGAAGAATCTGTAAGAGTGTCTGCACCTAATCTAACGCATTTAGGAATTAGAACTATGCTTGCGGCAGGCCAAAAAGATATGACTAGAGAAAATTTAATAGATTGGATTAAAAATCCTTCGGACATAAAGCAAGGAACAAGAATGCAATCAGTGGCTACTGTTTATAAAGGAGGAGAAGCTAATTTAAAGGAGCACGAGGTGGAAGCTATTGCTGATTATCTGCTTTCGCAAACCCCAGATGGATGGGGATCTGTTTCTGCTGCCACAGAAAGCCTAGAAGAAGCCGAGGTAATGGTTTGGAATACTCCTGAAGAACATGGAGAGTATCTATTTGGCAACCAAGGATGTTCTGGATGTCACTCACTCAATGAGGATGAAGTAATTGTAGGGCCAAGCATGTATGGATTAATAGACAGGTCAGATTCAAGAGTTGAAGGCTTATCTGCAGAGGAATATGTATATCAATCAATAGTATATCCAAATGAGTATATTGTTGACGGATATGCGGCCAACGTAATGCCTCAAATATTTATAAATCTTGACGAAGAAGAGCTAAATGCTCTTGTTTCTTACTTAAAAACAATAAAGTAGATGATAGAATAATCATAGGAGAACAATTTAAATGACAACAATTTCATATCCAACTTTTATAAGAAGGCCTAATGAATATGTTTCTGGAATATGGGGATGGCTGACTACTGTTGATCATAAAAAAATAGGAACCATGTATGGAGTAACTGCATTTTTATGGTTTTTAGTAGGCGGGATTGAAGCGTTATTAATTAGATTGCAATTAGCTCAACCAGAAGGAACACTTTTAAGTCCTGAAGTTTATAACCAAGTATTTACAATGCACGGAACGACAATGATTTTCCTTGTAGTAATGCCATTAAGCGCTGCATTTTTTAACTGGTTAGTCCCATTACAAATAGGTGCAAGAGATGTTGCCTTCCCTAGGCTAAATGCGTTTAGTTTTTGGGCCTTTCTATTTGGAGGAATCCTTTTAAATCTATCCTGGCTAACTGGAGATGCTCCTAATGCTGGATGGTTTGCTTATGCTCCAAATACTGAAATTCAATTCAACCCCAGGAATGGTGTTACATACTGGATATTAGGTCTGCAAATTTTAGGTATTGCTTCTTTGGCGGCAGGATTTAATTTTCTCACAACTATAATAAATATGAGAGCTCCAGGAATGTCATTCATGAAGATGCCAGTATTCATCTGGATGACTGCAGTAGTCAATGTTTTGATAGTATTAGCATTTCCTGTAATTACTGTAGCTCTAATTCAGCTTCAATTTGACAGGCTGTATGGAACACATTTTTTTAACCCTACAATGGGGGGCGATCCTGTTATGTGGCAACATATGTTTTGGTTGTTTGGTCACCCTGAAGTGTATATATTAATACTTCCAGCAATGGGGATTGTGTCTGAAGTTCTTCCTACTTTTTCTAGAAAACCAATATTCGGATATTCTTTTATAGTATTTTCGGGAATTGCAATTGGTTTCCTTGGTTGGTTTGTATGGAGTCATCATATGTTTACTGTTGGATTGGGGCCTGCTGCAAATGCGGCATTCAGCGTTTCGACAATGGCAATAGCTGTTCCTACCGGAGTAAAAATATTTAACTGGATAGGCACCTTATGGGGCGGATCAATTAAAATAAACACTGCATTGTTATTTTCTGTTGCGTTCATAGGTATGTTTGTTATTGGCGGTCTTAGTGGAGTAACTCATGCATCCCCTCCTTCTGATGCACAACAGCAAGATACTTACTATGTAGTGGCGCACTTTCACTATGTTCTATTTGGAGGAGCACTACTTGGATTATGGTCAGGAATATATTACTGGTGGCCAAAATTTACTGGCAGATTTTTGAATGAGAAAATAGGTCTTTGGCACTTTGGAATTGTATTCTTTGCCTTTAATTTAACATTCTTTCCTATGCATTGGTTAGGATTAGACGGCATGCCAAGAAGAGTTGCTACTTATCCAGAAGGGATGGGATGGGATATATCAAATCTGGTTTCAACAATTGGAAGTTTTATGCTAGGCATAGGGGTTCTAGTTTTTATATATAACGTAATATATTCAAATTTAAGAATGCCGAAAACTGCTAATAATGATCCTTGGGATGGAAGAACTCTAGAATGGTCAATACCTTCTCCGCCTCCACATTATAATTTTGATGTAATTCCAGAAGTAAAATACAGGGATGATTTCTGGTACACCAAGTATCCCGAATTAGCACATAACACTCATGGTGGAGGGTCTGATCTAGAAGCTCAAGAGAATCATGAGGCTGGCCATGCAGATATTCATATGCCTGACCCATCTTATTATCCTTTATTTCTAGGTTTGGGGTTGGCAATAATGGTTGGCGGATTTATTCCTTTTGCCGGCCATTGGGTTGTATGTGCTGTAGGTTTGATAATTTTTATCTGGTCTTTCTTAGGCTGGAGTTATGAACCGGTGAATGGGTAAGGAGAGTTATGTCTAATATTGCAACAACTGAAGATCATTACACAAGCACAGGTGTAGACAACAGAAAATTAATGATGTGGATCTTTTTGGGTTCTGATTGCTTATTTTTTGGCTCCTTTATTTCAACTTATTTAGTCTATAGAAATAGAAGTTTATCTGGGCCTTACCCAAATGAAATTCTAGATATTCCTATCACTACAGTTAGCACATTCGTATTACTAATGAGCTCATTGGCTATGGTTATGGGTTTAAGCTATGTGCAGCAAGGCAGACAAGTTCTTGGTAGGTATTGGACTTTAGCTACTGCGCTATTAGGAATGGTATTTTTAGGCTTTCAGGTTTACGAGTTTTCTCATTTTGCTCACATTGGTTTAACACCTAGAACTAATTTATTTGGAACCACTTTCTTTACAATGACAGGATTCCATGGGGCCCACGTAACATTTGGAGTTGCATGGTTATTGATTCTTGCATTTTCTAGGTTAGCAAGTTCTTTTAGAGATAAAATGCTTATTATTGCATCTTTTATTAGCGTAGTAGTTGCTATGACAGGATTAATGATGACAGAAACTTTAGATGTCATACCTCACATACCATTTTCAATTGCTATGGTGGTAACAGTGCTAGGTGCAATTGGTACAATCACTTCGCTATATTTATTAAAGTCTCCTGACACTCAGCCTGAGATAGTGTCTAAAGAAGAAGGAAATTTGGAGTTAGCTGGATTGTATTGGCACTTTGTTGATATAGTGTGGATCGTTATATTTACAGTCGTATACTTAGTGTCTGCGAAAGATGGAGCGCCATTATTATGAAAATAGTTATTGATTTTGGAAAAATGAAAGATTCTTTAGTTAATTTATACGATGTATTTTTGGGTCATGACACTAAGGGTTATTTTAGAGTGCCTGACACTAAGCAAGATTTACCTAATCCAGAAAATGACACCCCTTGGGCTGGCTCAATAAAATACTCTATTGAAAAATTTAACAAGATAACTAAAAAAGATGGTCATGGAACCCCTGTTTTTTATGCATGGGTTGGGTTTTGGTTGGCGATCATAACTTTAATTGAGTTTGGAATTTTTTATGTCGAAAGTTTAGGGGTTCTTATGGTCCCTATACTTCTAATTCTCTCATTACTAAAGTTTATTATGGTAGTTGGATTTTTTATGCACCTAAGGTTTGATAATAAAGTGTTCACCTATATGTTTGCATCGGGATTTGTTTTAGCAACAGTAATATCAATACTTCTATTAATATTACTTTTTCTTAAACCTTAGAATTAATAAAAAAACCACTCTTCTCTAATATACCTGACACTCCAGCGTCAGAAATATTTTTATAAGGCAACTTATAGTGATCAAGCCAAACTGCTGATAAGTCACTTTGGATCTGATGCATTCCTGTTTTTGAATTTTTTCTTATAAGTAATGTTCTGATAATAGACTCAGAAAGGCTAAGCTCAGGTGTTATAAATTCATAAGGAACTTTCTTGAATTTTGAGCATTTCGATAGGAGTTGATCTAAACTTTCGCTACCCTTGGTTTTTATTCCAGCAGAATTGAGCTTTTCTGATATAAGAAATTCAGAAGAGAAACCCTGCCTCTCTAATTTTTTAAAATCAATACTATAAACTTTTTCATTTTCAGTCTTTGCCATATTAACCTCTCAATAACATTACTTCGATCTCTTCTCCTGATTTAATTACTTTACAGTCCTCAGGGCAAATTGCAAGTCCATCTGAATATGCCAATGAACTAAGGATATTTGAATTCTGATTTTCGTAAACTTTAGCTTTTACTTCATTGCCTTCTCTAACCAATTTTACTCTTGCATAAGTCCTTCTCCCATCATTATTAAATATATCTTCAGAAACTTTAGCTTTTACTCTTTTCCTGGTTATTTTTTTTAGTCCTCTCATCTTTAAAATGACTGGCCTTATGAATAATTCGAAGCATACATATGCACTTACAGGATTTCCAGGGAGACCTATCTGAAAAACATTATCTCCTTCTAAATTCAAGCTCCCAAAGGCTAAAGGTTTTCCGGGCTTCATATTAATTCCCCAAAAATTAATTTCTCCTTTTTCTAATAAAACATCTTTTATTAAATCAAAATCTCCTTTAGATACCCCTCCAATAGAAATAATAAGGTCACTCTTGCTGCAAGACAAAATCGCTGACTCAATATCCTCTTTAGTATCACCTACTATATTTAATAAATTTACTTCTCCGCCTGCTTCTTTAATTGCGGAAGAAATAATGAATGAATTTGAATCATAAATTTGCCCAGGTTTTCTTTCATCTCCAGGCATAACTACTTCATTTCCTGTAGATATAACTGAAATAACGGGTTTTCTTATAACAGGCACCTCATTGATACCAAATGCAGCTAAAAGCCCTATGTTGTGAGAACGAATTAATTTTCCAGAATTTAAAACTAAATCATTTTTTTTAAAATCCAAGCCTGCCTCTCTTATATTATCTCCCAAATTTACAGGCACATTTATATTTACTTTATTCGGATAATCTAGTCCTCTAATAGGCCCACTATCAGTATTTTCAAAAGGAACCACACTGTCAGCACCTCTAGGTATTTCTCCGCCTGTCATTATCCTAATAGCCTGCCCTTCATTCAAAGAAGTTTCTGATTTGTTTTCTGCCCCTACCCTTCCAATAACTTCTAATTCAGTTATTTTTTTATCTGCAATGTCTTTGTATTTTATTGCAAAGCCATCCATTGCAGAATTATCTTTTTCTGGTAAATCAAAAGGAGCTCTTATATCTTCAGCAAGGATGTAATTATTAGAATTAAGCAAAGGTATTTTTTCCATATTAAGTTTAGAAAAATTAGGGATAATTTTATTTTGAGCATCAATAACGCTTAACAGTTTTGGGCTTAGGTCTGAAATCATTATTAAGTTCTTATCTGATAGTCAATTTTATTTTTTAAAGAATTAAGTATGGTTTTCTCGCATTGATCAATTTCATTACCTGATAATGTTTTTTCTAGTGACCCATAAGTTATTCTTACCGTAACAGACTTAGTTCCATGCCCTAAAGATTCATCTTCATAAACATCGATTACTTGAGACTCCAGCACTAGAGAGTTTTCTTTAAATGTTTCAATAATTAAATTGACAGTGACATCATTACTTATATCAAAGCTAATATCTCTATTAGATACTGGATATTTACTTATAGGTGTAAATTTAATTTCACCTTTTGGAATAAATTTTGAGAAAAGATTCTCTGCATCTATTTCTATTAGAATTAATTTTTGATTTTTGATTTCAAAATTATTTAGAACAGATTTAGATAATTCTCCAAAGACACCAAGTTCATTTTTATCAACAACAATCTTAAAGCTTTTTTCTTGATTAAAAACAGGATCATCTAATGGAGAGATCTCATAATCTATCCTTAACTCTTTAAATAAACTTTCAATAAATCCTATAGCATCATATATATCGACTTCTCTTTCAGGCTCCCAAAGAGTCTTTTCTATCCTTCCTATAATTCCGCAAGTGAGTAGTTTTTTTTGAATTGGTAATTCGCCATTCTTAGATCTAATAAAAGAGGTTCCAAGCTCAAATAATCTGATGTTATCTGAAGAATTCCTAATATTTAAATTCAACGATTTTATTAATCCTGATTTTAAAGTCGGCTTCATGTACTCAACTTCTCTTGACATAGGATTTAAAATTCTTATCATCTCTGAATCTTTAATAGATGGATAAACAGATTTAATATTTTGATAAGAATCTGCAGAATAATTTATTGCTTCATTGAAGCCTATAGATACTAATATATCTTTTAGATCCTCAAAAAACTCCAATATTGGATTTTCATTAAATTTAGGTATAATTCCGGATAATGGTTTGGCTGGAATAGAATCATAACCTTCAATTCTAGCAATCTCTTCAATTAAATCCTCAGGAATATTTAGGTCTGGCCTCCAATATGGAGAACTTACAGTCCATCTGTCCCCATCTTTGTTGCTTTTATCTTTTTTATAGGTAAATCCAAGCCGATTAAATATATCTTCAATATCTAACTTAGAATCTGTTCCTAAAACCGAGTTAATTCTACTTTCAGAAATTATAATACTAGGATTATCATTCCAAGGACCCCCCGCATCTTCAATAGAAGATGATACTTCGCCACCACAGACCTCTAAGATTAGATCTATCGCTCTATAAAATGCTACTTCACACAACTCTGGTTTTAAATTCTTCTCAAACCTCAAAGTAGCTTGGCTTTTTAAGTCTAATTTAGATGCAGTATTTCTATTATTACCACCTTCAAAGCATGCAGCTTCCAATACAATTGAGGTTGTTGATTCAGATATGCCAGATTCCATGCCTCCTTTTATTCCTGCTACTGCCATAGGTGAGTCAGAATCTGCAATAACTAACATAGTTGGATCCAAATTTCTTTCAATTCCTTCAAGAGTTACTAATGTTTCATTTTTTTTCGCTCTTCTAACTTCGATCTTGTCATTTTTTACCTTTTTGTAATCAAAGGCATGTAATGGTTGTCCAAGCTCAAACATAACGTAATTTGTTATATCAACGATATTATTAATAGGGTTTTCGCCAATTGAGATAAGAGCATTCTTTAACCAATCTGGAGATTCTTCGATTTTAACATTACTTATAACAGCCCCCATATATCTTGAGCAAAGATCAGAATCAATGATTTTAACATCTAAATTGTCACTTAATCCCTTATTATCTGTAATTTTCTTTATATCAATATTTTCTTTTAATGGGCTCCCAGTTAATGCAGCGATCTCTCTTGCGATTCCATACATTCCAAGGCAATCTGGGCGATTCGGAGTTAGTTCTAAGTCTATTATTATGTCATTATAAATCTCTTTTAAATCTTGGCCGACCTTGAGATCACTATTCAGATCCATTATTCCATCATGATCATCTCCAAGGCCTAACTCTAATGCAGAGCAAATCATTCCATTTGACACTTCACCTCTAATTTTAGTTTTACTCAATGTTTCCATCTGGTTAGTTTTAGGGCTATAAAGCTTAGATCCTACAGGAGCAAAAGCAATT
>MDTC01191784.1_pt1 | contig 13430 bp, 10 predicted proteins | sample 811181 | NCBI WGS metagenome assembly MDTC01 (sample SAMN05326644, study PRJNA326480) | marine metagenome | isolation source: seawater | place: Pacific Ocean: North | collected 2011
AGAGCTCTCTCCGAGCCATTATACTTGGCTGGGCGAGCAGATATTCCGCAACGAGTGCAACTCTCGGCCCAGCTGCCTGACCAGCTGGAATGCTGGTGAAGACTTCCCTTCCGTCGGAATCGGCCACTTTATCTGGTACCAAAAGGATCAAGAAGAGATCTTTGAAGAAACCTTCCCTGCGCTGCTAGCATTTTTCGGAGATGAAGGCATTGTGCTACCCGAGTGGCTAAAGGCCTCTGCAGCAGCAGACAATCCGTGGCGAGACAGGGACAGTTTCAATCAAGCGCAGCAGAGCCCGCGCATGCAGGAATTGAGAGATTTTCTCCTGTTGACTGCTCCACTGCAGGCCGAGTTCATTGTGCATCGATTCAATATAACTCGCGACAGCATCGTATCGAGCTTTAAATCAGCTAAGCAAGCCCGGGCGCGCCAGGTCATCGACCAGCTTGCGACGATACAGCCACCGTATGGTCAGTATGCACTGATTGACTACCTGCACTTCAAGGGCAGCGGCCTGAATCCCGCAGAGAATTACCAGGGCACAGGCTGGGGCCTCAAACAAGTCATTAACGCTATGCTGGGACAACAAGTGTCACTTGAGACCTTTGCGACAGCAGCCACTGCCGTGCTGGATCGGCGAATCGAAAACGCCCCGCTGGCTCGAGACGAATCCCGCTGGCAAGCTGGCTGGCATAACCGCATCAAGACTTACCTCCCACCCCAGGCAGTTTCAGTGAATTAGCGACTCGCGCAGCAATCGCCAGCCCGGAATTGCGAGTACATGCAATTGCCATTACCCTTCACCTTCACTTTTAGAGCAAGCGCTGTACCCGATGTCTTATCAACGCGACAACATTGCAAAAATGGCTGGTTATGTACCGGGAGAGCAACTCGATTATGCTGATGTCATCAAGCTCAACACCAATGAGAATCCCTATCCACCCAGTCCAGCAGTTAATGCTGCCCTGCAGGCAATCGACACTGACGCGCTGCGGCGCTACCCCTCTCCCATGGCTCAGACTTTTCGGGAAGCTGCCGCGCGCTATCACAACATAGCCATTGAAAACATCATCCCAACAAATGGCGGTGACGAACTCCTGCGTCTGGTGCTGACGACTTTCGTCGAGGCTGGTGAGGTCGTTGCCGTAACTCAGCCCAGCTACTCGCTGTACCCGGTTTTGGTTGACATTCAGGCCAGCCGACTGCATGAAATCCCTCTGCAGGACAACTGGGACATGCCGGTAGATTTCATCGCCCAACTCAACGCGAGTAGCGCCAAGCTTTGCATTCTGGTGAACCCCCATGCGCCCACCGGGGGCTTGCTTGCAACCGACACGCTTAAGGCGATTGCAGACAATTTTTCTGGACTGCTACTGGTGGATGAGGCCTACGTTGATTTTGTCGAACCCACTGCTGCTTACGATGCCGTCCCGCTGGCCATTTCCCATGGCAACATCATGCTGCTGCGCACGCTGTCCAAGGGCTATTCCCTGGCTGGGCTCCGCTTTGGCTATGGCATAGGCGCGGCAGAACTGGTGGCACCGATGCTGTACAAGACCAGGGACAGCTACAACACAGACTTCATCGCCCAGAAATTGGCCACCGCTGCCATAGAATCAGTAGATTATGCGCGGGGAACCTGGCAGCAGGTCAGGCAAGACAGACACAGACTGGCAGGCGAGCTGACGGAATTGGGCTTTGACGTTTGCCCGAGTCAATCAAACTTTCTCCTGTGCCGGGTACCCGCGGTCACAGAGGCAAAAGTTCTGTATGAGGCGCTTAGGGAGAGAAAAATCCTGGTCCGCTATTTCGACCAGCACAGATTACGGGACAAACTCCGTATCACTGTGGGCAGCAATGCTGAGAACAAAGCCTTGCTCTCAAGGCTGCGGCAGCTTCTCTGACAGCTTTTCTGACATCCCCAGCCTAACCTGGCTAGCAGAAATCCTAAGCTGGTCCTTCACTCATGGGGGAACCCGCACACTTTCTATATTCTGACTCCTAACTAAAGCATTAGACCAAGGGATCTGCACCAGAAGGTCTAGAACAAGGGTTTAGACCAGACTTTGCAACAAATGCAAAATATTGGCAGCTCAAGCTAACGCTGCGAATGGAGATTCACCACATGAGCCTTGGCACTCCGCCGGTGGAGGCCAACGACATGTCGGAAGGCGGTGTTTTTTGATGCTGGACGGGTATTTTCAGCTCGATGTGAGCGAAATAGTGAGCGTGCGCAGCATGGGGCTTGGTGTGGACGGCAATGCAACTGACCCACCAAAACCCCTGCTTCAACCGCCGCAGCGTTGACATCCTCCTCGGTCGGGTTTAGAACTGCTCAATGCCCTCCACGCGAGCGGCCAACAGCTATGACCGACTCCGAATCCAACAACAGCAACACAAGCAAATTCTCCTGTCCGGAATGCAAGGCGCATCTGCGTCGGATCGAGGGCAAGATGGGCCCATTCTGGGGCTGCACCGGCTTTCCCAAGTGTCGCACCACCCTGAATGATGTGGACGGCAAGCCCAGCGAACAAGTGGATGAGCAATATCGCTGCCCACTGTGCACCCGGAGAATGGTTCGCGCTGCAGCGGATAAGGGTGACTACTGGTTTTGTAGCGGTTACGCCAAGGGCTGTAGCGTCACTCTGGCTGATATCGAGGGACGCCCGCAGCCTGGCTTCAAATGCCCGGACTGTGGCGCGCTGCTGGCAAAACGTGAAGGCATAAATGGTGAATTTTGGGGCTGCACTAGCTATCCTAACTGCAAATCAACCTTCAACAACGTCAACGACAGGCCTGACTTTGATTTTCTCCCTGCTAAACGTCCGTAAAAAAACTGCCGCCGTCATTGCCGGTCTCGCCATAGGCGCAACCTGCCTGTGGGCTGTTGCAGCCTGGCAAAACGTGTCCCGAGAGGAATTAATCAACATCCTGCTTGCGACCCTGCTGATGCTGGCAGGGATTATGTTGGCGGCATTCATCATTATCGCCGGCTGCAAGCTGGCGCTGCGGCTGGTGCAGAAACTGGGTCGCTCTGCCCCTTCAGTCGCCTCTGTCTCCTCTACTTCCTCTACCTGCTCTGCCCCATCTAAAGAGGGAGAATGATCAAGGTAGTGGTAAATTACGAGACAGGATCAACGCATCTTCGCGACCCTCGTTTCCCGGATAATAGTTTTTGCGCTCTCCGATTTGAGTAAAACCCAGGCTTCGATATAGCTGGATTGCTCCTGCATTAGAGGCACGCACTTCCAGAAAACACTCTCTGACATCCATTTTCGCCGCACGATCAAGCAACAGCATGAACAACTTTCTACCATGGCCAAGACGCTGAAACTCGGGGTTAACGCATAAGGTCAGCAGGTGACATTCTCCAACCGCGACTGACATGACGCCATGAGCCACGATCTGCCGCTTGTTGGCCAGCACCCAGCACTGGTAACCAGCGCGCAAGCAGTCGATAAAGATGCGTTTGGTCCAAGGGTGCTCATAGGCAGCGGCTTCGTTCTGCACCACCAGATCAAGATCGCTATTGCGCATTGTGCGGGCAAAAAACTGCATTGCAGCGGTTGTGGAAGATTCCATGATGGGTAATATTTAGGTGTTAAGACAGCTTAACGCGACTACGTAATGCCTGCATATGCATCCAGGCTTCCCGCTTTAATTCGGGATGAGCCAGCATCGCCTGCAAACTATGCGAGACCGTGACCGCATACGCTGACTCCCGAGGTTTCAGATCGCCCAAAGTCTGCTTACCCCCGGCCGCTGTCAGCATGGGGGACAGCTGTGCGGTAAGCAGTAGCAGATTATCAAAGCCAAATTGCTCATGCCGTTGGCTTATGAGGCCCTGCAGTACAAATTTAGCCGCGTGCTTTGGATCACTGCCGGCATCCAGACCCTCAGCGATCGGCCATTGAAATCCGTCTGCCTGAAGACCGCTCGCTGACTGCTGGTCGACGCCCAGTGCCAGCAGGATATTTTTCAACAGCCCGACTGCGTCCTTGTTGTCCTTTCCTTGCAGCTGATGTGGCGCTTCATTAACTACAGCTAATTGCTCATTGATTCGATAAAACTGCAGGGTGAAACGTAAGGATGCGGTATTGGCCTGGATATCAGTTGCGCTGTTTTCCGCAGCGGCGTCTGGTGCAGGTATGGTTTCCTGTAGATTGCTGACTACTAATTCTGCCGCTCTGCTCGGGCCCGGCTTGGATAGGGTTGCCGATCCTGCAACACCTGATTTAGTGACCTGCACTTGATCCCGCGCCCCGCTCTGGACGCTTTTGACGCCACTACGTTTTAATTCATCCTGATCGCCTATCGCCTTGCGCGCCGGCCTGGCGGTTTTTGCTGTCTCAGAATCAGCCAGTTCCGCCATATCAATCACTGAGGCTTTTGCGCCCGGCAAGACTAAGCGCGCGTAGTACTGCTGGTACCCCATCTGGCGCAAATAAGCGATTCGCTGTGTTTCCTTCATCGGAATGTCCCTAGCTTCACCTGAAGGAATATACTGCTTTGCAGGAACAGCAACAACCGTCGTGATACCGGGTTTGAAGTCGCGTTGCATTCGTGATTGAATCCCGCTTCGCCAAGATTAAGAGGCCCTCATGAAAGCTGTATTGTGCAAGTCTTATGGACCCCCCGAGAATCTGGTACTGGAAGAAGTCCCAGACCTGACGCCAGGCGAGAACGAGGCGGTAGTCGAAGTTTATGCTGCATCATTGAATTTTCCTGATGGCCTGCAGATTCAGGGTAAATACCAGTTTCAGCCCCCTATGCCTTTTACGCCCGGCTCCGAAGTCGGTGGTGTCATCAAGGCGGTCGGACCGGGATTGGACCACTATGAAGTCGGCGACCGGGTCATGGCCATTCCTGGGATTGGTGGACTCGCTGAGCAGGTAATCGTGAAACCGGAAAGCGTACGCCGCATTCCGGATAACATGGATTTCAAGACCGCTGCTGGATTCGCCATGGTCTACACTACCTCCTACCATGCGCTAAAGCAGCGCGCCAATCTGCAGCCCGGGGAAACCCTGCTGGTACTGGGCGCAAGCGGTGGCGTTGGGCTATCGGCTGTGGAACTCGGTAAGGTCATGGGAGCGCGGGTCATCGCAGCCGCGAGTACCGATGAGAAACTGGATTTTGTTAAGCAATATCATCCAGATGCGACCATCAACTATGGCGACGGTGAACTCAAAGAAAAAGTCAAAGCGCTCACCAACGATCGCGGTGCTGATGTTATCTACGATCCTGTAGGGGGCGACATGTTCGATCAAAGCTGTCGCTGCATCAACTGGAACGGGCGACTCTTGGTTATCGGATTTACCAGCGGCCGAATACCCGAGTACAAGGCAAACCTGGCCCTGCTCAAAGGTTCTTCTATGGTCGGCGTATTTCTTGGCAGATTCCGAAAGGAAGAACCCGATGCCTACGAACAAAATCTCAATGAACTGCTAAAGATGTATGCTGCTGGCAAACTAAACCCCATTGTCACCCAGAGCTTTCCCAAGGAAGAGTATGTCCAAGCCTTCAATATATTTACCCAACGACAAGCCAAGGGCAAAGTAACCCTGGAATTCAAGTCTGAGTAGTAGATGTTAAGCGACGAAGAAATTCGCCAGGACCTCGGCAAACTTAAAGACATAGTTGCCAGTCACAAGGCGCCAGATGCTCCACTTGCCGTGGGCACAGCGATAATAGACGGGCAAGAGCATGCCGTCTTCACAAAGGTTCCCGACAATCTGGCTGGCCTGTATGGAATGGGGCTGGAAACTGGAGAGCTGGACTTCCTTGTCTACCAGGAAGAGCGTTTTAGCTTTGAGGAATCCTATACCATGGCCTGTAAGCTGGGCCGAGTATTGCAGGAACGCTATGGCATTGGAGTCGGTGACCGGGTAGCCGTGTGTGGACGTAATTCCCCCGAGTGGTGTATTGCCTATATGGCTAGCACTCTGATTGGCGCCATCGTGGTGCCAATGAATTCCTGGTGGACAGGCCCCGAACTGGAATATGGCTTGAAAGACTCAAGCAGCAAGCTGATTTTTGCCGACGCGCCCCGCTTTCACGCTGTTCAGCACTATCTTGAGACGCTCGATCTGGATGTAGTGCTAATCAAACCCTCAGATCAGGAACGAGCGACCGGATTCTCTGAGGTCTATGGCTTGCTGGAAAATGTTACCCCCCTGTCAGAGGATGAAATTGCCGCACTGGGCATAAGCCCTGAGCATGATGCCTCAATCATGTATACCTCGGGCTCTACCGGGCATCCCAAGGGGGTTTTGTCGTCCCATCGCGCGATTCTAAGCGCGCTTTTCACCTGGCAATTCGTCAAAGAAATCAATGAAATCCTGCGGCCGGAGCTGTTAGAAGCCGACCCTCCTTATCAGCCCGCATTACTGGCCAATGTGCCATTGTTTCATGTGACCGGCAGTCATGCGCAATTCCTAGCCAGTTTCATCTATGGGCGCAAATTCGTCATGATGTACAAGTGGAATGCAGAGATTGCACTGGAACTCATTGAGAAGGAGCGCATCTCCATCTTTCACGGTGTCCCCACCATGACCTGGGAAATCATGCAGTCACCGCACTTTGCGGAGACTGACCTTTCCAGCCTGCGCACCGTCGCGGCAGGCGGCGCGCCCCGGCCGCCAGAACACCTGGTGATGATGATGGAAAAGTTCCCAGCAAAGGCTATCCCGGGCCTTGGCTATGGGCTTACCGAAACCAACGCCCTCGGCGCCATTATCTCAGGCAAGTTCTATCACTCGCGACCCAATAGCACGGGGCGGCCTACCCCTCCCCTCACCGAGGTCAAGATAGTCGATGAGCAGGGCAATACCCTCGAAAATGAAGAGGTGGGCGAAATCTGTATCAGGGGCCCCTCAGTCATGAAAGGCTATTGGAACAAGGCAGAAGCGACCGCCGAAGTAATGCAGGACGGCTGGTTTCATTCTGGCGATATCGGCATGCTGGATGCCCTGGGTTTTCTCATCATCATGGATCGCGCCAAAGACATCGTGATTCGCGGCGGTGAAAACATCGGCTGCGCCGAAGTCGAATATGCAATTACTGAGCATCCCGCAGTGAGCGAGGTCTCAGTTTATGGCATCCCGGATGATCGCCTTGGCGAGGTTCCCTGCGCCAGTGTGATGCTCAAAGCCAATCAGACCCTGAGCGAAGCGGAACTGAAGGGGTTTCTGCAGGATAAAATCGCTGCATTTAAGATCCCTGAGAGATTCTACTTTCAAAACGAGCAGCTACCGCGGATTGCCTCCGGCAAGATCGCCAAGAAAGAGCTGCGCCAACAAGTTATCGATAGCCTCACCAAGGGCTAAGTTTTCGGCGGCAGTCGCCGCCAGCAAACCAAATAATTTCCCTACATTTTTACTGAAAGTTTCGTCTACCAATCAAGATAAACCAATTAGGTGCTGAGAATATCAGCGTCCTCTTAATTGCCACCCGCTAACCGCGAGGTATGTGATGAAAGAGCAGAATTGGAAAGAAAGCGATGAGCTTGCTAAAGAATTCATAGAGGCCAATGGCAGCCTGATCGAAGAGGCTGAATTCCCACTGGATGCGAAGGCGGCCACACCTCAAAGCAAGTCACAGCTCACTGAATTGCGACGTCGGATAGAAGAACGCCTTGACAGCAAGCGCATTGCGTTGGAATTCGAGTATGAAGATTTCGATGACCTTGACGACAATTTTCAGTAGCCTTCTCCAGTCGTAAGCAGCCGCTCACTACTCACCACAAAACAGCTCAGCGCAGCAAATCCACTGCCCTGCAAATTGCTGTAGCTAGCTCCGAAATAGCGCTTTGCGCCGCTGAGTTTACTTAGTATGATGATCAGCGTTTTAACGGGCTTGGAATAGAAATGACATATTGCGTAGCAGTGGCGGTAGATGCAGGAATGGTATTCTGCTCTGACTCACTTACCAATGCCGGCATAGACCAGGTGTCAACCTACAGCAAAATGTTCCGCTTCGGCATTGATGGCGAGAAACAATTTGTCATCCTCACCGCCGGCAATCTTGCTACTTCGCAGGCAACCATTGCCAGAATTAAAAGCGACATCAGACAGGAAGCCAGCGAAAATCTATTGACCATGGAAAGCCTGGAAGATGCCGCAGATTACATAGGGGATATCAGCCGGGAGCAGCAGGAAAAACGCTCGGTTGAGGGCAAAAAATTCGAAGCAAGCTTTATCGTTGGCGGCCAGATTGAAGATAGTCGACATGAGATCATTCTGGTCTATCCGGAAGGCAATCACATCACCACATCGAAAGACACCAACTACCTGCAAATCGGCGAGAGTAAATATGGGAAACCAATACTCGATCGCGTGCTTGCGCCGGAGCTGAACCTGGAGACCTGCGCCATGGCCGCACTGGTTTCCATGGATTCCACCATGCGCAGTAATCTCAGCGTTGGTGCACCAATAGAGCTGCTGATTTACAAGACCGGAGACCTAAACTTAGAGAATCCGAACCGTTTTGCCGAAGACAGTGACTTCCTGCGCGATTTGAAACGGAACTGGGATGCCCGACTGAAGGAAGCTTTTCGGCAGATGCCGCCGCTTGCCTGGGCCACTAACTGGGATAAATCAGGCCGTGAACAAAGCGGAGCTTCTTAAGGGCCAGGTCTGACAGTACAAAGGGGTAAGCATCTTCCAACCCCATACTTCGATTCAAGCCATTCAGCATCATCGACAAATCAGACCATTTTCCCAGCAACTGGTCGATATCATCAAATCGTTCGCTTACCTGCTGCATGTCGTACTCTGCAGCAGTCTCCAGAGTGTCCACCATGTGCAGATAGTGCGACCACACCTCAGCCCAGTCTTCGAATGGATGTGCCTGGGCATAGTGACTGATCAAGTTCGGGTCTCTAACCATAGACCTCTTGTTGGCGTAATATGCGTGCAGCGAGCTTACGTAATCCTGACGCTCATCGCCAAACAAGGTACGAAACTCGTCGAGCAAGGCAGGGGAATTCACTAGGCGGTTAAAGTAATAATGACCGCTTTCGTGCCGAAAGTGGCCGAGCAAGGTGCGATACAGCTCCCCAGTATACTGCCTCGTAATCTCCCGGCTTAACCGATCGGCTTCAATAATATTGATTGTTATCAGACCATTGGCGTGGCCAGTATTCACATGCTCCTCAAAAACGTGCGGGTTTGTGCGCTTGTCTTCAATAAACTCGAAGGCCAGTCCATCAGGCTCGATATCCTTACTTTTCACCGGCAGTCGCAGCATCAGCAAGGAGTAAATCAAACGACGCTTGGCTTGCTCCAGATTTTTCCACCAGCGCCGACGATCAGGCACAAGCAAATTTGGAATTGTGTGATTCAATTGACATGACAGACAGTAGTTGCGGCCTGGGTCAGTAACGAACCAGTTGCAGACATCGAAATCCGCGGAATTTCGACACAGCGTTCGAGCTGAATTAAGGGAAGACTTCGTATCCGGGTTGAGCGGATACATTCTCAGGTCAGTAGGATCGAAACCCACTTGCTTGTCGCAGTTAAGACAGCAGGTATTTTCGAAAAAAAGTGTTTGGCCGCAACTACAGGAAAAATTTTTCATGAATTGCCGGGCAGGAACCACGTGTCCGCAATTTTAAAGTGCACCCGAGCGATCTCTTTCTGCACGCTATCCAGGTGACGAACTAAACCGCGACGGAGTAGACGATTGACATCAGCATCACGCACGAGTTTTCGCGTCTTGTTCACCTGCCAGTTAACCTTGTTGCTATTAGGCAAATTGCGCAGCACCTTGGTCATGGTGGTGAGGTTGTGTGCAGCTGAGCGCGGGAACTGTTCGTTCTGGAGGAGAAATCGCACAACATCTTCACCATTGATGCGCTCTCTCACATGTTGACGGTACATTTGATAGGCACTGGAAGAACGCAACACATTCATCCACAAAATGTTTTCGTAGGGCTCCCTCGCCTCTGGCTCCGCATCCTCAACCTCAAGTTCCGGCATCAGTTTCTGTGAATCCACATCTACAATGCGAGTCGTCATGTCCGCACGCTCAAGGCTACGGCCCAGACGCACGAAACTATACGCTTCGTCGCGGCTCATAGTGCCTGCCATTAAGCCACCAATCTGTTGCGCTCTCGAAACGATCTGATCCAGAATTTCGTTGCGCTCAGCCCGACTTATGCCTGCCTCGGCGTTATCACGTGCGAAGTAGTAGAGGCCATTGATTAATTCGAAGGCTTCCGTCGGCATGATCTCACGCGTGGTACGGGCATTCTCTCGAGCAAAAGCCAACATATCGACAAGCGAAATTCCATTCCGCTCCGCCAGTAGAAATCGTACGACGTTGCGCTCATTTTCTTGTTTGTATTTTTCAGCGAATTGTTCTTCGTGACCCGTTATTTGCACCAGAGTTTGCCAACCCAGTTTTGTCCCCTTGGGCAAGTCCAACTGTAAGGCAGAAAACACATGCAGCAGCCGAGCAACATTCTCAGCGCGCTCAATATAACGTGCCTGCCAGTAAACCCTCTCTGCGACTCTCGAAAGCAGCATGCTACAAAGCTTCTCTTTCGATTAAGTTAGTTGGTACTAAAGCCTCAGGCATCATCAACCACCCAGGTATCTTTGCTGCCACCGCCCTGAGACGAATTCACCACGTAGGAACCTTTTACCATAGCAACCCTAGTGAGGCCGCCCGGTGTCACATATGACTTGTCGCCCTGCAGCACAAACGGCCGTAGATCAACATGACGTGGCTCTACTACCCTATCACCAAGAATAGGCACTGTGGAGAGTGAAATAAGCGGTTGCGCCATGTAGTTGCGCGGATCCGCCTTGATCCTGCGGCGGAATTCCGCCAATTCCTTCTTGCTCGCCTGGGGGCCGATAAGCATGCCGTATCCACCTGACTCATTGGCAGGTTTAACCACCAGTTTGTCAAGATTCTCCAGCACATGCTGACGCTGTTTTCTATCTACACAGAGATAGCTAGGCACATTGGACAGAATCGGGTCTTCATCAAGATAGTACTTTATAATATCTGGCACATAGGTGTAGATAATTTTGTCATCGGCCACGCCGGCACCTGGCGCATTTGCGAGCGCCACGTTGCCCTTTTTCCAAGCATTAAAAACTCCGCGAACCCCTAAAACTGAATCCTTGTTAAACACTGCGGGATCGATAAACATGTCATCGATACGGCGGTAGATCACATCGACCTGCGACAAGCCATCTATGGTGCGCATAAAGACCTTGTCATCTTCAACAACCAGGTCACCGCCCTCCACGAGTTCAGCACCCATGCGCTGGGCGAGATAGGAATGCTCGAAATACGCTGAATTAAATACCCCCGGCGTCAATACCACGACCTCAGGATGCTTGACCTGTCTTGGTGACAATGATGACAGCATATCCAGAAGTTCAGCCGGGTAATCGGCCACCGGCCTAATGCTGTAGTCATCTGCAAACAGTTCTGGAAACGTGCGTTTGGTGACACGACGATTCTCAACCATGTAAGAAACGCCGGACGGCACCCGCAGATTGTCCTCAAGGACATAAAACTTACCATCATCTCCCTTAATTAAATCTGTTCCACAGATATGTGCCCAGACGTTGTACTTAGGCTTCATACCCAGACACTGTTTGCGGAAATTGCCTGAATCCATGATCAGGTCCTCGGGAACTATTTTGTCTTTGAGGATTTTTTGATCGTTATAGATGTCATGAATGAAGCAGTTAAGCGCCTCCAGCCTCTGCTGCAAACCTTTACTGGTTTGATCCCACTCCGAACCCGTTATGAGTCTCGGAATGATATCCATGGGCCATTCACGATCTATATTGCCGGCGTCACTATAGACCGTAAACGAAATACCCATAGTTTTGATTGCGAGCTCGGCTGCCGTCTTCTTCTGCTGCAGCTCCTCATGAGTGAGGGAACGCAGATAGCTCGCAAGACGCCTGGCCGGTTTACGTGCATAGCCCGGGCTGCTGATTATCTCATCAAAAAACTTGCCAGGGTTGTAGGTCTTCCAGTTAACACGCATAGAATAAAATTAAGGGCTCAGCGGTGAAATTGACCCTACTACTTAAGCTAGCCGATCGGGCAAGCCTCCGCAAGTTGTCAGGGCTAAGGGTTACCATGATTGAAATGCTACACAATAAACTATAAGGGCCAGAATAAAAGCAGAAGCGGAATAGCCACGGTAACAATAATAATTTCCAGTGGTAATCCCATGCGCCAATAGTCACCAAAGCGATAGCCTCCCGGCCCCATGATCAATGCATTATTCTGGTGCCCTATCGGTGTGAGGAAGGCACAGGATGCACCCACTGCAACCGCCATCAGGAAAGCATCTGGACTATGCCCAAGGCTGGTCGCGATATTGTATGAAATAGGTGCCATCAAGATCGCGGTGGCCGCATTGTTCAATACATCTGAAACGGTCATGGTGATTATGAGGATAACCGCAAGGATCACTGCAGGAGAGAGATCTCCCACCACCGACAGGATCCCGACCACCAGTAAGTCGGTAGTTCCGGTTTGTTGCAGCGCGCCGCCCAGAGGAATCATGGCGCCCAACAAAATTACCACGGGCCAATCAACGCCGTCATAGAATTCCCGTACGGGTACGATTTGAGTGACCGCCATAGTGACCGCCGCAATGCCTAGTGCCAGCTGGATGGGCAATAGACCAAATGCAGTCGCCACAATCGCACTTAAGAATATAAGCAGCGCATGAAAAGCCTTCGTTTTGTCTTTGGTACTAAGATTTCGCTTAGCTAGTGGATAGCAAGCCATCTTCGCGATAGAGTCATCCATCGCATCGCTCTCACCATGTAGTAGCAGTACGTCGCCTGTTTTTATCAAAAATTCTCGGAGTCGACTCTGATGGGGCACTCCGGAACGAGAAACGGCGAGCAAGCTAACGTCATAATTTCGATTGAATCGCTTTTCTTTAGGCGTTTTACCGACAAGCGGCGAATTCGCGGACACAACCACTTCTGCTAGGGTAGTATTAGCCGCATGCTGAAGCTCATTTTGCTGGTTCAGCGCTGTATGCATGGTGAGGGAGTATGTCTTGGCAAACTCCTGCACATCTTCATGCGAGCCCTGAATCATCAAATAATCTCCCTCTCGCACGCCGCGACGGCGGTCGGGTGGTGCGAATTCCTCTTTGCCTCGAATCATGGCGATCAGGTCCATCTTCTGCTCTTCCAGCATGTCTTTCAGCTTACCGGCACGAAACTTCTTCTCAACTAATTCGGAGCCTTCTCCAACCTTCGTTTCGAACAAATACTCCTCGATATCAAACAAATCGAGTCCCGCACCATTTTTCCTCACTTTCACCAAATGCCAGCCCCCCAACAACATGAAGGAAATACCAAATAATGCGACTCCCCCACCTACTCGCGTGAAATCGAACATGCTAAAGGCTTCGCCGGTCATTTCCTGCC
>MDTC01245189.1_pt1 | contig 13429 bp, 9 predicted proteins | sample 811181 | NCBI WGS metagenome assembly MDTC01 (sample SAMN05326644, study PRJNA326480) | marine metagenome | isolation source: seawater | place: Pacific Ocean: North | collected 2011
CAGTTAGAAAAACATATCCCGGGGGGAAAACAGAGACCCACAGCTTCTATTTCTGGATCTCTTATCCATCTATGTTCGTTCAGTGAGTATACTCCGGTAATAATGGCTAGCCCTGATTCGCCTATGCGCAGCCGCTCTCTTAACGTACCCCAATCCATTGGAATTTTTGACCATGAGTCGACAAATTTCCGTTTTATTGCTATCTGGGAATGTACTTTCGGAATGCCGTCAGCTATGGATATCAAGAGACCATTTTCTGCCTTTAAGCTGCTACTATCGTTCAGACTGTCACTAATCTTGCTATTAGCGATTAGTTGGGTGAATGTACCATGGATGGGCATATGCCAGCGCGGCTGTAATGCCTGAATAAATATAGATAATTCTTCAGCATAGGCGTGACCGCTAACGTGCAAATCAGGTATAAATTTACCGTGCTTTACTATCACTTTCGCTTTCTCTAGCTGGCTAATTAGTTCATAGACATCAGCCTCATTGCCTGGAATAATCCGCGCCGAAAATAAAACTTTATCATCTGGCTTAAGGGCCAAGTATTTATACTCGTTACGGGCGAGTCTTTGCATACCTGCACGATGTTCTCCTTGGCAGCCACTTGCGATCACAGCTAGCTCACTCCTTGGAAAGGAGCTAACCTGTTTTTCATCTATAATGATTTCGTTGGGTATTTCATATTTGAGCTTATTGGCAATATCGATTGTTTTATTAAGTCCTTGCCCGATTAAAAGAACCCTTTTATTAAGCTTCTTGCATATTCGTAGAAACGTTATGAGGCGCCAACAGTTGCTAGCGAAGGTAGTTAGAACGACTAAACCTTTAGCAGACTCAATCTCCCTAGTTAAAGTTGGTATAATTTCAACTTCTCCTTGGCTGTGGCCGTCATTAGTGGCATTGGTAGAGTCAGATAAAAGAAGATCTATCGTTTCTTTACCAATTTCCCGGAGTTCGTCCAAAGAGCATGAGGGCTCTACTATGGGTGCTTTCTCAATCTTGAAGTCGCCGGTATGAAATACACTTGCAGACTCAGTTCGTATAACTAGGCTGCATGCCTCAGGTATGGAATGATTTACATGGAACCATCTAACAGAGAAGCCATGGGTGTTAGTAATGTCGCCTGGCCTAGTGGTTGTAATATCGATAAGTTCATGTGTTTCGTCAAATTTATAGTCGAGAAGTGCAGCGGTCCATGCTGAGCAATATATAGGAGCGGGAAATAATTTTATTAGGTGTGACAATGCCCCGATATGATCTTCATGTCCATGTGTGAGAAACCACGCTTTAATGCCTCCTAGTTCATTGATGAACTGATCAGCATCTGGGAAAGTTGCGTCAACCCCAAGTTTACTTCTATCGGCAAATTTAATTCCGCAATCAACCCCAATCAGATTCTGGCGATAGTAATAACATGTGAAGTTACTGCCGAATTCTCCACAGCCTCCCAATATAAAGATAAATAGTTGGTGCTCAGAAGCCTGCTGTATTTCTTGTATATTAGATTCCATAATGAGCCGATATCCTAGCGGCAGCTTAAAAGAATTATAGGTAAAATTATTGAGTCAGCCTATCGACCTAGTTTGATGATCGAGAGAGTTAGCCTTTGTCATTGATAGGTGCAAAGTGAAAAGGATAAGTGATCTGAACGCTTCCTCTTCTGGTCCTTGGGAAGTCCCATTTCCGAATCTTCTTTTTAATACAATTTATCATTCTGGTATCGTTGATAGAAGATTTCACTAAAGTAATGTCTGAAACTTTTCCTCTTGTATCTAACCGCCATCGCCATTTCATTGTTCCGCCAGTTAATTGGTCTCTGCGCAAAGCGAGTTCATAACACAGTTGCAATTCAAACCTGTTAGTTTTAATTGCACGGTCAACGAGGTGACTTTCTACTTCTCCTAACAAAGGCTCTTTCGCTTTCTTCTTAAACGAAACACCGTATTCAGATGCATGTATTTGACTGAGCTTTTCATTCAGTCGACTTAAGTCTCCTGGATTTATCCAAGAAGCGAAATCAGATTTCGCCGCAATACTAATAGGAGAGGTGTTTTCAACAGATAAGCCGATTCTTTTTTCTTTATATTTATTTATGCGGTAGCGCTCACGTTGTGCGGATTTAGCCAGGGAATTGGCTGATTTATACATCATCGCTTCATCATCTTTGGGTATCCAAACTAAAACCTTACTTATTTTTGGATCTTTCTTGGGCTTTTTGTTAAAACTTTTATAGTTTCCGTATTCATACGTTGGCTCACCATTAAACTCCTTTGTCGATTCCCTTCGGTAATTTAATGTCTCCTCTAAAGAGTTATGATTTATTGAGATTTTATCAAATAATCGTATAATCTGGCTGGGAAATGTTTCTCCTAATATTGTTGGAATCGCCACGATCGCATTTCCTATCTGACCTAATTGTTTCTCTTCGGCGTCTTTTTGAGTTCTCTGTTTTTTCCTTATTTCTGCATTCTGGTCATAATACATTTTGTTATAAATATCTTTTGACGATCTGAATAACAGAGTGCTGTTTGGCAGCGGCTTACCTATTAGCATGCTCACATAGTGCTGATAATAGTCAATGATCGAAGCTAGGGGCCGTTTTCTATCTAGATTAAATTGAAGGGTCTCTGGAGCATTTGAAATATGCTGATGAAATACAAATGGAATAGTGTATTTAGGTTCTAAATCAATGAATCTTTGTGGTATGTCATTCGGTCGATTCCATAAACCCCAGCAGAAAAATCCGAAAATCCAGGCACTCAATATAAATGATGCAGTTAGAGCATAGAAATCGCTAGCTTTACCGATCCAAAGATCTAGGAGCTTTCCCCGATAAATATTTGGACCTTTTAACTGTCTATTAGTTGAGTCTGGATCCGGACAGATCTTGATTAGAACCTTTAGGTCTCTTCTGTTGATGGAGCAGTAATCACCGTCCTTTAGAGTATATTGATGAAGGTTGCGTTTTTGCGAAGCAATGTTTATGAGTTTGCCATTAAAAGTTGCAAACCCTTCCCATGATTGATCCAAGTTAAGATGCACACCATTTTTGTCTATTTTAGCTATTTCTATGTCTTGAATCAGGGGATAAAACGGTACGGGAAGATCTCCCTTACTGGAACTTGTGATCCTTATCGAGCTTTTAGAACCGAATTTTTTTCGAGTTCTGGAGACAAACTCTCCATTTTGGAGAATCTCGAAGAAAACCCATGATTTCTTGTTTCTATTTTTTCTACTCATAATTTATTTTCGGATCTCAATACTTTTGTCTCGAAACCATATTTATTGATTCTCGCCTCAGCTAAGGCATAAAGAATTGGTGTTAAGTGGATATATTTGAGTTTCTCATCGATAGCTAGGACAGCAGTGACCTGAGTTAAATTAGCTTCCATTCTTAGACTCATTCTTAAACTGTCTCTAGCGACCCTATTTTTAAGGTACCGGGTAAAGGGTCTAATATCTTTAGAGCTCGTTGCATTTTTGGGCCATCGAAATGTCTTTCGATCGGATGTTATCACTATAATATCACCTTTATCTTGGTAAATACCGAACCATATAGATCCTTCTTTTTCAATAGGGGCTTCCATATTTATTGTATTAGCCCTGCTTCCAAGTCTTGGATTTAAGCCAGGGATTAGATGGCCGGACAGAATTAAAACTAGGCCGAAAGCAATAAGAGCTGGAAAAGGGTACCAACCTACGGGCTCTCGAAGTCTTTCTTTGACGTCTAATAGAGCTTCTTCCCAGAATTTTGACTGGTCATTCGGCATTATTTTATTCCGCTTGCTAAAACTATCCGCTCAAATTTATTGTATTTCTTAAAGCTCGAGATGATTTGTATGACAATTGGTATTGGTATTGATTGTGCGGGCATAAAAACCAACACATTACCCTTGATTTTGCTCTTTTCTTGCCACTTCTTCATGGTTGCGATGAGTTTGGATACATTCGGTGCATCTTTATAATGATTGACGAAAAATTTGTTTCTAACATTAGGAAATTTTTTTCCGAAAGACTTCATTTCACCAAAGAAAAATGCTTTTTCTGTTAAAATTACAATAGGCGTATTTTCATCTAGTTTTGCGTTAGGCTTTTCTACTATATTGTGAAAAGCTGGATCTTTTATGGGCTCTAGCATAACGGGAATTTCCGCATCGACAACCCCATATACAGAGGAAATAGAAGCAGATCTGAGAGCATAACTCATTATCAACAATAGAGCGATCACATTGATCACCATAATTCTATTGTACCAACTGAGGTCAGATAATCTCTTCTTCGTCCTTAATATCTTCAACTGTAGTGTCGTCGAATTCATCATCATCTTCTTCTTCCTCTCCATGGTCTACTGCTGGACCAGCGTCGGCAGTGTATTCGTCTCCTCCCGATGATAGAGCCATATTATTTTCGGGATGTGGTGGAGCCGCCATGTAAGTTGCTACTTCATGAGGTACAAGCAGGTTGTTGAGGACAGCAACCCCATAGTGTATTCTTTCGGCGAGCTTAATAGCGATGCCCCTTAAAATTTGGTGAGCCGCTAGCAAGACCATACAAATGAGGAGCCCAATTGATGTTGGATTTAAAGATCCTGCGATACCATGTGCTAATCTTGCTTGCTTCTCAGAGGTGTCTAGTATTTCAATAGAATTGAACGTTTGCCAAAGGCCTTCTATGGTGCCGAGGACTCCAATAAGTAAAATTAGTGTCGCCAGAGCAGGCAACATTCCTATTCTAGTCTCTAAGCCGGGTAAAAAATTCAGTGTTTCCTCTTCGATAGTACCGCGCACTGTAGATGGATCTCGCTCAGCGGCTTCTAAGGCTTTTAGACTAATTAAAGGTAATGAGGTATGAGAAGCTCTTTTACATTGATTGACAGCTCGGTCTAAATCTTCTGCTTGGACCGCTCGTTTTAAATGTGACAAGAAAGTAGAAAAGTCAATGTAGTAAACTAATTGCAGCATAATAAAACGCTCAAAAATGACGATGCTTCCTAGGAAGCCTAAACCGATTAATGATAAAATATATAAGTTATAACTCTGTAGGCTTAGTGCCAGTTGACTCCACATAGGCGGTCTCTTCTCTAAGTGCGATTCTCAGAATTGATAGATACGAAGATGTTACCATTATATCAATTTGGCGTGATTATTGTTAGGTTGAGGTTGTATTTAGGGTTTGATTTTCTTACTTAAGGGACTATGTCCCGAGGCATCTATGATTTCTTCTTCTGGTAAGTCCTGATTCAACGTACTGGTTTTTAGTGTTATTGCACCGCTTTCCCAAGCACGATGAAAAGCCTTTAAAATTTCGGGATCGAATAGTTCCTTCTCGTTATCTAGCCTCTCAACGGCATCCTGTTGATCAATAAACCCAGAATAGCTTCTGCCGGAAACCATTGCGTCGAAAACATCGGCCACGGCCACGATTCTCCCAAAAAAAGGGATATCCTCTCCAATTAAACCTTCCGGGTAACCGGTGCCGTCCCACTTTTCATGATGGTACTTGATTCCCGAAACGAATCTATGTGCATTAGGCATGTGGGATACTATCTCAGCTCCAATAATTGGGTGAAGCTTCATTTCATTGTATTCTTCTGTCGAAAGTATGGATGCTTTTTTTAATATTGCATCTGGAACTCCAATTTTTCCGATGTCATGGCATAAAGAGCTGATAAGTAGTAGCCTTTTTAATTCTTTACTTAAACGTAGTTCATTAGCCATTGCCATTGAGTACTTACTTACTCGTTCTGAATGACCCCTTGTGTAAGTATCTTTAGCTTCTACTGTATTAATTAGTGTTTCTATCATGCCGAACATCCAGCCTTCTATTTCAGTTCTTAACATGTGTGATTCAAAGGTCGGACCGCTCTTTGTGAGAAGTGCTTGAAGGGCGCAGACGGGCAGGTCAATACAGTTTTCAGGATTCGCAATTTTTTCTAGATGAAGGATACAAATCGTTTCTTCATTATGTACCATTGGAAGTATTATGCGATCGGTTAATTTGTTGGTATCGACTAAATTGATCCCCTGCCGGCGTGCTACTGCATCTTCAAGAGCAGATCTATCAATTTTAAAGGACCCTCCTTGCTGATATTCCTTATACGATATTGGCGTTAGTTTTCTACTTGAATCATTCCAGGAAAAGACGGTAGCCCTCTGAGCCGTGGGTATTAATTGACTTATAAATTTGAGCACTGCTTTGCTAAGTTCTTCAAGGTTAGGAAGTACGAGCAGGCAGTCATGGTATTCATATATTTTTTTTATGAGCTCAGGGTGGCCATGAATGCGCATTGCCAGTTCATTGGGGTCCATTCGGACTGGCTTAATTTGAGAATCAACTATGTTGTCTGGAAGTTCGATTGGGCTTTGCATCCCTAAGGCTTGGGCCAGATCCTGATTTAGATGCTCAGTATCTTGTGTTATATTGATGTTCGCATTGGAGGTCAGAAAGACCATTTCAGTTGATCCAACTAAGATTTTATCGCTCGTTCTAAGTTGAGCATTAATAATCTTATCTCCATTTAGGTAGGTACCGTTTTTAGACTCTAAGTCCTCTAGAATATGGAGATTTCCTCTTTTCTTGATTCGAAAATGAAAACGAGATACCTCGTCGTCTTCTAGTACAATATGGTTGCCTGGATCACGCCCAATAGAAATAGGAAAATCAACAATCTGCAACCTTTTCCCTTGGTTAGACCCTCTTTCAATAACTAGAAATGACATAATAGGATTCCAGTTTAAAAATCATCAGCTCCTCTTATCGGCAAATTTTGCCCTATGTTGAGAGTTTTCTTGGGTAAAGTGAATTGATTTTCCGTCCGAATCAAGGAAAGTAGTAGGAGGGTTATCTATGAAAATACTTTCGATTTTTATCTTTTGTCTTTGGTCTTTTGCTGTGGATGCTTCTGACTATCCCAGAATAGGTGATAGGATTTATGTTCTAGACCACTTGACTCTATATGATCCGGTGCTTATCAAAGGTGAGGGTGATTCTTTACATGGCACCATCCTTAGAGACCCAATATTTCCTCTAGCTATTGAAACCAGAGAAACCAAAGCCTCAGTTCGTAAAAAGGCTTCTGTTGTTGCTCCTTCGAAACCATATGAAAAACAAGAGGCAAAGCTTGGTTTTACCTCTTTGCAAGTCGTTGGGCGAATCTCTAAGCCACGAATTTCTTTCAAACAAAAGCCAGTTAGGGTTGATAGAGTTGATGAAGAAGTTTCTGTTGACTTCTTAGGTAAGATTTTTGAAGATGCTAAGGCGGATAAAATGGGTTTATAAAGAATTATTTTAAACCTACGTAGGAATTTTAACCCTCCCCTCAGGAATCTTTTACCAACGTGAAACCCAGTCAAATAGAAATCGAGATTTTGACTCTTATTAATATTGGTTGGAGTCATCCTTTCCTTGATATATTGATGAAGACTTTGTCAGCAGAATACACTTGGGCAGCCTTTACTTTTGGTATTTTGGTCTTTCTTGTTAGTAAGAAAAAGTGGCTGCATTTAGTGTGTTTGGTGTGGATTGGATTAATTATAGCTCTCGCAGATATGACAGGCTTTTATCTTCTGAAGCCCTTTTTTGAAAGGTTACGGCCCTGTAAGGTGAATAGTTTTGTTCGGGTTGTAGAAAGTTGTGGTGGTTGGGATAGTTTCCCTTCAAATCATAGTACTAACAGCGCAGTAGTTTGTATCATGGCTTACGGGGCTTGGGGGCGATCTATTGGTGCAATTACGATGTTCTTTTGTTTTTTTGTTGGTCTATCGAGGGTTTATATGGGAGTCCATTATCCAGGCGATGTCTTGGCTGGCTTTATGGTTGGCATTCTGTGGGGCGGAGCGGGGTGTTTTGGTATCAGGATGACTAAAGCATTAGCTGATCAGATGTATCCCGACTAATAATATTATTATAGTTCTTTTGGAAAAAACTGTTTACCGCTAACTGCATGATCAATTAGCAACTGACATGGGCGATTTCTATTCCCGTGATTATCGGCTACTTCGAACATTCTATCGACAATATTTTGTGATCCCATCTGGTCTATATATTTGAAAGGTCCCCCTCTGTATGCGGGAAATCCTAGGCCATATATGGAACCAAGGTCCCCATCATAAGCAGAGGACAGTATCCCTTCTTCTAGGCAGCGTGCAGCCTCGTTAATAAAAGACAGTAGACATCTTTCCGTTATTTCAATCTCACTAATTTCCCGTTGCTTTTCGATTCCGATCAACTTTTGAACGAAAGGGTCAGGTAGACCTTTTTTTTGGCGTTTATAGCTATAGAAACCTTTATTATTTTTGACACCCAAGCGCCCTGACTCTAATAATGCATCTACGCAGGACGACTGATTACAAGTGTCTAGGAATGAAGTTCGCATCATTTTAAAGATATATGATGTAACATCGATGCCAATTTCATCCATGAGAGTGACTGGACCTATTGAGAAACCAAAATCAGTCAGACATTTATCAATTTTACTTGGACTAGCACCCTCCTCTATTAGAAGAGCTGCTTCTGCAAGAAAAAATGCTAGGGTGCGAGTACTAAAAAAACCGGGGCTATCTTGAACGACGATCATTTTCTTGTCCATACTCCGGCCTAGAGAGATTGCTTTAGCTAATGCTAAGTTTGATGTTTCTGGTGTCCGTACAATTTCTAGCAGCGGTATCTGTTCTACCGGAGAGAAAAAGTGCATCCCAATGACTCTTTCGGGGTTCTTTGCTTTGGAAGCTATCTGGGAAATTGGAATGGTCGACGTGTTCGATGCAAAGATAAGATCTGGGGAACATCTTTTTTCTATATCATTTAGTATATTCTGTTTTAGCTCTAGGTCTTCAAAAACGGCCTCTAAAACAATGTCGCACCGATTTATACCACTGTAAGACGTGCAGGGTGAGATATGTGCCATTTTTCTTTGATATTCTATTCCACGCCCCACTTGCTGGTTAGTCATGTGATTGAAATACTCTGAACAACTATTTAAGCAGCGGCCAATCGCTTCTTTATTAGGATCAGATAACCGAACTCGGATTCCTTTTTCACCACATACAGCCGTAATCCCAGCCCCCATAAAGCCGGCACCTATTAGTCCGACTGTCTCGATTTTTTTAGCTGATCTATTGATATGGTGATTGATCTTTTTTATTACTGCTTGTTCGCTATTGAAGATATGTATGAGGCAATGAGCTTCTTTAGTTTGAGTTAAGTCAGCAAAAATTCTGGCTTCTATGGAAGAGCCCTTCTTGAGTGACTCATTGTAACCGCGAAAAATAGAGTCTATGGCCCCCAAAGTTGCGGGATAATTAGGGTAGTTATATGATTTAATTGAGTCTCGTAACTTCTTCTCCAGTATTTTTCGTCCTATTGAATTTTTTTCTATTGCCCATCGAGGTAGGTTAGATATTTTTTTTGTTACTTTAGGACTGCGTTGATTTTTGTGTGACAAAAAACTCTTGGCTAACATATCGATGTCTGCGGGATGGCAAATAGCATCAACTAGACCCATTTTCAATGCTTTTTTGGGTGCTAGCTTATGACCCTTCAGAACCATTTCTAGTGTTGACTCGATTCCGATCAAGTATGGAGTTTTCTGGGTTCCTCCTAAGCTAGGAATCAGGCCCAGATCTATTTCAGTAAAACCTAGTAATGTTTTTTCGTTGTTTGCAGCGATTCGCCAGTCACATGCTAATGCTAGCTCCAAACCGATATTGAGGCATACTCCATCAATGGCAGCGATAGTTACTGCTTCCAGGTTTGAGATTTTATCGAATATTTCCTGAGACCAGATTGAGTGGTTGTAGGCCTTTTCTGCATCGAGAAATTGCGAGTATTCAGAGACGTCTGAGCCAACAATGAAGTCGCTTTTAATGCTTTTGAAAATTACGCCTTTTGCTTCTGGGTCAGTTTCTATGGCTTCCAATACTTCGTTGAGATCCTCCAGAGACCTCCGGTTTAAAATATTAATAGGCTGTTCAGGATAACCTATATTTACTTTATAAATACCCGGTGTGAGTATTTCGTATTGAAAATATGAACTCATGCCTTATCCTTTCACGAAGAGCCGAGTGAAGATTAGTTTGCTCGTTCTATTAAAATGGCACCTGACATATCTCCGGCTGTGCTAATTGCCACCACTCCAAGCTGCTTATCCCTTCTAATTAACTCATTACATAAAGCGGTTACTAGCCTTGATCCTGTTGCTCCGAATGGGTGCCCAATAGCAATTGACCCTCCATTGACATTGATTTTGTCTTCTGGAATGCTACTGACCATCTCAATGGTATTAAAGTATTTTTGATGAAAAATTCGGCTTTCAAGATTCTGTAAGCATGATAAAACTTCAGCGGCAAATCCTTCGTGTATTTCGAATAGGTCAATATCTTCAAGTTTCAATTTATTCTTCTTTAAAAGTAGCGGAATACTAAGAGATGGACCGATTATAGTATCTATACAGGGATCGATACCGTTGAAAATAAAGTCTCTTATATACGCTTTTGGCTTTAATCCAAGTGACAGTGCTCTTTGTTCATCCGCTACCAGATTAATAGCAGCACCATCTGCTATTGGAGCTGTATTGGCTGGGGTAATAGTTCCAAACTGAGGATCGAAATTAGATTCTGTACGCTTTAGCTTTTCAATGGAGAGTTCAGCTTCGATTATCTCATCGAAATCCGCACACTTAAGCGGATCAGATGAGGGCCAAACAGGTTCAATTTCTTGATCTAATAGCCCACCTCTTTGTGCTTCGAGTGCTCTTTGGTGAGATCTGAGTGCAAAAAGATCTTGGCTTTCTCGGCTAATTTTTGTGCCCTTAATCATTGATTCTAGATGCTGAGTTAGAGGTAAACCATTAAAAGGTTCAGTTAGCACTGGAGGTTCTGTTGTCCATGGTTTGGCAGACAGGTCTTTAATGGTTAGAAGCTTCTCTGATGTTGTAGTGGATTGATTAATTCGGCTTATGAATTGTCGAGCTTCATGGGAAATTCCGAAGGGTTGTCCATCTATGCATTCGACTCCGCCAGAGAGAATCAAAGCAGGATTACCGTAACTGATGGCTTTTGCTGCTTCTGCTATAGTATGAAGGCTGCTAGCACATGAGCGATTTGTGGTATAGCCGGTAATATGGGGAGATAAACCCAAGTTAAATACAGCATCTCGTGCGATGTTACTATGTCTGCTACCCGAAAAGACAACCCCTGAACTAATTTCGTCGATCTCTTGGTCATTTATTTCTAGTTTTCTAATAAGACCACTTACGACTCGCGAGAAGATCTCGAGAGAATCAATTTTACCGAAGGTGCCGAAAGACCGGACGAAAGGTGTGCGCAACCCTTCGATCACGACTGGCTTTCTATTACCTAAAATATTGGACCTTTTTCCCACGATTTGACTCATACTGTACTTCCTTTAGGCAATATTTACTTCCTGAAGTCTACTTTAGCTCCTATGAGACAAGGCAGAGGCATGAGATAATTGAGTAAAATACATACAGCACCTTACCATAGCTAAATGGTGTGTTTGTTAGGGGGTGAGGTTACCATGAAAACTATACTCTTACTTCTATTTTTGATACCGACTTCATGCTCAATAGAAGGGAAATGGCCATCAAAGAAGAAAACTCCAGGTTTTTTTCCTGGTCTACCAGATCAAACGGCAGATGTTGAAGATACTTCAACTACCGGTCTCCGTCTTTTACTAAGTCCGAGATCCGATCAGCCGTCTTTATCATGCAGAAGGCCAAAAGATGTGTCCTCGCCAGAGTGGGCAGTTGGTTTGCCCAACATTGACGGTATTTTTACGGAATGGGATGACTTTCCTGCAGCGTTAGTTGATCCCGTTAGTAGTCGTCCTCAAGATACTGATATTCATATTGTTAAGATGTTTAGGCACAAGGGGTCTGCGTACTTTGCAATTAAGGGCGATGGCTTGTTAGATAATTCAGACTTATATATAGAGCTAGGGGGAGGTGCTTACAGTGATGCTTTTTCATATTACGAAGAATCATTACGGACATTTAAGATAAACCGATCTGGTCTCTTCATTCAGGTTGAAGGAGAATGGATCGAATACTCAGATGAGCGTTTTTCTCTGATTGCGGACTCTGACAATGGGGTCGAACTTTGGTTGTCAAGGTTATTGGTAAGTGAATCATTTAATTGGCCGATTTGGTGGTTCAGGCTGCATACATTAGACAGTTTGGGTCAAGTTGAAGATTTTACCTCAACCCGTTACTATCAATCTGCCATTTCCCGAACTAGCCAAGACTTTAGAATTGAAGGTTGTGATCCAGCCTTTTATGATGGTTCTGACATCCACTTTTTTGAGATTTCTAGTGATGAGATACCTAATAGCGTTAACTCGGGAATTTTTTCAGCAGCTCGATTTGTTTTTTCAGGTGTCCGTCAGTTTTTTAAATCAGTGCATCTACCGTATTCTCATATAAACTTCATAATAATGAATCAGTTTAACGCAAAGACAGATACAGATAGTCCAAACCCTTTGAAAGAGGCTAAATCGTTTCACTTGGCTGTGGATCATTTTCTTCATATTGATGCCTTAGGTAATCAATCAGACTTTAACGATCCTTGGCCTTTCCGGGGTGCTATGTCTCAGTTAGCTAGAGATATTATACGATTTTTCGTGGTTTCGATTAACTCATCATTATCAGATTATCTAATTGATGCTTATGCAGTGGCTATGGAATCTACTTTTACAATTGATGCTTTTGGTATGGATTTTTGGTTACAGCAAACGAATCGGGCGATTGAGGATATTAGTCTTAATGACGGCGAAATGGATTCGAAGCAAAAGTCATTTGTTTTCGGTTTATATCTAGCTCAATTTTTCACACCAGACCAAATTCTTAGGTCTGTAAATCATCCGCACGACAATTCAGCTGATGATTTAGAAGTTATTAACACCCTACTTTTATTTTTCTCGGATAGGTCTGTAGATTTATCGGACTTAAAGCTTGGTTGGGTGACTGACGAAAACTACTCTGCTGATTTTGCGCCAGAACTATGGATCGATGGAGATGGTGATGGTCTCCCAAAGTGGCTGGAGAATAAAGCTGGGACGACCGCTGAGTCTGTGGACTCCGACGGGGACGGTTGGAGTGACTATTCTGAGTATATATACCAAACGGATGGGTTGCAGATAGGAAGTCATCCTGATGGTATTATTATGGATGGTCTTTTGGGGGATTGGCAAGATTTGGCTCCTTCGCGGCTTCGCACAGATGCTGGGAGTGCAAATGAAGATTGTGCTGGGCTAGGAAACATTGATCAGTATGCAGCACTTTCAAATGGTGATGCACTTATAGTGGCTGCGAAAACTATCTTGCCTTTGAAAAACAGTAAGTTAGCATGGAAAATATATGTTGATTTACCTTATGCTAAAAAGCAGTTCATGGTTGAGACAAATCAAA